>LNFM01007819.1_pt1 | contig 16493 bp, 15 predicted proteins | sample 596031 | NCBI WGS metagenome assembly LNFM01 (sample SAMN04254537, study PRJNA301005) | activated carbon metagenome | isolation source: dual media filters at the Ann Arbor, Michigan drinking water treatment plant | place: USA: Ann Arbor
ACGCCATCGGCGGCGTAGTCGACGGTGTGGCCGCGGTCCTCGAGGTAATCCCCCAGGTTCGCGGCGATGTCACGGTTGTCCTCGACCACCAGGATTCGCATTCGTTACTTCTTCAAGGGCAGGCGGCCCTTATGCGCTTTGTGGGGATCATAAAGAAAAAGGCCCGGGGGACGCATTTGAAGGCGCCTGCCCGGGCCGAAAGGTTGCTACTGCCCCGATTGCCGTATTCCTTGGATGGTGCGTCTGACGAGGAGTTCCCAGCAGGTTTACCGGCCCAGCAAGGCTAGGCCGGGAGGCATTAAATAGTCGTTAAATCCGGCTCAGGCTTTGGTTAATTTTTGCGCTTTTGCGGGCGGCTTCACGGGGGCCTTCCGGGGGGCCTTGGGCCGGGGCCGGACGCCGGCGGCGACGAATTCGACGATCGCCCCCGCCACATCCACGCCCGTGGCGCCCTCGATGCCCTCCAGGCCGGGGCTGGAGTTCACCTCCAGCACCAATGGACCCCGTTTCGAGCGCAGCAGGTCCACGCCTGCAATGCCGAGCCCCATCACCCGGGCCGCACGCAGGGCGGTGGCTGTCTCATCCTCGGTGAGCTCGATCGGGGTGGCCTTGCCGCCCCGGTGCAGGTTCGACCGGAACTCGCCGTCCTCGGCCTGGCGGCGCATCGCCGCGACCACCTGGTCGCCGACCACGAAACAGCGCAGGTCCGAGCCCTTGGCCTCGGCGATGAACTCCTGCACCAGGAAGTCGGCGTAAAGGCCGCGGAAGGCCTCGACGACGCTTCGAGAGGCGCCGGTGTTCTCGGCCAGGATCACGCCGGTGCCCTGGGTGCCTTCGTTGAGCTTGATCACGTGCGGCGGCTTGCCGAGCATGCCCAGCAGGTCGGTGGTGTCGTCGGGATTGTCGCCGAACACGGTGAGAGGCAGGCCCAGGCCTTCGCCGGCCAGCATCTGGTGGCAGCGCAGCTTGTCGCGCGCGCGCAGGATGGCGTCGGAGCCGTTGGGCGTGTAGGTGCCCATCAGCTCGAACTGGCGCAGCACCGCGCTGCCGTAGCGCGTCACCGAGGCGCCGATGCGCGGGATCACCGCGTCGATGCCGGTCAGCGGCTTGCCCTTGTAGCGCATCAGGAACTGGCCCGGCGCGATCTGCATGTAGCAGCGCAGCGGGTCGAGTACGCGCACGACGTGGCCACGCTGGCGGCCGGCGTCGACCAGGCGCTGGGTCGAGTAGAGCTTGGCGTTGCGGGAAAGGATGGCGAGTTTCACGGCGGGATCAAGCCTTCGGGCGGGTTGCCCTGCAGGAAGGAGCTGGCCGGGTCGACCAGGAAGCGGCCGGCCAGCGCGGTGCGCCCCAGCAGCATGGGGAAGAGCATGTTCCGGCGATGTGTCAGGTTCACTTCCGCCTCCCACTCCAGCCCCGCCATGCGCAGCCGGGTGAGGATGAACGGCCGCTCGGTGACGTGGCCGCCCGAGTCGGTGACGCGGCGGCGGTCGATCACCCGGGCCTGCGCCGGCTGCGGCGCCTGGCCCGGCACGCCGGCGTCTAGCAGGAAGCGCACGTGCTCGGCGCCGTCGCGGTGGAAGGTTTCCTGGTCGAGCACGTGCAGGGCCGAGGAGCGCGCACCGGTGTCGACCTTGGCGCGCACCGCAACGATGCCGAGATCGGGCAGCGACAGCCACTCACGCCAGCCCAGGGGGACGGGGTGCGGCATGTGTCCTCCAGGGGGCTCGGGAAGCCGGGGTGGCGCGGGGCCGGGATGGAGCGGGTGAAGGGAATCGAACCCTCGTCAGTTGCTTGGGAAGCAACAGCTCTACCATTGAGCTACACCCGCGTCTGGCGGCGATTATGGCGACCGCCGCGGGCGCCCGCAACGCGATAAAATCCGGGCCATGCAAATCCAGCTCAATGGCCAGCCCCGCGGCATCGAAGCGGGCACCACCCTCGCCGCCCTGCTCGACGCCGCCGGTTATGCCGGCCGCAAGGTCGCGGTCGAGGTCAACCTCGACGTCGTGCCGCGCAGCCAGCACGCCAGCCACGTGCTGGCCGACGGCGACCGGGTGGAGATCATCCACGCCATCGGCGGCGGCTAGTCCCTCCTACAGGCGTCTCCCACGGTGAATGCGGGATTAAGAAAGGGTTAACGCGGACCCGCAATCGGGCCATAATCCGGGCATGAATCGCCCCGAATCCCCGTCCCCCGCCGATCCGCTGGTGATCGCCGGCAAGACCTACCGCTCGCGCCTGCTCACCGGCACCGGCAAGTTCGCCGACTTCGAGCAGACCCGCCTGGCCACCGAGGCCGCCGGCGCCGAGATCGTCACCGTCGCCATCCGCCGCAGCAACATCGGCCAGGACCCGGGCGCGCCGAACCTGCTCGACGTGCTGCCGCCCGACCGCTACACCCTGCTGCCCAACACCGCCGGCTGCTACACCGCCGACGATGCCGTGCGCACCTGCCGCTTGGCGCGCGAGCTGCTCGACGGCCACCGCCTGGTGAAGCTCGAGGTACTCGGCGACCCGCGCACGCTCTACCCGGACGTGGTGCAGACGATCAAGGCGGCCGAGGTCCTGGTCGCCGAGGGTTTCGAGGTGATGGTCTACACCTCCGACGACCCGATCATCGCCAAGCGCCTCGAGGAAATCGGCTGCGTGGCGGTGATGCCGCTGGCCGCACCGATCGGCTCGGGCCTGGGCGTGCAGAACCGCTGGTCCATCCTCGAGATCGTCGAAAACGCGAAGGTGCCCGTGCTGGTGGACGCCGGCGTCGGCACCGCGTCGGACGCGGCGATCGCGATGGAGCTGGGCTGCGACGGCGTGCTGATGAACACCGCGATCGCCGGCGCGCGCGACCCGGTCCTGATGGCCAGCGCCATGCGCAAGGCGGTCGAGGCCGGCCGCGAGGCCTTCCTGGCCGGCCGCATCCCGAAGAAGCGCAACGCCAACGCCTCCTCGCCGCTCGACGGCCACTTCCTCTGAGGGCGGCGGCGGGATGAGCGACAGCCCCGACCAAGCCGACGCCGCGTCCCGGCACCGCCCGATCCGCAGCTTCGTGCTGCGCCAGGGCCGCCAGACCGAAGCGCAGAAGCGGGCCTTCGACCTGCACTGGCCGGCACTGGGCCTGCCCTACCGCGGCGAGCCGCGCGACTACGACCCGGCGTTTGGCCGCCGCGCCCCGCGCGTGGTCGAAATCGGGTTTGGCAATGGCGAACAGCTGCTGTTCGCCGCCGCCCGCGAAGCCGACCGCGACTTCATCGGCATCGAGGTACACGGCCCGGGCGTCGGCCGCCTGCTCAACGCCGCCGCGGCCGAAAACCTGCGCAACCTGCGCGTGTACCAGCACGACGCGGTCGAAGTGCTGCGCGACGAGGTTGCCCCGGCCTCGCTGGACGAGGTGCGCATTTACTTCCCGGACCCCTGGCACAAGAAGCGGCACCACAAACGGCGGCTGGTGCAGCCGGAGTTCGTGGGCCTGATCTGCGATCGCCTGCGCCCCGGTGGCCTGCTGCACCTGGCCACCGACTGGGAGAACTACGCCGAGCACATGTGGGACGTGCTCGACGCCGAGCCGCGCCTGCGCAACCGCGCCGGCCCGCGCGGCACCGCGCCGCGGCCCGAATGGCGGCGGCAAACGCACTTCGAGACCCGCGGCCTGAAACTCGGCCACGGCGTCTGGGACCTGCTGTACGACCGGACCTAGGGGCGAACGCACGCGCATGGAGACCGGCCTCACCCTCACCCGCGACATGATGCTCGTGCTGGGGCTGGTCGGCTTCACGATCACCATGTTCATGATCGAGCGCATCCGCGCCGACGCAACCGCGCTGGTGGTGCTGGTGACCCTGGGCCTGACCGGGCTGGTGCCGGCCAACCAGCTGTTCAACGGCTTCTCGGGCAACGCGGTGATCAGCGTGATCGCCACCATGATCCTGGGCGCGGGCCTGGACCGCACCGGCGCGCTGAACCGGCTGGCGGTGTGGCTGCTGCGCGTGTCCAAGGGCATGGAGGAGCGGCTGATCTTCCTGACCTCGGCCATGGCCGGCGTGATCTCGGGCTTCATGCAGAACCCGTCGGTGATGGCGCTGTTCCTGCCGGTCGCCTCGCGCGTGTCCAGCCGCTCGGGCATCAGCCTCTCGCGCCTGCTGCTGCCGGTTGGCGCCGCCATCGTGATGGGCGGCGGCCTCACCATGATCGGCAGCTCGCCGCTGATGCTGCTCAACGACCTGCTGGTGGCCGCCAACCGCAACCTGCCCTCGGGCGCCGCCACGCTCGAGCCGCTGCCGATGTTCGGGCCGCTGCCGGTAGGCGTGGCGCTGCTGCTGGTGGGCCTGGCGTACTTCCGCTGGCGCGGGCCGCGCACGCTGGGCAAGGGCGAGGACAAGGGCGTCGCGCCCAGCCGCACGCAGAGCTATTTCGCCAGCGCCTACGGCATCGAGGGCGACGTGTTCGAACTCAGCGTCACCGCCGAAAGCCCGCTGGTCGGCATGTCGGTCGGCGAAGCCGAGGCACAGCGCGACGCGCCCCTGCTGCTGGCGCTGCTCAGCGGCAACGAATCGCGGCTGGCGCCGCCGGCCGACCAGATGATCTGGGTCGGCAGCGTGCTGGGCGTGATGGGCCCGCGCGAGGCGATCCAGGACTATGCGCAGAAGAACCTGCTGCGCATGTCGGCGCGCCTGCGCAACTTCGCCGACCTGTTCAACCCCAGCCGTTCGGGCATTTCCGAGGCGGTGATCCCGCCCACCTCGTCCTTCCTCGGCAAGACCCAGGCCCAGCTGCAGCTGCGCAAGCGCTTCGGCATCAGCCTGCTGGCGATCAACCGCGAGAACCAGGTCTGGCGCGAGGACATCCGGCGCATGCCGCTCAAGGCCGGCGACATGCTGGTCTTCCATAGCATCTGGACCGACCTGGCGCAGGCCAGCGAGAGCCGCGACTTCGTGGTCGTCACCGACTACCCCAAGGGCGAGCAGCGGCCGCAGAAATTCTGGTGGGCGCTGGGCGTGTTCGTCGGCGCCATGACGCTGGCGCTGACCACGCTGGTGCCCGTGCCGATCGCGCTGATGACCGGCGCCGCCGCGATGATGCTGGCCGGCGTGCTGAACATGGACGAAGCCTATTCGGCGGTGAGCTGGAAGACCGTGTTCCTGATGGCCTGCCTGATCCCGCTGGGCTGGGCAATGGACTCCACCGGCGCCGCGAGCTGGGTGGCCCAGGTGATCCTCGACCGCATCGGGCCGGACGTGCCGGTGTGGGTGCTGGAGGCCGCGGTCGGGCTGCTGGCCACCGCCTTCACCCTGGTGATCGGCAACGTCGGCGCCACCGTGGTGATGGTGCCGATGGCGATCAACATCGCCCTGGCGGTGGGCGGCAACCCGGTCGCGTTCGCGCTGGTGGTGGCGCTGTCGGCGTCGAACAATTTCCTGAGCGTGTCCAACCCGGTGCTGGCGATGGTGACCGGCCCGGCCGGCTATCGCCCGCGCGACTTGTGGCGCATCGGCGCGCCGCTGACCCTGGTCTACCTGGCTGTCGTGCTGCTGGTGATCAACCTGATGTTCTAGGCCGCGTCCACGGTTACCGCGACGGCGACCAGGGACGCGCCCTTGCACGGGCCGGCGACGCACTCGCCGCGCTCCATCTCGAAGCTGGCGCCGTGCGCGGCGCAAACCAGGCGGCCCTGGTCCACCAGGAAGCGACCCGGCGCCCAGTCCAGGCGACGGCCGGCGTGCGGGCAAACGTTGAGCCAGGCCTTCAGGACGTCGCCGTGGCGGCGCAGCACCAGCGACTGCGGCTCGCCGTCGATCTCGACCTCGGTTTCCGACAGCCCCTCGGGCGGCAGCGCGGGCAGCCGGATTAACGAACCGCTTACACTTTTCACATCCGCCCTCGCCATACTTCGCCTCCCAGCATTCTGCCACGCCCCCTATGCTCTTCCGCGCCCAGCGATTCTTCAGCTACTGCCCCAGCAAGCCCCGCAGCCCGCTGCTCAAGCTGCTGGTGGGCGTGCTCGGCCTGGCCCTGCTGCTGGTGCTGGTCGCCGTCGGGCTGGTGGTGGGCCTGGGCATGCTGCTGTTCGCGGCCGTGCGCCGCCTGATGCGCCCCACGGCCGCCAAGGCCCGCGCCGAGTCCGGCGTGATCGAGGGCGAGTTCGTCGAAGTCCGCAAGACCGGCACGCCGCTCGGCCTGCGCTGAATCCCCGGAATCCGGACCGCCTTCCCGGTCCGCACACGCGTCGCGAAGTTAGACTTGGCCGGTCCTTCCGGAGCCGCGCCATGACCGCCACCGTGATCCCCGTTCCCGCCCCGACCACGCTGCCCGTGCGCGGCAGCGACGCCGTGTTCCCGGTGCGCCGCATCTACTGCGTGGGCCGCAACTTCGCCGACCACGCCAAGGAAATGGGCGCGACGGTGGACCGGGGCAACCCGGTGTTCTTCATGAAGCCCGGCGATGCCGTCGTTGCCGGCGGCGGCCGCGTGCCCTACCCGCCCGGCACCCGCGAGCTGCACCACGAGGTCGAGCTGGTGGTGGCGCTGGGCCGCGACGCCGACGGCGAAACCAGCGTGGCCGACGCGCCGGCGCTGGTGTTCGGCTACGGCGTCGGCCTCGACCTGACGCGCCGCGACCTGCAGGCGAACGCCAAGGCCAAGGGCCTGCCCTGGGACACCGCCAAGGGCTTCGACCACTCCGCGCCCGCCAGCGAACTGGTGCCGGTGGCGGCGGCTGGCGACGTGTTCGCGCGCACGCTGTCGCTGCGGGTCAACGGCGCGCTGCGGCAGCAGGCGCCGCTCGACACCATGGTCTTCACGGTGGCCGAAGTGCTGCACGAACTCTCCAGGCTTTACGCGCTCAAGGCCGGCGACCTGGTCTTCATGGGCACGCCGGCGGGGGTGGCCGCGCTGGTGCCGGGTGACCATTTCCGCGCCGAGGTCGAAGGCCTGCTGGTGCTCGAGGGCGATATCGCCTGAGCCGCGCGTCCGGTGTAGATTCCGGGGGCGGCAACGCCATCCATCGAACGGGGAGAGAACGCATGGGCATGGTTTCGGAGTTCAAGGAATTCGCGATGCGCGGCAACGTGGTCGACCTCGCCGTGGGCGTGGTGATCGGCGCCGCCTTCGGCAAGATCGTCGCCTCGCTGGTCAACGACATCATCATGCCGGCCATCGGTTACGTGGTCGGCGGCGTCAACTTCAGCGACCTGGCCTACGAGCTCAAGCCGGCCAGCGTGGACGCCGCCGGCGCCGAAGTGGCGGCGGTGCTGATCAAGTACGGCGCCTTCATCCAGACCATCGTCGATTTCCTGATCATCGCCGTCGCGATCTTCGTGGCGGTGAAGGTCATCAACTCGCTCAAGCGCAAGGAGGAAGCGGCGCCCGCGGCGCCGGCCGAGCCCAGCGCCGAGGTCAAGCTGCTCACCGAGATCCGCGACGCGCTCAAGCGCTGAGCCTCGTTCCAACCCCCGACGCCGGCCCCCGTGGCCGGCGTCTTGCTGACGGAGACACCGAATGCGCCTTGCCAAGACCCTGCTAGCCTGCGCCCTGCTCGCCGGCCCCGCCCTCGCCAGCGACGCCACCGGGCTCGATGCGGGTGACCTCGCCGTGGCCGAGTCGCTTCGTGAGAAAGCGCTGGCCGGCAGCACCGCCTGGTCGGTGGTCGAATCCTTGACCACCGAAGTCGGCCCGCGCCTGGCCGGCACCGAGGCCGACGCCCGCGGCGTGCGCTGGGCCGAGGCGAAGTTCAAGGCCATGGGTTTTGACAAGGTTTACCTCGAGCCCGTGACCTTCCCCGTCTGGCTGCGCCACCGCGAGCGCGCCGAGGTGCTGGCGCCGTTCCCGCAGCCGCTGGTGATCACCGCGCTCGGCGGCAGCGTCGGCACTGGCGACGCGCCGGTGGATGCGGAGGTGGTGGAGTTCGCCACGCTCGACGCGCTCAAGGCCGCGCCCGAGGGCAGCCTGGCCGGCAAGATCGCCTTCATCTCCAACCGCATGGTCCGCTTCAAGGACGGTCGCGGCTACGGGCCGGCGGTGGGCGCGCGCAGCAATGGCGCAGTCGAAGCGGCGCGAAAGGGCGCCGTGGCCATCGTGATCCGCTCGATCGGCACCAGCAACGACCGCTTCGCCCACACCGGCACCATGCGCTACGTGGCCGACGTTCCTCGCATCCCCGCGGCCGCGCTGTCGAACCCCGACGCCGACCTGCTGGTGAACATGCTGCGCCGCGGCCAGCCGGTGAGCCTGCGCCTGGACATCTCGGCCGAAACCCGCGAGGCCTACACCTCGCACAACGTCATCGGCGAGATCACCGGGCGCGAGCTGCCGGGCGAAGTGGTGACGATCGGCGGCCACCTCGACTCGTGGGACCAGGGCACGGGCGCCATCGACGACGGCGCCGGCGTCGGCATCACGATGGCCGCCGGCGCGCTGATCGGCGAACTGCCGCAGGCCCCGCGCCGCACCATCCGCGTCATCGCCTACGCCAACGAGGAGCAGGGCCTGTACGGCGGCAAGGCTTACGCCGACGCGCGCGAGGCCGCGGGCGAGATCGATGCGCACCAGCTCAGCGCAGAAAGCGACTTCGGCGCAGGCCGGGTCTATGCGCTGCGCGCGGGCGTGGACCCGGCCGCATGGCCGGTGATCGAGAAGATCGGCGAAGTGCTGGCGCCGCTGGGCGTGGCCACCGAGGCCGGCATTGGCGGCCCGGGCCCGGACGTCGGCCCGATCGTGGCCAAGGGCGCCACCTGGGCGCAGCTGGCCCAGGACGGCACCGACTACTTCGACTACCACCACACCCCGAACGACACCCTCGACAAGATCGACCCGAAAGCCCTGGACCAGCAGGTTGCGGCGTACGCCGTCCTGGCTTACCTGGCGGCGGAAACCACCGTCGACTTCGGCCGCGTCCCGGTGAAAACCGCGCCGTGAGTTCTTGCCACGGATGAAGACAAAGGCCGGCCCGCTGCCTAGTCGAGCAGCGGGGTGGCGAGGACGCGGGAGGGACGGCCGAGGAGTTTCTCGGTTTGTTCGCGGAGGTCTTCGCGGGAGACTTCGCGCAGGGGCAGCAGGACCTGCACGAGGTCGTCGAGGTCGCGCTTGCCGCGGGTGGCCTGGCGGATCTCGGCGTCAAGTTCCCGGAACAGCTGCACCGCGCGCGCGGTGCGCGGGCCGTGCGAGCGGTTGGACGAGAGCGACTTGATGCCGCGGCCGTGGTTGGCCATCCAGTCGTGGGCCTTGTCGGCACGCGCCTCGCTGAGCAGGCCGGCGCGGCGCAGCAGCTCGATCGAGTAGAACTCGGCCAGGCCCTCGGCGATCCAGTCATCGTCCTCGGCGCCGCGGATGCGGGTGATGACGTGCGTGAGCTCGTGGGTCAGCGTGCTGGTGCCGTTCTCGCTGATCAGCGGCCGATCGGCGTGCAGGAACAGCGAGCGCGGGCCCGACAGGCCGCCACGCCACATCGGGTCGCCGGCGCTGACGATCAGCAGCTTGCGCGGCACCTCGCCGAAAGCGCGCTTGAATTCCGGCACCAGTGAGTTGAAGAAGGCCAGCATGTCGTTGCGGCGGATCACGTCGCCCTTCGGGCCGGCCACGCTGATTTCGGTGCCCTCGATCACTTCGCGGCGGGTGCCGACCGCGCCGGCGATGATCCAGCCCGTGGGGCGGTCGAAATTGCGCTCCGGGTTCACGATCACGAAGGATTTGCCGTTGTTCGCCCGCAGGAAGGGCGTGTCCACGTTGCTCCAGCCCTTGGGCAGGATGAAGCGCAGCCGGGCGCGCGAATCGGCACCCTTGGTGGCGCTGACCGCCGCGCGCGGGATCAGGTCGTCGCCGCGAACGATCACCCAGTCCTCGGTGATGCGGGCGTCATAGCCGCCGCCACGGCGCTGGTTGTCGATGCGGTAGCGGAAGCGCAGGCGAGAGGCCTTGTCGCGCTCGGGCACCCAGGTCACGGTGTCGCCCTTGCGGGTGATCCCGCCGTCACCGCGCACGTTGGTGTAGCGCGACTCGGGCATGTGCAGGCGCAGGCGACGCGCCGAGCCCTTGCCCGGGGTGATGCGGATGGTCACCGCCGCTTCGCCCGCCGCGGGCAGGAACTGCACGGTGTAGTCGACGTTGTACTCCAGCGCGGCCGCCGCGACGGGCGCGGCGGCGACGGACAGGAGCAGGGACAGCAGCAGTATCAGACGAATTTTCATGCGCGGCAGTATGCCAAGAGCTTGATGAACCAAGGATTCATCCGGCCCGGTGCTGGCGCCACCATTCGCCCAGGAAGACCGCGGTGGCCGCGGCGACGTTGAGGCTTTCGACGGCACCGCTGCCGGGGATGCCCAGGCGCAGCGCCGCGGCCTGGGCCAGCGCGGGATCGAGGCCGGTCTGTTCGGCGCCCATCACCAGCAGCAGGCGGCCGGGCAGCGCGGTGGCGTAGAGCGACTGGCCGCCACGCACCACGGTCGCCACCGCCTGGAATCCGGCCGAGGCCAGCTGGGCCAGGCTGTTGTCGCTGCGTCCCAGGCGCACCAGCGGCACCTGCTCGGCGCCGCCTTCGGCCACGCGCGCGGCGGCGCCGGACAGCGCCAGTGCACCGTCCTTGGGCAGCAGCAGGCCCGCGGCGCCAAAGTGCGCGGCCGAGCGCAGGATGGCGCCGAGGTTGTGCGGGTTGCCGACGCCATCAAGCCAGATCGCCAGCTGCGGGCCGGGCGGCAGCATGCGCAACCACTCCGACAGGTTCTGCTCGGGCGCCGGCACCGCGCCGAACACGACGCCCTCGTGGTGCTCGCTGCCGGAGAGCTTGCGCAGGTCCTCGTCGCCGACGACGGTGTAGCCGAGGCGATGCTGTACACAGTGCGCCAGCACCGCCTTCAACGCCGGGATGCGGGACTCGAGCAGCCACACCTTGCGCAGGTCGCCCGGCCGCCGCGCGAACATCGCCAGGCAGGCATTGAAGCCATGGATCCGCTGCTCCCGCGGCGGCCGCGGCCCCGCGACGCTCCCGCGCAGCAACTCGGCATCGGCCTCGTCCCGCGCCAATTCCTGCGCCGACGGCGGACGCCGCGAACCGCCTGCATGCACCGCCGCTCGCCGACCGGAACCCGCATCCACGGCTGGCCGGCGCGCTCCCGCGTCTGGTGCAGCCGGACCCGGCGCCTGCCGATCACGCTCCCGCTCGCGTTTGTCCCGCGGCTTCCCCGCCGGCGGCCCACGATAAGGAGATTCACCCTGCGGCGGCTTACGGTCAGTCATAGGCTTCGCCCCACCGAGCAAGGAGCAGAAATAAGAAGCCGCCAGTCTACCGGAAGCCCGTAGAAGGAAGCCCCCTTGGTAAGGGGGCGCGCCGAAGGCGCGGGGATCGGGAGCAAAGCGACTCGGGGCCCAAGATTCGGAACCGAATCTTGGGGATTTCAGGGCGTCAGCCCGAAATCAGTCCCCCTTGGTAAGGGGGCGCGCCGAAGGCGCAGGGATCGGAAGCAACGCGACTCGGGGCCCAAGATTCGGAACCGAATCTTGGGGATGTCCAGGCGTAAGCCGGGACATCAGGCATGGCCACCCACGGCGGGCGTCTCGGACTCGAGCTCCTCGAGCTTCCGCGCCACCGCCTCCGGCGACCGCGTGTACGGCGCCAGCAGCGCATAGAACGCCGGCACCACGAACAGCGACAGCGCGGTCGAGAACGCCACGCCCGAGATGATCACGATGCCGATGGTGGCGCGGCTGGCCGAGCCCGGACCGGCGGCCACGACCAGCGGCACCGCGCCCATGATGGTTGCGATCGAGGTCATCAGGATCGGCCGCATGCGCACGGCCGCCGACTCCACGATGGCGTTGCGGATGGCCATGCCCTCGTCGCGCAGCTGGTTGGCGAACTCGACGATCAGGATGCCGTTCTTCGCCGCCAGCCCGACCAGCATCACGATGCCGATCTGGCTGAAGAGATTGAGCGAACTGCCGAACAGCCACAGGCCGATCAGCGCGCCCAGCACCGCCAGCGGCACCGTCAGCATGATCACCAGCGGATGCAGGAAGCTTTCGAACTGCGCGGCCAGCACCAGGTACACCACCAGCAGCGCCATAGCCAGCGTGAACAGCACCGCGCTGCCGGCGGTCTGGTACTCGCGCGATTCTCCCTTGTAGTCGATCTGGGCGCGCTCGGGCAGCTCCTCGTCGATCACCTGCTGCACCCAGGCCAGCGCTTCGCCCAGCGTGTAGTCCGGCGCCAGGCCGGCCGAGAGGGTGATCGCGCGCAGGCGGTTGAACCGGTTGAACTGGCCCGGCTCCGCCAGTTCGGTCAGCGTGACCAGGTTGGCGAGCGGGATCAGTTCGCCCGAAGTGGACGAACGCACGTACAGGTTGGCCAGGTCGCTCGGGGAGCCGCGGTCCTCCTGCTGGGCCTGCAGGATCACGTCGTACTCCTCGCCATCCTCGACGTAGGTGGTGACGCGGCGCGAGCCCATCATCGTCTCGAGCGTGCGGCCAACCTCCTGCACCGACACGCCGAGGTCGGCCGCGCGGGCGCGGTCGATCTCCACGCGCAGCTGCGGCCGGGTTTCCTTGTAGTCGGAGTCGGCGCTGAACAGGCGCGGGTTCTCCTCCATGCGCGCCAGCACGCGGTCGCGCCACTCCGCCAACTCGGCGTAGTCCGGGCCGCCCAGCACGATCTGCAGCGGCTGGCCGCCGGAACGGACCAGGCCCGAGCGCACCTGCGGACGCGCGATAACGCCCGGCAGCGAGGCCATGTCGGCGCGGATTTTCTCGACCAGCTCGGCGGTACCGGTGTCGCGCTCGTTCCATGGCTTGAGCAGGGCGATCACCTGGCCGGTGTGCATGTCGCCGCCCGGGCCGAAGCCGCCCGGCACGCGGGTGTTGGCGCGGTCGATCGGCTGGCCCTCGCCGACGTACTTGAACAGCCGCTCCTCGACCTGCTGCATCTGCTTGACGGTGTAGTCGTAACCCGCGCCCTCGGGGCCGACCACCGAGATGAAGAAGGCGCCGCGGTCCTCGGGCGGCGTCAGCTCGACCGGGATCAGCTGCACCATGAACCAGGACAGGCCGAGCGACCCCAGCAGCGCACCGCCCATCAGCAGCGGCCGGCCCACGGTGCGCTCGACCGCGCGGCGGTAGCCGCGACCCAGCGACTCGAGGTGGCCCTGCACCCACTTGTTCAGGCCGCGCGGCGCCTCGTGCGCGCGGATCAGCTTCGAGCACATCATCGGCGTCAGCGTCAGCGCCACGAAGGCCGAGATCAGCACGGCCGCCGCCATCGCCACCGACAGTTCGCGGAACAGCCGGCCGGCGTTGCCCTCGATGAAGCCCACCGGCAGGAAAACCGCCGCCAGCACCGCCGTGGTCGCGATCACCGCGAACGCCACCTGCGCCGTGCCGCGGCGCGCGGCCACCAGCGGCGGCTCGCCCAGGTCGGCGCGGCGCTGCACGTTCTCCAGCACCACGATGGCATCGTCGACCACCAGGCCGATGGAAAGCACCAGGGCCAGCAGCGTCAGCAGGTTGATGGTGAAGCCGAAGGCCCAGAGCGCGATGAACACGGTCATCAGGCAGATTGGCACCGTTACCGCCGGGATCAGCGCGGCGCGCACGCTGCCGAGGAACAGGTAGATCACGATCAGCACCAGGATCACCGCCTCGAACAGGGTCCAATAGACCCGGTCCACGGCGGCGTCGATGAAGATGGTGCTGTCGAAGGCGACGAAGATGTCGGTACCCTGCGGCAAGGTGTCCTGGATCGCCGGCAGCGCTTCCTTCACCGCGCGCGCCACGTCGAGGCTGTTGGCGGTGGAGGTCTTGACCACGCCCAGGCCGATGTTGGGCTGGCCGTTGCCGCGGAAATAGGCGCGGCGCTCCGAGGAAGCCCGCTCGACCTTGGCCACGTCGGCCAGCCGCACCAGGTAGCCGTCGTCGCCCTTGGCCAGGGTCAGCTGGGCGAAGTCCTCGGCCTCGGCGTAGTTGCGCATCACGCGCAGGGTGAAGTCGCGGTCCTGCGACTCGATGCTGCCCGCAGGAAGCTCGACGTTCTCGCGCCGCAGCGCGTTCTCGACGTCGTTGACGGTGAGCCCGCGGGCGGCCAGCGCCTCGCGGTCGAGCCAGACGCGCATCGAGTAGCGCTGCTGGCCACCGACCCGGACCTGGGCCACGCCGTCGATGCTCGACAGGCGGTCGACCACGTAGCGCTCGGCGTAGTCGCTCAGCGCCAGCGTGTCCATGTTCGACGAGTTCATGTTCAGCCAGAGGATGACCTCGGCGTCGGACTCGACCTTCTCGATCTCCGGCGGGTCGGCCTCGGGCGGCATGCGGTCGCCGATGCGGCTGATGGCGTCGCGCACGTCGTTGGCGGCGGCCTCGATGTCGCGCGACAGCGAGAACTCCAGCGTCACCTGCGCCTGGCCGTTGCGGCTGCGCGACTCCACCGTCTCGATGCCCTCGATGCCGGCCACCGCGTCCTCGAGGATCTGCGTGATGCGGGTTTCCACCACCGCCGCCGAAGCGCCGGGGTAGGACACCTCCACCGACACGATCGGCGGGTCGATATTGGGCAGTTCGCGCAGGGTCAGGCGGGTGAAGGCGATCACGCCCAACACCACCAGCAGCAGGCTCATGACGGTCGCGAAGACCGGGCGCTTGATCGAAACGTCGGAGAGGACCATGGGATACCCCGGGGCGCCGTCAGGCGGCCTTGTCGTCGGTGTCGGTGGTGGCCGGGGCCGGGGCGGTCACCTCGCTGACGCGGGCGCCGTCGCGCAGCTTGACCACGCCGTCCACCACGATCCGGTCGCCGGCCGAGAGGCCCTCGACGACCTCCACTTCGCCGCGTCGGCGCTGGCCCAGGGTCACGTAGACCTGCTCGACGCTGCCGTCGTCCTTCATGCGGAACACGTGCGCGCGCTGCGCCACCTGGATCACGGCGATCTCCGGGATCACCAGCGCCTCGCGCTCGGGGCGGAACAGGCGCACGCTGAGCAGCATGCCCGGGCGCAGCTGGCGGTCCGGGTTGGGCAGCTCGGCGCGCACGGTGACGGCACGGGTGACCGGGTCGACGCGCGAGTCGACCGTGGTGACCACGCCGGTGAACTCACGGTCGGGCCACGCGGCGCTGGCGGCGGTGATGACCTGGCCATTGGCCACGGCCGACAGGAAGGCCTCGGGCACGGCGAAGTCGAGCTTGACCACCGAGACGTCGTCGAGGCTGGCGATGGCCGTACCCGGCGTGACCAGGGTGCCGGGGCTGACCTGGCGGAAGCCCAGCACGCCGGCGAAGGGTGCGGTGATCACGCGGTCGGAAAGCCGGGCACGGGTGGCGTCGAGCCGGGCCCGCGAGGCCTCCATCGCGGCACGCTGGGTGTCGAGCTGGCCGGCGGGGATGAGCTTCTGCGCGGCCAGCTGCTGCTGGCGCTGGTACTGCTGCTGCGCCTCGCGGTAGGCCGCGGCGGCCTCGGCCAGGCCGGCCACCTCGACGCGGCCGGACAGATCCACCAGCACGTCGCCGGCTTCGACCAGGGCGCCATCCTCGAAGTTCACCTTGACCACGGTCTCGGTGACCTTGGCGGTGAGCATCACCGACTCGTTGGCGCGCGCGGTACCCAGCGCCTCGAGGGTGTCGGACCAGGGCTGCCTGGCCACGGTGGTGGCGGTGACGGTCGCCGCCGGCGGGCCCGAGGGCGCGGCCTGCTCGGCATCGCAGCCGGCCAGGGCGAGCGCGGCGGCGAGCAGGGCGAACGGGAGTCGCGGGAACGGCTTCATCGGGCGGGATTCCTTGGTCTGGCGGGCGCCGCGCGGTGGGCGGGGCGCCGGGAACGGGGTGCAGTCTGGACCCGGCCGCAACGCGAAAGTTCAGCGCACGGGCGGGGGCACGAACCGGCTGCGAGTTTACGGTCGGGGCGTCACGGGGGCGCGAACGGGGGGCATCCGTCGACAAACGCACGACGGCACGATGCGTTGACGCCCCCGGAACAACCGGCCCCCAAAACACCCGTGGGAGGGACGTCAGTCCCGATGCCTTCCGGTGGAATGCATCGGGACCGACGTCCCTCCCACGGGATGTGGACGGCGGGCCCGGGGCCCGCCAACGGGCTCAGGCGCCCTTGGTCCACTTGCCCAGCGCGGCCAGGCCGTTGGCCTTGGCGCGGGCATAGACGGTCTGCTGCGCGGCGGCAAGGTTGCCGACCAGGTCCTTCGACCACAGCTGCAGCGCGGCCGACTGCATGGCGCGGCCGTAGCTGAAGCTCAGCGGCCAGGGCTTGGCACCCAGCCGGTTCATGGCGTCGAGGTGGGCGGTGGCGTCGTCGTCGCTCTGGCCGCCCGACAGGAACACGATGCCCGGCAGGGTCGCCGGCACGGCCGACTTCAGGCAGCGCAGGGTCATCTCGGCGACGTCCTCGACGCTGGCCTGCTCCGGGCAGTCCTTGCCGGAGACGACCATCGAGGCCTTCAGGATGGTGCCCTCGAGCATGATGTTGTGCTCGTACAGCGCGCCGAACAGCGAGCGCAGGGTCACTTCGGTGATCT
>LNFM01007821.1_pt1 | contig 16492 bp, 13 predicted proteins | sample 596031 | NCBI WGS metagenome assembly LNFM01 (sample SAMN04254537, study PRJNA301005) | activated carbon metagenome | isolation source: dual media filters at the Ann Arbor, Michigan drinking water treatment plant | place: USA: Ann Arbor
GCGCTCGATACACGACCGCCATACCGCCGTGCCCTAGCTCTCCGAGCACCTCGTAGCGGCCGATTGATCTCGCGTGATCTTCGGCAGCAGCAGACAGCAATGTTACCGCTGGAGTGTACCCCGAGGCGTCGTTTGGACAACCTCCTGCTCGCGCGAAAAAGACACCTTGGGTATAATTATCCTCCGTGAGTGAATGAGCGACTCGAGCTCTTCGTAGCGTTCGGGTCGGCGGGTCTCTGCGAGGAGGTGTGTCGTGCGTGCTGGGTTCACCGCAATCGTTCTGGCGGTCGGGTCACTGCTGGCGAGCGTCTCGTGGAGCTCTGGTGCGAGCGCAGAGCCCGCGACGCGACGAGCGACCGTGGCGGCGCAGGAGGCGCAGCCGAGGGCGAGCGGAGCGATCGAGCCCTCCCTCGCGCGGGCCGAAGCGCTCGAACGACAAGGCGACCACGAGGCCGCCGCGGCGATGTACAGCGCGGTCCTCGCGTCCCGAGCGTCTGTGGATCCGCAGGCGCTCGCCGGTCGCGCGGAGCACATCGTCGCCCTCGTTCGCGCGGCGCGCTCGGACGTGGAGGCGTGGGCGCTGTGCGAGCGACTCGCGGTTCGAATCGAGGGCGCTCCTCGTGATTCCGCCGTGGCGAGCGACGGGCGTGCGAATCGCGCTGCGCTCGCCACGAGGCTTCGGTGCGCCGAGCAGGAGCTCTCGGCGCTGGCCGAGCGCCGTCGGATCTCGGGCCCGGCTGGGCCGGACCTGTTCGCGATCGAGCGCGCTTCCAGAGCGCTCTGCGAGCGACTCGCAGGGCTCGAGTCCGACGCCGTCTCTCTGCGTGGCGCTGTCGAGCCCGTGTACGCCAGGGCGCTGGCGGGCCGAGCGCTCGGGCTGCTCGGGGACGAAGCGTCGGCGTTGGCTATCGCGACGAGCGCCGCGCGGCAGTGGGCGTCGCTCGTGGATGCTCCCTCGCTCGCGGACGCGCTAGTGAGTGGAAGTGCAGTAAATCACCGCGCTACTCGAATTGTGGTGCGCGCTGCGCCCGTGCTCGCAGGGCGCCCTCCTGGGCCGACCGACCGCGAGCGCGCGCTGCGAGCGAGCGCAGGGGACGCGCTGGTCGAGCGCACCTGGAGCGCGGTGGTGGCCCTCGTGTGGGTCGCGATCGAGCGCGATCGCCGGTCGGTGACGAGCGCGCGGATCGAGCCCCTCGCGCGGGGCGCCAGCGAGCTGCGACGCGAGCGATGGTTTACGACGCAAGCCGCGCCGGTGCTCGATCGACATCGGGCGACGCTCGCGGACACGAGCGCCGCGTCGCTTCTCTCTCGATACACCGCCTTGTGGAACGCCGACGCCACCAGCGCCCGCTTCGCCGCCGCGCTCAGGGTGGGAGAGCTCTACATGGACCTCGGCGAGCGCAGCCGCGTCGTGCAGGACGTCCTCATCGAAGCGAGCGACATGCCCGACGTCCTGCGCGGCTACGTGAGCCCCGCGGACCAGGCGCACGTCGCGCAAGCGAGGGGCGTCTTCGAGCGATGCGTGAGCGAAGCTCAGCGCGCGGGCGTCGACAACGAGTGGGTCCGCGCGTGCGCGCAGCGGCTGCGGTACATCGGCTCGCCGAGCGGCGTGGTCGTGGACGAGATGGTTCCGATGTTCAACGAACGGCGAGGGTGACGCGGCGGGCGCCGGTCACTCGCACGCGTTGCTCATCAGGTTGCATCGAGGTCGGGCGATCGGGCAGTGCATGTCACTCGTGCACTCGACGCACGTGCGGCTCGAGCCGCAGATCGGGAGCGCGGGGGTCGGGCAATCGCCGTTCGTCGTGCACTCGACGCACGTCGCCGTCATGGGGCGCGTGTCGCACACCGGCGTCGCGCCGCTGCACGCAGGGGAAGCGCCGCACTGGCACGCGCCCGCCACGCATTGATTGGCGCTGCGCGCGCTGCAGGCCGTGCACATCGCGCCGGCGGATCCGCAACGGGCGAGCTCGCCGGTGACGCACGATCCCATCGAGCAGCAGCCGGTCGCGCAGGTCGTCGCGTCGCACGGTCGGCACGCGCCCATCGCGCAGCCATTGGAGCACACCGTCAACGAATCCACCGTGTATCGACACATTCCACCGGAGCAGGTGCCGGCGGGGTTGTAGACGTTGAGCGTCGCGCCCGTGCAAAACGCCGCAGGAGGCGCGTTGCACATCGACGTTCTGGGCGGGTACTCGCAGCTACCTGCGCGGCAGATTCCCGCGCCAAACGTCACCAGAAGCCCGCCCGTGGTGCACGTCGGCAGCGGCGGATCGTCGCAGCGAACCCCGCTGCACGGGTCGAACGTGTCGGGCGCGTCCGGGACATCCGCGACGTCACGGACGTCACGAACCACGTCACGGACCACGTCGCGTACGTCGGACGCGTCGGCGACATCGGCGACATCGCGCGCGTCGGGAGCGTCCATGCCGGCGTCGACGACGTCTTCGACATCGGGGGCGTCCATCGAAGCATCCGAGGCGTCGACGACGTCGGCCGCGTCGATTTCGGCATCCGAAGCGTCGCGAACATCGCCGACGTCCGTGACGTCTGCGACGTCAGCCACGTCGCTGACATCCGCGCTATCGGCGACATCGACGACGTCGTCGGGTGTGTCCGTCGGCACGTCTGGCGCGTCGGGAGCGTCGGGCGCGTCGGTCCCGTCGCTGACAACGTCTTCGACGTCGTCTTGCGTACCGGGCCGCGCGTCGCGCAGCGCAGCGTGCGGAAGGGCGCAGCCCGCGAGCGCGAGCGTCAACAAGGCTGAGCCGAGAGAGACGGACGCGAAGGAAGGCCGGGCTCGATGGGACACTGTGTAAATCCTGAGCTTTCGTCGAAGAATCAGGGAAGCGAAAAGCGTGCGTACCCAGCATAGCAGCGATGCGCGCGGACGGCGGGCAACGTCTCGAGGATCGGGGCGCCGCCCTTCGGTGCCCTTCACATGGGCAGCGGTGCGATCGGGCCGCGCACGAACCACACTGCGCCGCTCGGCTGCATGGTGGTGCGGTCGATTCCCCCGGCGATCATCACGCTTCCGTCCGCCATGCCGAGCACGGCCGGGTCTGCGTTGGTGATCTCTCGTGTGCCGGGAATCAACCGCAGCGTCGCCACGTCGCTCGCGTCGATGACGTCCACGCTGAAGAGCGCGCTGCCCGCCGCGTCGCGCCCGCCAGTGACCACGACGCGGCGACCGTCCTCGGTGATCGCTGCTCGAATACCCCGTCGTCGCACGCTCAGCAGCTCGAGCTCGACGCCCACGCAGTTCATCGGCCGCATCCCGCTCAGGCACGCGGCGTCGAGCAAGATATCTTTCGTCGCCAGCGCCCCGGTTGTGTTGTCGACCCCGCCGAGGATCAAGACTCTGACGCACGCCTGGCGCGCGTCGCGCTGCACGCATACTGCGGCGAACTCTGAGCGTCGATCGACGCTCGCGCCCATCGACGCAACCGTCGTGCTGATGGTGACGCTGGCGCTTCCGGGGGACCAGTGCTCGAGCGCAGGGCAGCTCGCGCAGGTCGGATCCTGACCGCCGTACACGAGAAACTTCGGCGCAGTACTCTCGGTGCGAGGCGCGAGCCTCAGCACTCCTGGACGATTGCGTCCCGTCGCCAACGCATAGGGAACGCCCTCGATTTCGCCGAGCCGATCGACGCGGTCGATCCGCGGCGAAGCGGGGCCCATCTCGGGGCGGCCGCCTAGCACGTAGGCGAAGTCGACGTCTGATGCGACCGAGGCGCCGCGAAGCACGCGTCGTTCGGGGGGGATTCCGCGAGAGGGCGCCGCGCCGCTCGAGGTGTCGTTGGTCACGACCGCCCGCTCTGCGCGCAGCAGGAGCACGCCGCTCCCTTCGGGCAGCGGGACCACCGACGTGTCCCCGTCGAACGCAGAGCTCACCGTAAACGTGTACGGCTGCTGCTTGTGCGACGGCAGAAAGTACCAGTCGGGCCGCGCGTCGCCGCGCCCCTGCGCGATCGTGAAGGCGACGGCGCCTCGGCCTCCGGCGGACACGAGCGCGAAGTCCGCGCGCGGCTCGATCATCGCTCCGCCGGGGGCGAGGGCGACGCTGTCCGAGGGCTGCACGAAGACCGTGAGCCGCTGCGATCCGACGTTGATCCAAGCGACCGGGGGCGTCGCTCCCTGCGCGATGATCGTCCGATCGCGGAGCACGTCGACCCGAAGTCTGGCGACCGTGCGCGGATCGGTGGGGCGAACGTCGAGGTTGAAGCGCGAGCCCGGGCTGGTGCTCACGGTTCGAATCGAGCCAGGATCCCCCTCGAAGCCGGCGCGCACCGTCGTCGCTCCCATCGCTCCGGAGAAAGGGTCGGCCATGTTGGGGCCGACGATCACGACCTCGCTCGTGACGTCTCTCTGACAGGCCAGGAGCAAGAGCGGCATTGCGCAGAGCGAAGGCTTCGAAAGCAAGGCGTTGGTCGCGGATATAGCAGCGTCACCGCGCGTTGGCGACACGGCTTCGCCGCTTGGACCGGGGGGTCGATCGAGGTACTCCGTACGGTCGTGTACGAAAGGGCGTTTGCGTTGTGCGCGAGGGATGCGTCGCTCGTGGCTGTGCACCGCGAGGGCTCGCTCTTGCTCGCGACGCGAGGCGAGGTCCTCGTGTGCGACGAGGCCGCGCAGACGGCGCTGGCTCGTTGGGCGGCGGTGAGCGACGAGCGCGCGTCGGACGCGCGAGCCGTTCGCGCGCCGTTCGCGTTCGGGTGGATCACGTACGACGCTGCGCGATGCGACGACCCATCGCTCGAGGGCGAAATGCGAGTCCGTGGAGATTACGCGCCGCTCGCGTATCTGCAGCGATTTATGAGCTGGATCGAGATCGCGCCCGACGGCCGCGCCAGCGCGTCGGGCGGCGAGCGACCCGCGGAGCTGCTGGCTCGCTACGAAGCCGAGCCCGAGGCCACGCTCGAGCCAATCCGCGCCCACGAAATCAAATGCGCGACGGACCGTGACCGGCACCGACGACAGCTCGCCGTGGTGAGGGAGGCGATCCTCGACGGCGAGGTGTACCTGGTCAACGTCGCGCGGATGTTGCACGCGAGCGAGGGGATGAGCGACGGGCAGATCGCGGCGCGGGTGGCTCGATCGAGGGCTCCCTTCTCGGCGCTCTTGCGCGGGGCAGGGTGCACGGTCGGCGCGATGTCCATGGAGCGGGCGCTCTCGTGGGACCGCGCCACGGGCTCGCTCGAGACGAGGCCGATCAAGGGAACGCGACCGCGCCACGACGACCCAGCGCGCGATCGGGCGCTCGCGGACGAGCTCGCGGCCAGCGCGAAAGAGCGGGCCGAGAACGTGATGGCCGTGGACGTTCATCGCAATGATCTCGGTCGGATCGCGGCGGTGGGCAGCGTGACGGTGCCCGAGCTCGGCGCGGTCGAGCCGCACGCGTTCGTCCATCACCTCGTGTCCACCGTTCGTGCGCGGGCTCGCGAGGGCGTCTCGGCGCGCGAGGTGCTCGAGGCGATGCTGCCTGTAGGGAGCGTTACGGGGGCTCCCAAGCGTGCGGCGATGACGACCATCGGCCGCCTCGAGCCCGAGCGGCGCGGGCTGTACACGGGCGCGTACGGCGTCTTGGACAGCGATGGCTCGCTCGACCTCGCGGTCGCGATCCGAACGATCGTGCGCGACGAGCATGGCGCGCACTACGGATCGGGCGGCGGAATCGTGATCGACAGCGACCCCGATCACGAGTGGGCCGAGCTCGCGTGGAAGGAGCGAGCCCTCGCCGGAGCGCCGGCGCGGTGAGCGCCGCTGGGCGACCATCGCCGTGCTGCCGTCGTGTGAACCGATGGATCGCGCCCGAGGCCCTCGCGCCCGACGGCCGCGCTCAGCCCTCGAGGTCCTCGTCGCCGCGCTCAGCCCTTGAGGGCCTCGGCGCCGCCGATGATCTCCATGAGCTCCTTGGTGATCGCGGCCTGACGGGCTCGGTTGTACACGAGCGTGAGCGAGGCGATCATCTCCTTGGCGTTGCGCGTCGCGTTGTCCATCGCGGTCATGCGCGCCCCGTGCTCGCTGGCGAGCGAGTCGAGGATCGAGCGGTACAGCGTGGTCTCGACGTACATCGGCACGAGGCGATCGATGAGCGCGGTCTTGTCGGGCTCGAAGAGGTACTCGACGCTCGAGTCGTCCGCGCCCGCCTCGGCGCTCTTGTCGAGCGCGACGGGGAGCACGGTCTCGGTGCGGATGAACTGCGTGACCGCCGAGCGAAACTCGGTGAACACGATGTCGAGCTGATCGAACTTTCCTTCGATGAACTCTTCCATCAGCTCGCGCGCGATTTCGGGCGCTCGTTTGTCGGGCTTCTCGGTGGCGCCGGTGTGATCGTGGACCACCTCTTCGCCGCGGCGACGAAGGTGATCTCGGCCCTTGCGGCCGATCGTCACGAACTTCACTTCTTCGAAGCCCTGCTCGAGCAGCTCTTTCTTTCGTCGCTCGCCGGCGCGGATGGCGTTCGAGTTGAACGCTCCCGCGAGCCCGCGGTCCGACGTGATGAGCAGCACGTACGCCTTCTTGCGCTCGGCGTGCTCGACGAGCAGCGGGTGCACGGGGCTCTCCGTGTCCGCCGTGTCGATCTTGGAGACGACCGCGCGGAGGACCTCTGCGATCTTCTTGGCGTACGGGCGCAGCTCGGTGATGCGCTGGGTCGCGCGTCGCAGGCGCGCCGCGGCCACGAGCTTCATCGCCTTGGTGATCTTTTGCGTGTTCTTCACGCTGCCGATCCGGCGTCGGATCGCCTTCAACGAGGGCATCGCCCGCTCCTTGAACTCGAGTTCGTGAAATCAGTCTCTGAGGCCGCTCACCGCGCGAGCGGTCGCTGCTCGATCACTTCGCGTCGGCGACGAACTGCTTGCCGAAGGCCTCGAGCGCCTCCTTGAGCTTGCCCTCGACCTCCGCCGTGAGGTCTTTCTTCTCGCGGATGACGTCGAGGATGCGCGTCGAGTGCGACTCCAAGAAGGGGAAGAGCTCCTGCTCGTAGCGGCGAAGGACGCCCACCGGGTAGGAGTCGAGGAAGCCCTGCGTTCCTGCGTAGATCAGCGCGACCTGCTTCTCGACGGGCAGGGGCTGGTACTGCGCCTGCTTCAAGATCTCGGTGAGGCGCTGGCCGCGCGCGAGCTGGTTCTGCGTGGCCTTGTCGAGGTCCGACGCGAACTGAGCGAACGCCGCCATCTCGCGAAACTGCGCGAGGTCGAGGCGCAGCGATCCGGCGACCTTCTTGATCTTCATCGCCTTGATCTGCGCCGAGCCGCCGACGCGAGAGACCGAGAGACCGACGTTCACCGCCGGGCGCTGGCCCGCGTTGAACAAGTCCGTCTCGAGGTAGATCTGGCCGTCGGTGATCGAGATCACGTTGGTCGGGATGTACGCAGACACGTCGCCCGCCTGGGTCTCGATGATCGGCAGCGCCGTCAGCGATCCGCCGTGGCCCGCGAGCTTCTTCAGCTCGTGCTCGCTCGCGCCGAGCGAAGACATCGCGTGCTCGGCGTCGATCTTGCCGATCTCGCCCATGTACACCTTGCCGTCGACGCCCGTGTTCGAGTCCGAGCCCTTCTTCACGATCACGTAGTGATCGGCCATCTTCGCCGCGCGCTCGAGCAGGCGAGAGTGGCAGTAGAACACGTCGCCCGGGTACGCCTCGCGTCCCGGCGGACGGCGGAGCAAGAGCGAGAGCTGGCGATACGCGACCGCCTGCTTCGAGAGATCATCGTACACGATGAGCGCGTGCTGCCCGCTGTCGCGGAAGTACTCGGCCATCGTCACGCCCGCGTACGGAGCGATGTACTGAAGCGGCGCCGAGTCGACGGCCGTGGCGACGACCACGGTCGTGTACTCCATCGCGCCCATCTCCGTGAGCTTGGCGACGACGCTGGCGACGGTGCTCTGCTTCTGGCCGATGGCGACGTAGAAGCAGAAGACGCCCTTGCCCTTCTGGTTGATGATCGTGTCGAGCGCCACCGCGGTCTTGCCCGTCTGGCGATCGCCGATGATGAGCTCGCGCTGACCGCGGCCGATCGGGATCATGGCGTCGATCGCTTTGATTCCCGTCTGCAGAGGCTCCTTGACGCCCTGGCGCTCGATGATGCCCGGCGCCTTGATCTCGACGCGGCGGCGCTCGGTCGAGTTGATCGGGCCCTTTCCGTCGATCGGCTGACCGAGCGCGTTGACCACGCGCCCGGCGAGCTCGGGACCCACGGGGACGTCCGCGATGCGGCCGGTGCGCTTGACCGTGTCGCCCTCTTTGATCGCCTCGGCGCTGCCGAAGATCGCGGAGCCCACGTTGTCCTCTTCGAGGTTGAGCACCATCCCGACGATGTCGTTCGGAAACTCGAGCAGCTCGCCGGCCATCGCCCCGGACAACCCGTGGATGCGCGCGATTCCATCGCCCACGCTCAAGACGGTCCCCGTCTCGCTGACGTCGAGGGCCTTCTCGTAGTTCTTGATCTGCTGCTTGATGATCTGCGAGATCTCTTCGGCACGAAGCTGCATCGTCGTCTCCGCCTGATTTCTACAATGTCACGAGGGCAGGAGCGCCGTGCGCAACTCGCGCAGTCTCGTGGCGACGCTCCCGTCAAAAACCTTGTCGCCGACGCGCACGACCACCCCGCCGATGAGCGACGGGTCCACCTTGCGCGCGAGCGAAATCTTTCGGCCCGTCAGCGACTCGAGCGCCGACGTGACCTTCTGGTACTGCGGCTCGCTCAGCGCCGCGGCGCTCGTCACCTGCGCCTGCACCCGACCGGCCTTCTCGTCCGAGAGCCTCGTCAGGTCCGTGGCGATCTGCGGGAGCACGTCGCTCCGTCGGTGATCAGTAATCAAGAGCACGGCGTTCTTCGTGAGCGGGCTGACGCTCATCCGCTCGAGGATGGACTTCATCACAGCCTTGCGCTGCGCGGCGTCCACCATCGGGTTGGAGAGCGCGTTACGGAGCTCTGCGTTGTCGTTGACCACCGCGCCGATGGCGCCGAACTCTTGGGTGACCTTCTCGAGCTCCCCCGCTTCGCTGGCGAGCTCGAAAACAGCCTTCGCGTAGCGCTTCGCCGCTGCGCTCATGACTCACACCGTCCCACGGTCGCGCGCGGCGACCCGATCGAGGTTGGACAAGAAATCGTCGGCCAGGCGCGATTGATCCTGCGCGGTCACCGACTGCTTCACGGTCGCTTCGGCGCTCTTGATCGCGGCCTCGACGGCCTCGCGCACGAGGTCCGCGCGGAGGTTGCGCACTTCTTGGGCGATGAGCGCCTGACCTTCGACGGTCATGCGCTCGGCCTTCGAGCGCGCCTCTTCGAGGATCTTCTGCGCCTCTTCTTCGCCGGCCTTCACCAGGTCCTCGCGGAGGCGAGCGAACTCGGCCTTGCTCTGCTCGAGCTTCTCTTTGTACTCGCGCAGCTGCGCTTCGGCGTCGGCGAGCTGCCGCTGCGACTCGGCGATGTCCGCCTCGACCGCGGCGCGTCGCGTCGCGAGCGAAGGGTTGATCGAGCGCTTGACGGCGAAGTAGAGGATCGCCGCGAGCAGCGCGAAGTTGATCAGCGTCGCGATGAAGGGCGGCGGGTTGGGCTTCTGCACACCAGCGTGGTCCGCGCGGGTGCCGCCGAACTGCGTCCAGTTGATCGCCTCGGGGCCGTGCGCCGCGCCGTGCGCGCCGTGATCGCCGGTCGCTTCGTGGGAGCCGCCGTGGCTCTGCTCGGTCTGTCCGTGCGAGCCGTGCTCTTGCGCGAACGCGACGGCCGGCGTCGCGAGCGCGACGGTCAACACGATCGAGCCGACCGAGAGACGGCGCTTCGCGCTCGACGAGCGCGAAGACAACACAGTGTGGATCGTCACGACGCGACCTCCCTTCCGAGCGCCTTGGCGGCGATGTCCTTGGCGAGCTGCGGGATCGCGCCCGCGATCTCTTTCGAGAGCGTGTCGCGCTGCTCTTTGATCGCGTCGCGCTGCGCGTCGACGGCAGCGGCGACCTTCGAGCGCGTCTCGGCGAGGATCTCGCTCTCTCGGCGAAGGGCCTCGGCGCGAAGCTTGTCGCGCTCTCCCGCCGCGGAGGACCGCGCGGACTTGAGGGCGCCCTCGTACTCGGCGCGTCGCGCGGCGGCCTCGTCGGCCGCGCCCTTGGCGCTCGTGCGCGAGCCCTGCATCCCGCCTTCACGCGCGGACAAGAGCTTCACCATCGGCTCCCACAACACGGGTCGGAGCACGAAGAAGAGAACGAGCCAGAGGGCGATGTTGAGAACGAGCGTGCCGTCGAAGCTGATCAGCGGTCGCTCGCTCGCCACGGCGGTGAGCAGTTGAAGCATCGTGGGTGCAGTCTCCGAAGGAGAGGTTCCCGATTTCGCGGTCGTCGCAGAAAACTTGCGGTCGAAGGTGGCTGAGCCAGTTGCCCGACCGTCCGCGCCGCAGCGGTTGGCTGTGACGCGCGCGGGCTTCTAACACCCACGTTCTTTCGGGGTCAACCCGACCGCTCGCGAAGAAGAACGTAGGGACTACGATCGCGTGCGGAACAGAGCCAGAGGACGCAGAATTTTCTGGCTGGATGGCGCTCAGCGTCGGCGCTGGACGTAGACCCAATCGCGCAGCGCCCGAAACGAGCGCGCGGTCCACCGTCCGTGCATGCGCGTCAGGTACCCCGTCGGGAGCGGAAACGGCGGGAGTCCCAGGAGCTGTACGGCGAGCCGCGTACGGCCCGTCCCCGCGATCTCCGACGCCTCGATGCGCACGTCGAAGCGTCGCATCGTCCCGTCGACTCGGGTCCCGACGATGAGCAGCGAGCCCGTCGCGCGCGTCACCGTGAATCGCTGCAGCGACCAGACCGTCCCGAGCCCTTCGAGCAGCTCGGCGCGGAGATAGACGTCGCTCTCTCCGCGGCGCCGTCGCACCACGCGACTCTCGTTGATGCGCGGCAGAAAGTGTCGGTACGAAGCGAAGTCGAGCAGCGTGGCGCTGACCGTCGCGAACGACGCGTCGAGCTCGCCGACCGCGACGCCCGCTCGAACGTCGGTCCCCTCGACAGGAGCCGTGCGCTCTTCGACGTCTGTCGTCGCGACAACGACCGCGGCCGTCTGGTTGTTGGCCGTCGCGACCGAACGCTCGCCGTTTCGCACCATCGCGCTCGGCGCAGCGGGCGTCGCCTCTGTCGCTGCGACGATCACTCGCGAGTTGTTGCGCCGCGTTGCAGCGCGACTGCCCGACGAGCTTCCGAACGCGCGCACTTCGCTCGTGCTCGCGCTGGAGTGCGCCGCACACCCCGCGAGGATGAGCGACGAGATGGTCGCGAAGAACCTCCCTCGGTGAGCGAAACGCACGATAGGAAGATCGTACCCAACTCTCGCGCGCTTGACGAGCGCAAGGATTGCCTCTCTTCGCACCCACGACCTGCGAAATCGTCGAACGGTGCGAAGCGCGCTTCGCACTCATCCCCCTGACGAGCTCACAGGGTCTGCATGAACGCGACGAGGTCCGAGAGCTGCGACTCGCTCAAGTGACTGGTGCGCCCGTGCCGATCGCCGCCGCCGCAACGCGTGTCGGTGAAGCGATCGAGCAGCGTCGGCGCACACCCGTCGTGCATGTACGGCGCGCGCCACGAGAGGCCGGTCAGCGCGGGGACCTGCAGGGCCATCCCTGTTCCGACGTCGACGGTTTGCGAGTTGGTGCCCAGTCGACCCGAGTGGCAACTCGAGCACGCCACGGTCGAGTCGTGAAAGAGCGCCCGCCCGCGCTCGGCCTCGACGGTCATCGGCCGCAGCGCAAACGGCTTGGGAATCCGATCGATGAACCGGCCCAGCGCCGCCACCTGCGCCGACTGCAACACCGGCCCGCGCATCCGGGTGTTGAACGTGTCGCCCATGAGCTCGTTCATGTCGCGCAGCTCGCCGCCCCAGTGAAAGGGCTCGGTGCCGAGCAGTCCGCCGCGAAGCGCCTGCGTGCGACGGGTGCCCATGTCGGGCCCGAAGTTCCACGTGTGGCCGTCGTCGCCGCCCTCGGCGTGGCACGAGGCGCAGGCGATGCCGACACCACTATTCGAGTGAAAGATCTGGTGCCCCGTGTCCTCGCGGGTTTCGCCGGGCAGCGCGATCGTGCGACCCGACTTCGCGAAGACCAGCGCCGCCGGCTCGCGGAGCTGCACGAGGACGTCGGAGCCGACCCACGCGCCTGCGGTCGCTTGTCCGGGCAGCGCTGTTCCCGTCGAAACACCTCGCGCGTCGAGGCAGTTTCGAGCGTTGGTCAGGTCGAGCGCCGTGGTATGCGAGAAGACCACTTGTTGACCGCCCGGAACGCGCGCGTCGCCCGGCGCGATCACGGCGATCTCTCCCGACGCAGACACCGCCACGTCGACGGCGAGCGTCGCGCGACCGACGCGCGCTCCCGCGACCGCCGTCATGCTCCCGGCGCTGATCTGCGTGAGCGCCGCTTGCGAGACGCTCCCGCGGCAGTTGGACGCGTTGTCGTAGTACTCCTGCGCGGCCGTCGGCAGCAGCGGCGCGGTGATCGCGCGCTGGTGGAGCATCATGATGTCGCCGTTTTGCGTGATGGTCGTGCGCCAGGCGACGCGGCCGACCGAAAAGTTCTCTCGCGGCGTAAACGACTCGCCGTTGGGCAGGCGCACCGCGCGAAGGGGCTCGGTCAAGCGAGGCGGGCTGATCGTCCGAAGGACCGCTCCGTCCGCGCCGAGCACCAGCACCTCTGCCGTGCGAAAGCGCGTGACGCCGAGGGTTCCGTCGCGCAGAACGAACACGTCTCGCAGGTCGTCCTGGAGACGAACGCTGCGCGCGCGAGCGCCGGTCGTCGCGTCGAGCGACACGAGCTCGCCCGAGGCGCACGCGACATGAACGAGGTTGCCTGCTGGTTGATAGGCGACGCCCCGCGGCGCGGCGCAGGCTTGCCGGCGCTCGACGAGCGAAGCGTTGGCGACGTCGATCACCGCGAGCGACTGCGTGTTGCGCAGCGCGACGTGCGCGCGACCAGCGCCATCGAGCGCGACGCGGCCGGGCTCGTCGCCGACCTCGAGCTGCACCCTGCGCGCGGCTCCGCGAGCGATGTCGACGATCCACACTGCGTCTCGATCGGGGTCCGCGGCGACCGCGGTCGTCCCGTCCGAAGTGATCACCAGCGTCCCGCCAGAAATGGGGGGCGGAGGACGATCCGCGACGATCGTTCTGCCAAAAATCGGCCCGCCCGTCGGCGCTGGCGTCGTTCGACCAAAGGGCGCCGGCTCGACCGGTTGGCACGAAGCAGCGAGCAGCGCGAGCACACACAACGGACGATGAAGCGACATCGAGACTCTCCTCCCAGGCAAGCGGATGCAGAAGACTGCACCACACTGTGAACGAGAGCGCAAAGCCTGCGACCCCGATTCGCGCGACCGCTCGATTGGCAAGCAGACAAGCATCGAGTCATCTCTTGGTAGAGATCCCGAGAACCTCCGCGCGTGTCGCCAACCGAAGGCGATGTTGCGGTCGTGGGACGGCTCAGGCCGCGTCCGCGTCCGCCGCGGTGGTCATGAGCTTCTTCGTCCAGAGGACGCCGTCGGCGCGCTTTCCGCTGGCGACGAGGTGCTTGGCGAGGAGCCCGGTCTTCTTGAAGCCTGCGCCGAGGAGCGCTGCGCCGAGAAGGGTGTCTTGCACGGGCGCGTAGGTGAACGCGCTCGCGACCTCGCGGCCCTTGAGCTCTTCGGTGATGCTCTGCAGCAGCGTGACCGTGAGTCGAGCGTCGCCTTCGGCGCTGGGCACCGTGCCGAGCTGCAGGTACGCGTTGCCGAAGCAGTCCTGAACCTCAGCGGCGACAAACTGTTCGACGGCCTTCTTGGGGTCACGCGCGACCATGTGAACGCGCGTCCCCGTGCGGCCGAAGCAGTCGTCGAGGGGCGGCGGGGCGCCCTTCTTGCCCTTGAACGCGTTGCGCAGCGCGTCGAGCTGACGAATGTCCATCAGCTCGGTCTTGGCGCCGCGCATGGCCGCGAGGCTCTCTTTGAGCTTCTTGGCTTGATTGATCAGCTTCTCGGCGCGGACCGCGTCAGCGGCTGGCGCGACGAGGTTGCCCTCTTCGTCCACTTTGGGCGGCTGGTGCACGAGGTGCCCCATCACGTGGGCGTCCGAGCGCTTGTAGTAGCCCGGAATCGATCCTTCGCGCGCGTAGCCGGCCTTGGCCCACCCGGTGCTCTCTTCGCGCTCGACCAGCGTGTAGACGCGCTCGATCCCCTCGCGCACCGACAGCGCTTGGATGGCCGCTTGCTTGTGAGGAAAGTTTCCCGCGAGAAAATCCACGATCCGCGCGGATTTGTGCCGACGATTCACCACCAGGCAGATGTAGACCTGGCTGTCACGGTGGTGAATCTCTTCGATGAGTGGCTTGTTGTTCGCGCCCTGCGCCGTACGGTCGGCCATGAATCAACCCTTCTACTGATAGGCTGACAGACAATGTCCGGCTCTTGGTCGACCCAGCGCCCTCGGGCAGGTCTTCGAAAACCGGGGAGACCCGCAGGCCTCACAAGCTTTTATGGTTTCGGGCTCCGGCGACGGGGCCCCCTCTCTCGGCGGCGCGCTTATACGCGCAGGGGGCAAGGAATGTCAAAGCCCGTCAAACAGAGCTAACCCTAGGGTAGCGGCAGTCATTCCCATGAATACCGGTGGCGAAAATTCAACGATTCAGCGCGAGGGCGACGAATCGCCGGCGCCGAAGGGCGGGTCCGACGCGCCGACGGTGGAGCCGAACGCGAACAAACGAGCTTCGAACGACGAGCCGACCCGCGGAGCGAAGGTCCGTCGCGCGCTGATCGAGGTCTCTGTCGCGCTGCTCGTGATCGTGGGCATTCGTACCTTGCAGAGTCGCTCGCACGCCTCGGGACAAGCGCCGATCGTGCGAGGGGTGGCGCTCGACGGACGGGCGGTCGCGCTCGGCTCGGGCGGGGGGCCGAGGGTGCTGTGGTTCTTCGCGACCTGGTGTTCGGTGTGTCGCGCGAGCGATCACAATATCCGTCGATTCGCTGGCGATCCGTCGGTGGTGCTCGTCGCGAGCGAGTCCGGTGACGACGCGCGCGTCCGGGCGTTCGTCCGAGCGCAAGGGCTCGAGCAGAACATCGTCGTCAACGATCCGGACGGGTCCATCGCGCGGCGGTACGGGGTTCGAAGCTTTCCGACGACGTTTACCGTGGATCGTCAGGGGCTGATTCGCGGGACCGACGTGGGCTATACGACCGAGCTCGGGCTGCGCGCGCGACGATGGTGGGCCACAGTCCGGTGAGCGCTCAGCGCGAGCTCGCGGTGGCATCGTCGAGCTGTTGAGCGCAGTGAACGACGAGCGTTGTTCCCGTCCGGATCGTCGCTCGCCGCGTGTACGAGAGCCGGTGACGGCAGGTCGGATCGAGCCGGTCGAGCGAGCGATCGTAGTACCAGCCTTCGCCGACGGGCGTCGTCGTTCGCAGCGGGAGCTCGACGGTCTGCGCGGGCGCCTGGGTGATTTCGCACACCTCGCGACCGGCTCCTTCTTCACCGAGGAGCCACTGGGCGTCACGCGCCACCCGCGTCTGTGCCCGCGTGGGATCGCACTGTTGCCCCGAAGGCAAGACCGCGCGGATGACGCAGTCTGCGCGATCGAGCCCGTCTTCCCCACGGCGAACGAGCACGCCGCGAGCGAGGCATCGCTCTTCGCCGCGAGCCCACGCGATGGCCTCCAACGCGCGAAACGCGGGGGTGAAGTCGCTCTGGCAGATCGAGACGAGCGCTCCTCTGTTCTGGCACGGATGGCCGAAGCATCGAGGGCTCTGCTCGAAGCGACGCACGACCTCGATCAGCCTTCGCGAAGGAAGCGCCACGCTGCTGTCGCCGCTGCACCGCCGAGCAGGATCGAAGGCGACGCCCTCCCGGCGACACGCGGGGATCACGTGAGGGCAGTTGGGATCGGGCTCGTTGCGCATCGAAAACGGCCCGCCCCCGTCTGGCGCGTCTCCTGCGATCGCGCGTGTGAGATCTCGCGACGCGAACTCGTCTCGCACCGTCGCTGGCCCGAGAAGCGCGTCGTATTGCTCCCGGTGGACGCCCCGCGGAGCGCCTGCGATGGCGATGAAGGCGACGCGATACGGATGCCCGGGCTTCAGCGAATCGAAGCCGCGCGTCCAACGCGGCGACGCGCTGGCCGAAACGTAGCGATCGAGGTTCCACGTCGGGTCGTCGCGGGTCGTGATCGCGCGATAGAATCGTTGGTCGGCCTCCGCGGGGCTTTCTCCGGGACGGAGCCTCAGCGCCGCGCGTCCATCAGTGCAGTCCGCGCCGATCGCGTTGGAGAATCCGGAGTCGTGCGCGCAGTCGCGGACCGAGTGATCTTCGCCGGTGGACACTGCGACGAGCGCGAGCAGCGCGTCCCTTCGGAGAAACCCAGCGTTTGGGGCGCCGCTTCCTTCAGGGTCCGCGGCGCCGTGCTCGACGAGCGCACGCCAGAGGGCCTCGAGCGGCTGAGAGTAGGGACAGCCAGTCGCGCCCACCGCCGCCGCAGCGCA
>LNFM01007824.1_pt1 | contig 16490 bp, 13 predicted proteins | sample 596031 | NCBI WGS metagenome assembly LNFM01 (sample SAMN04254537, study PRJNA301005) | activated carbon metagenome | isolation source: dual media filters at the Ann Arbor, Michigan drinking water treatment plant | place: USA: Ann Arbor
GGCCTTCGCGCGGTGGCACGAGCCGGATGAGTCGAGAGGCTCAAGTCCGGATCTGTGAGAGGCTCGGGGTGAAAGTCCCCGGGCCTACTCGGCATTCACGTCGCCTCTGTTTCAGGTGACGGTGGCTCTGCAGAGAAAGCGGTCGTCGCCGTTTGATGAGACAGAGCCTGCCTCCCGGCCTCGTGCGTTGTCCGATACGCCCTGACAAGCGGACCTAAAGCTTTCTGACCCCATCTTCGACGACCAATGTGCCTTGATGTGCTAGGCCCTTCGCGAAATATCAACGCGGTCAAGTGGGGTCGTCCTCACATCTCAACTCTGATGCAGCGGCTCAACATACGACGCTTGCCGCAAAAAAGCCCAAGCAGCGCATACAGACGCACGCATGAAAAAAATATTCTTGTCCAACGCATCGCACTTACAGCTCAGCTTGAGAGAAAGCGCGTATCGTAATCGGGTTGCTTGTCGCCAAGTAACGTGCGCCTAAACCCAAAAAATACGGAGCGTCCCATGGAACTGCACGAGCAGCGTTTGCAGTGTTTGAAGATGGCGTTCGAGCTGGGAGGAAAGCCGGATGCGGTGCTCTCCGCAGCGCAGCAATTACTTGAGTTCGTCACCGGCCCTTCAGGGCCTTCCACTATCGAACCACTCGATGAGCGGACTAACATCACGAAGTCATCGGGTGACGTAGCATCTGATACGATTGCGGCCTGCGGAACAGCTCTCGTATTGCAGGAGAGCGGTGATCTTGCGGACGCTGTGACCGAGTCTATGGCTGAGAGTACCGAGATTACCTCCGACGCTGTCATCGAACACGCAGACTCTGACTTCGAACCCAGTGACCAAATAGTCGAACCACCGTCAGAAGCCGCACCGGAGGCACCTTTCGCCAAGGAGGGCGAAGTGCCCACTGAGACGGCGGCTTCCTCTCCTGCTTCAAACAGTGAGCCCGAGTTACCAGCATCCGTGAACTGACCATATTGCGGGATCCGTCAGTTAGGCCGGATCCCGCTCCCGATTCACAACCAAGCGATGCTCGCCAAACGCAGTCGCTCACCATGATCGGAACACTTGCACCGGTTTATGGGACCATTAGTGCGCCATGCAGAGAAGGCGGCCGTCGCCCCACTCAGTTTGGCCCTGTCAGGGCCCATTGGGATTGACGTCCGCTCCACCGTCAAAACTCGTCGAGCGCGGCGAGGCTGCAAAGGGCTGGTTTGGATGTAGGAGCCGCGCAGCGGACCGCGCAGCTCCATGAATTAATTGATGGTGCCGAGTTGCTTAAACAGACTGTAGACGTCGAGGACATCCCAATGTTCGGCTAACTTGCCGTCATAGACGCGAAAGATGTCAACAGCGTCGAACGCGTATGCTTTTCCAGTGGCCGGGATTCCGAGCCAGTCACCAATGTGGGTCCCGGAATAGGTGCCGTAGACCCACACTTTGTCGCCTTCGGATACTATCTGCTTCAGCTCAAAATTGAAGTCCGGAGACGCCTTGAACCAGAATTCGAAAAAATCCTGGAAGCCCTTTCTCCCCTGTCCGACGAGTGGGTTGTGCTGGATGTAGTCTTCCCGCATTAGGTCGGCGAGAGCAGTGAAATCCTTTTCTCCAAAAATTTTGACGCCAAACTGCGCCAATAACGTCTTCGGGTCTGACATCTGTAACTCCTATGTTTTTTTAGCCCATTTTCATAGGCGGCAGTGCTTCGTGAAATACTGAGCCTCCGAGCCATCGTCCTTTCATCCGTGTCGCTCATGGGAGCCCCCGCAGATGTGATCTTGCCATGAAGGTTTCTGTTGTAAAGAAGGCACCGCAAAGATATGTAGGTACCGATTGGTAACCTAATGATGGTCGCTCAAGATGAAGTGGAATCCAAACGCCGCAAATTGTCCGACACGCCAGTTGCTGGACCGCATCTCTGACAAGTGGGTGGTGCTCGTGCTCTCTCTACTCAAGGATGGACCAAAGCGCTTCAGCGTACTGAAGCGCGAAATCTCTGGAATATCCCAGAAAATGCTCTCACAGACGCTACGCGCGCTTGAGCAAGACGGAATGCTCACCCGCCGGGCCTATCCGACTGTACCTGTAACGGTCGAGTATGAACTGACCACACTGGGTCGGTCTTTAAACGTGGCCATGGAACCGGTCGTGGAATGGGCGAAAGCAAACATGAACCGCGTCATGAAAGCGCGTGAAAGTTTCGGAAACAAACATGAGTAGCGTGAGGCCTTAACCTATGGATAAATTCAGAGGCCACCCCTTTGCGATGCAGAGAAAGCTGACGTCTCGTGACGTTTGGTGAGCTAAGAGATCAGCCACACTGCAAGCGTCCGCTGTTTGTACCAAAGCGGACGGTCGTGTCCGAGATTGCCCCTCTCGAGCATGGCGCGCAAGTTCTATGAAGGCCTGCGGTCTTCGCGCGCCGTCAGACGAACATTAGCTTTGATAGTACTTGGAACCTCGATTATCGAAAGCGGGACGCGTTCCTTCGAGAACGTCAAGTATGTGCTTGTTCATCACTGGGTCCTCGATAGAGCCAGAGGTGTAGGTGATGCGGTTGCCTGACTTACGATCGATGGAAGCATGAATGATCTGCTCTGCATCGCAGACGACAGCGATATTCGGATTATGCGTCACCATGACAATCTGACGGGTATGCTTGACTTTCCTGATCACTGGAATGAGGAGGTGGAAGACAGTCTGGTTGTCGAGATTCTCTTCGGGCTGGTCGACAATGATGGGATTGTCGCTCTTATCGACAAGTAGATAGAATACCAACAGGAGGGCGCCTCGCTCGCCGGGCGACAGCAGCGACAGATCCTTGCCGTCCAGCTTCAATGAGTACTCTGGCAGAAGGTAGCCGAAAGACCAGAGATAGTCGTAAAGGTCTTTCGGACTCGAGTGTTTGCGCAGCTGAGACGCGAGCGATAAGGGCGTCGACTTCGCCGCGCGCTTGTCGGCGCTGAGGTGATCTTCGATCGCCTCAGCAAAGTCGATGGCCTGCTGCGGATCATCGAAGTCGCAATCCTCGATCAGGTCCTTTAGGCGTTTTTCACCGGCCTCTTTGCCGCAGAAAGAACCGTTTACACCTTGGCTTACGTGGTTTTCGAAGAAGTCGCGCAGGAATCCTCGCTGCACGATGGAGCTGACAAACGAGAGCCGGAAGCCCTCTTTAATCACAACCTCCTGGCCGATGATCTCTTGGACTGGAGCGAACAGGTCTTCGAATATCTTACGAATTGCGCTGATGCCCTTGTGGATGTTTAGGGCAACTGCGCGCCGCTCGTTTTTTGCAGCGGCAATTTCCGCGGGCAGCTTGGCATCGATGTACTTTAGCTGGGCCTCAAAATACTTCAGCGAGCCTCGGGCATCGGCTGAGCCTTCAATCTGATCCTTGCGTTCCTGCCAGAGGCGCATCTGCTGGAGATGGTCCTGGTGGCGTTTGCTGGGAGCATCGAGCTGATTTTTCAGCTGCTCAACATTCGCCAACGCTGCCCTACGCTTCGAGACAAGGCTGTCAGGATTCTCAGCCAAGAGCAGCGCCTCATTGGCAGCCCGTAAGAGTACGAGTTCGTCCCTCTTCGCCTTCAGCGGTTCGCGATTGATGCTGAACTGCAAAAGCTCGCTGAAGTCTAAGCCGATCTGCGAGCATAGCGCGGACCCCTGCTCGCGCTGAATATTCATGTCCTGCTCTATGTTGGAGAGCCTTGCCTCCAACTTTGCAACCACGCTTTGCTGCTCGGCAATCGCCTTTTGCTGCAGCTGTGCCGCACGGATCTGGCCATCAATCGCCTGAATTCTTTCATTTTCGGCCGCCAACTGGCTTTCGATAGACGCGTAGACCGCTTTCTGCTCCTCGGAGAGGTTTTCCGGTTTCGGGACATCCGGCGGCTTGCTTGCTTCGTGCGCCTCGAGTTCCTTCTTTTTCAGCGCTAGTGATTCTTGCATTTGCTGAGTAAAGAGCGGCGCTGCCTTCTCTTGGAGGGAGCTAATTCTAGAATTTACTTGCGAGAGTTCCTGCCTATGGCGTGCGAGCTCGGTATTGATCTCCTCGGTCCTGTAGTCGATCAGTTCCCGTAGCGTCGACTTTCCGAGCTTTTGAGCGTCGGTGATGTGGGAGAAGATGACCTTGCGGAGTTCCTGCTGGAACGAACTTTCCTCGTCGACTGACGTCTCGGTGCAAACCGACTCAAGATACTCTTGGGGGATGTAATTGATCAGCTCGGGCTTGTCCGGCTCAGGGTCGTCCTGGAGATTCCTGGTCCTCAGGGTGCCGTCTTCCCACGTCGCCGTCACCTCAAATTGCTGTGCTAGCTTTTTCTCGCGGAATTTCCTTTTCTGGAGGAAAGAGAAATAGGCGTAGCGGGAGGTGTCTCCGGCTAAGGCGATGATATCGGCCAGAGCGCTCTTGCCGCTCCCCTTGTTGCCGATGATCGCAATCATATCATGCGAAAGCGGCAATTCGCTTGCAAACCACTCATCTGGATTTGTCGCTGCCTCGGTCTTGGAGATGCGGATGCTGGAGACGAAGTGGGTGCGGTAACTGTTCACTCGCTCCAGCTTTGACGGCAGGACCCCGAGGTAGATGCGGTCCTCAGGTTCGTTGATAACCTGTCGGAGACCATAGAACGAGGGATCGGCCTTTATCCAGCAGCACTTGTCGGTCGGCTGCGAGTCTTTGTCCTTTAGTCGGCCAACCTTATCATTCTGGTTATGGCAATCGCTGCCTTTAATGCACGGCTTGCGACGGCCGAACCAGGACTTGTATTGGTCTTGCGAGAACTTTGGCAGCTTCCAGAGGAAGAAGTCGCGCTGCTTTTCGTTCGACGAGCCAAGAAGGTCAGCGTCTTGGACAAGGCCTAACTTGAGATGTTTATCGGTCGTTGGATTAACTTCGTCCAGCCCGCCGTGTTCGTCGTAGGGCATCCATAGGAAGTATTTATCTTCGAAGGTCGCATCGGCTCTGAGCGCGTCCCGGACATGCGCGAAGTCAACCTGCACTTCTTCGAGCAGGAACTTCTTGTCCGCGTACCGCTCACCGATGGACCGGTCGCCCACCTTCAGGCTCTTGATGAGTGTTGCGATCGCCTCTGGGCTTAGTGCGTTACTGAACAGGATGTGGAAATTTAGGCGCGTGCCACCTGGACCGGCCTTGTTTAGCAGGATGTTTGTCATCCGGCACTCGACGACGGGCAATAGCGTCTTGGCTCTTAGCTTTTCAAGGGCCGCTTGGTATTCCTCGCCAAGCTCAATGGCGTGCTCAGGATCACGCAAGCGCCGTTGAATCTCCGCGTAACCCTCGACGGAAAAATAGTCATTGATGCCGAGCACCGCGCAGTCGGAGTTGCCGATCTGTGTAATGAAGCCTTTCCAGTCCCCTGCATAATTATGGGATGCTGGACTATGGACATGGAGATCCCATTTGCGCCATTCTGCGCCTCGGGGAAATTGAGGAACGTTGTTTGCGGTCATTCTCCCTATTGCTCGGGTTCAATTGCTCGACGCAGGCCACTTCCCACTTTAAAGCATAATCATAGTACAGCGTTTCCAAGCGTCGACCAAGACTATTCCAAACATGAAGGTTTTCACTCCGAGGTCGCCTGGCCACAGTTTCAGCTGTTAGCTCAAGGCGGCCCTTCGCTGTCGTGGCGCTTGGCGGTTTGACTCGCGCTCACTGATGTCCGCTTTTGTATAACCGGGTCGGCCTGAAGCGGCATATGACACACAACGGAGACCATGGACGTCCATGCAGAAACGACTGAAGATGCGAAGAGATGGTGCATGTGCGTGGCTGCTATGCGATGCGGCTACCGGCGCTGATATTGGCGGAATCCATTACGTGCATGCATCCGATGGCAACCACTACCGGCCATGGCTGCTTGTCGACGGCGCTCGGAGAGCACTTGGCGAGCCCGTACCTCAACTGGCAATGGCAGCGCGTGCCGTACAGGACACAAGAATTTAATCCGCTCCACGCTCAGCAAGCCTGTGTGTTGCTTCTTTGGTTGCAACACGAGCAGGCCCATCCAAAACCTTCGCAAGCGGACATGAAGGCTCGCGCAGCAAGCGCTACTGTCTGCCTTTGCTCGTTTGTCTGCCAAGCCAAACCGACAATCGATACATTGATCGGTGACGAAGCTCCACATGCCTGTTGTGGGTGGCGGAGCGGGCTCCAAAGCGCGCAAAAGACTGTCTCCAGGTGACCCACTCCGGACTCAGTGCCCGCGCTCAACACGTGTGTTGCATCGAGTGCGATCGAACGGATCGGTACATGATGCGTTGCGAAACTATGTGTGCAAAGGTCATCAAGTCCGTATGTCCGGTTGCCCTTCGAGACCTGTTTCGTTCCGTTCTTCGTTGAGGGACATGAGCGACCTTAAATCTCTGCTCAAAAGGTGCGGCGTACAACGTTGAACTATTTTGTGAGGATAGCGAGTGCCATTGCTAGATCGGCGCGCAGCGGAATCTACCTGCAAGGTGGGGAGGTCGTGCAATTCTGTGGAAGATCGCGGGGGTTCGGGGCGGCATTCTGTGGCTGGTTCATGATCAGTGCGGCAAAGAGATCGCACGCTTGTGCTTCACACATCAATTGGGGTCCAGCCAATTGATGTGAGATTTCCCTGCTGCGCCTCTTGGGCTTTCGATGCGGTAGACCTGATAGCGCGCGAGCACGACGCCATTGTGCTTGCGCTCGAGAAATCCAAACGGCGTGACTGAGCGAAACTTTTCCTTCAGGAGATCCGGCCTAGTGCGCCGCTCCAACTCCACATAGAGAGCTGGACCATCGAAAATCGTGAGGTCGGGCTTCGGCAAATGGACATACCGTATCCGCTCCGTAATCTGGATGACTGGCAGGAATCGATCCAGCGTGAATGCAAGCTGGCCCGTCGTCGCGTAGCTTGAGGTTGCGATCCAACGGGCTCCGGAGGATTTGACCATATCCGCAATAGCTTCTGAGAGTTCAGGCCATCCTCGCAGCTGATGCGTCGGCTCCTTGAGGTCGGCCCGAACAACGAGTGGTCTTACCGCATGAGTATAGATCAAGGCCGAGATGATGGATGCAGCTGCGCCTCCTGCATAGGACATGCGCGTGCGGCGATCACCGCCAAACTGCTCTCGCGTCGCGAGCGCGGCCGCGATGGCGAGGAACGGATAGATGGGTGCCAGCCAGTTGGCTTGCACGCGCCCGTGGAAGGCATGAATGACGAAATACAGTAGTATCGGTGCCACGGCGAACACCAACAGAGCTCTGGCCCAATCACGCGTAAAGGCGGCCCCACGTATTGACGAGCCGATCCCCTGCATGGCGAGCCACGCAAGAATTGGGCTCACAAGCAACAGCATGACACCAAAAAGTTCTAGCTGCCACTTTAGGCTCAACCTGTCGCCAATCACGACACGGCCGAATTGCTTCAAAAACGAGGCCCAGTCGTGCTCGACGTTCCAAACGATGACTGGCAGAAATAGAAGCAGCGCGATAAAGCCGCCTGCGTAAAGCTGCCAGCACCGCAGCCAGCGCCAATTCGCCGGGATGGCCAGCAGCCATAAAACCACGGTGGCGCCAAAAAAGAGGCCAGTATATTTTGAAAGCAATCCTAGTCCGGCGAAAGCGCCCACTGCGAGCCACCAGTTGCGGTTTCCCGAGACATGGAGCTCGGCCAGCGACCACACGGCAAGAACATGGAACAGCACCGACGATGTATCCGGCGTGATGACGATGGCACCCACCGACAATAGCGGAAGAACCATTGCATAGCTCACCGCCAAGACACCAACATCGGATCCGAAAAGCAGGCTTGCCGTGCGCCAGATTGCAAACGTGCCGAGCAGCGATGCCAAGACGGCCATCAACCGAATGCCAAGCTCAGTATCGCCTGCAATCGCGCGGCCCGCGGCAATTAACCAGCCGACCATCGGTGGATGATCAAGATAGGAGAGCGCAGGGCTCAACGCCCACAGGCGGTAATAGGCTTCGTCATCCGTCAGCGGGATCGCATCCGCGAGAAAAGCTCGAATGATCGTAAGTACAAGTAGGACGGCTACAAGGACGCGTCCCGGCACAGCGCTGACTGAAATCATCACGCCCGGCGCCATGTGAAGGCGGCAGTTGCCGAGTAGTTGAAGACAGCGCCCATTACAGCCCCTGCGGCGCCAGCAAGCCACCAAACCGGCTGATTGCCATAAATCCAAGAGGCAACGCCGACATTGGCGACCGCACCAACGCTGCAGACGGCATAGAAAGTCAGTAGCCCCAAAACGAGAGAGAGACCCTTGAGCCGGCGATCGCGATAGGTGAACGCGTTGTTCAACGCGAAATTATAGGTCATGGCACCGATAGCCGATGCGAGCTGCGCCTCGACGAACGAGAAGAGCATCGTCGCGAGTAGTGAGTGCAGGAGGAGGAGATGGACAACAAATCCGGAGAACCCGACGAGAGCGAACGACAGGAAGCGGGCCGAAACTCTGTCTCCAGATGCCTTCGCAACCAGGAGCCCGATATACTCGGAGGCTACAGCACCATCGAGCTTTGAAACACCAGCATTGCGGGGCCGGAACTCGTACCCATGTTCTACGATGCGCAACGGCTTTTCTGCCGATACCAGCAGATCAAGCAAGATCTTGAAGCCTTGTCTTGAGAGACGGGGAGCAACCCTTTCAGCGAGATCGCGACGGATCATGAAGAAGCCGCTCATAGGATCGCGGGCTTCGATCGAGAACAACAAACGTGCGGCTTGGGTAGCGGTTTCGCTCATTCGCATCCGCCACCAGGACAGGCCACCCTCGGCACGTCCATCGGCAACGTGACGCGATCCGATCGCCAGATCGGCATCACCGCGCAGCGATTGAAGCATACGCGGCAGCAAGCGCTCATCATGCTGCATATCGGCGTCGATGACGGCAACTGCAAAGGCGGACGAAGCCAAAAAGCCTTCGGTGACGGCGCCAGCGAGCCCGCGCCGGCCGATGCGACGGATGCAGCGCACGCGCCGGTCTAAACGCGAAAGGCTCCGTACGACGCCCAGCGTTCCATCGGTACTGTCGTCGTCAACGAACAGGATCTCCCAGTCCTTGCCGTCGAGAGCATACGCAATGGCCCTGTAAAGCGCCTCCACATTGCCAACCTCATTCAAAGTCGGAACGACAACGGTAAGCTCCGGCGATGGCGTGAGATCATGGCCAATGACAGCAGAAATGCGACAGCTTGAGTGGGAATCTGCTGAGCGATCTGGCGTAGCCGAATTGGGTGGGCCGACGTGGCACTCAGTGATTGCGGCCACGTCGCCCTCGCCGAACTGCCAAAGCCAAGGCGCTCCGACGCCACAGCGGCTGTGCATCGATCATCAGCAAGTGCAGTCCGGCTACGGTGATGCACATGAAGATACCGGCAAAGGCGACATCGCTAACAAAATGTGCACCCTGCGCCATCCGAATAAGTCCGGCGAGTAACCCCATGACGAGCGCAGCGCAGATCATTACCGTAGAATGCCGAGTAACCAGAAACGATAGCGCGAAGAATAATGCGAACATTGAAGCGGCCTCACCGCTCACGAAAGAGCAGTTCCGCCGACACTGGTTCGCCACAATCAAAGGTGCCGTGAATTGCTTGCTGCCACCAAAAGTTTCGACCTGATGTGGCCGTGCCCGCCCCATTTGATCCTTCAGCAACACGTTTGCTATGAGCCCCGGTCCGACCGCGAGTGCGAGCGTGAAGAAAAGCCACCGGTTAGCAGTCAGGCCCGCAAATGGGCGGGCAGTAATTACTGTCCGCAAAAGCCCGATCACGGCAAGGGCGACGCCGACCACAAAGATGCCTTTGAATATCAATCTGAAAGCCGCGACCCAGGGAACGTGACCAATGAAGCCCTGACCTGGTATGTAAAAGAAATCTGCGACCGCTATGTCGACTTCGGGAGACAACAAAAACAAACAAGCCGCCATGATGAAAGCAGCGATTGATGCCAAAATCAGGTCGGCAGCCAGCAGGGGCCCGCGCGTGACCTGCAACGTTTCGCGCACGCGCTGGTACAGTCGAGGTGTTCCACCCGTCGTTGGGCAGTCGTCAGGCCGTGCATCTTCCCCAGCGGCGGAGCCTCTTGCCTCCAACTCGCGCGACCTCACACCTGGCGGAGGACTATTAGATTTTTGCATGTTCGACCCCCGAGAGAGCAGGAGACGCCGCAGGACGGCGGCATAGCTCTGGGCCGATAATTGTTCAGCTAAGGCCGTGGCTCAGCCGCTGGTGCACGAACGGTTTGGAAAATTCACGAATGGTCGCGTCGTCCAGGTGCTTTCACCGCACACACTCACGTATGTTGACAGTCGGATGCGGGCTAGTGGAAGCAGGGGCATGTACGAACGGTTCACTCGGTTCATGAACGGCATAGGCGCGTCCTTGGGGATTCGCCGGTCAATGGTGGCAACCTCGCCTGAGCTACGTGGCACATCTGTTTTCGAACACCTGATGTGTGTGGCCCTGGTAATTGTCGTGATGCTCGCCCTCAACGAGCCTGCCCATGCGACTGGCCTCAACCTGCTATCCAGCTTGCTGTTCTTTTCGTTGCACCTATTCCCTGCCACGGTGGCAGCCTGGTTCCTAAGCGGTTGGTTGTTCAACTCGCAGGCATCTCACCGCATGCCCCCATGGTTGCTGCTGGTGATCGCGGGTGCGATTGCCGGACTATTGCTCGCGCCCATATCGGTCACTTTGGAGCTGCTCTTCGGCGTTGTCGACGTGTCAGAGCCGAATGCGCAGCTGGGGTCCCTGACACTTTCGAATTGGCTTGAGGAACTTGGGGATGAGTTCACGGAAGTGCCTTGGACGACCGCAATCCTTTGGCCGGTGATGAACGCGCTCGTCATATGGCGCGTAGGCGGAAGCTCGGCTCGGGAATGGCCGAGTGCGGTTAGCACGCCAGTAGAACTTTTGGCACCACGACCTCTGCCGGGCAATATTGACAGCAATGAAACGACAGCCGCACCCGCACCGACTGAACCGCTTTTCAAGCAGTTCTTGGACCAGCGTCAGCCCGATCTATCGGGACCGCAACCTGCGACCTACTTCCTCGACAAGCTGCCGCGGCATTTGGGTCGTGACATCGTGTATCTTGAGGCTCAAGAGCACTATCTCCGCGTTGTGACCAGCCGTGGAGAACATCTCTTGCTTCAGGGATTGACGCACGCCGTGACAGAACTTGAACGCAGTGGCATCGAGGGTATTCAGATCCACCGTTCCGTTTGGGTGGCATGGAAGCACGTCGTTCATGTCGACGCGCGTATGAACTCATTGTCGGTCAAGCTCTCAAACGGAAACAGTGTAAAGCTAGGACGGCGACGGGCGAAGGACGTGTTGGCAATGTGGCGAAGCCGACAGGAAACTGGGGACGACGACTGTTCGATTTGATGGCTGGTAGACAACGTCTGATGTCCGACCTTACGGTCCGCTGCCCTCGCGAAACGCAACTCAGAATGCTTCTCGATCAACCAAAGCGCTCGTAAGGCCCTTATACTTCATTCGGTGGGGGGATTTACACTCACTTGGCTTGCGAACCACAACCAAGGGAGCAACTGGAGGCCGCCGTTTTCTGTTGCTGCGTATTACGGTTGCTGAAAATGCTCAGGGCCGGTTTGAGTCACAACTGCGTGCATGATGTCCCCTCATGACCGCTAGCTGAGGCCCACTTTCTGCCGTTGCGGGACTGACTAGATAGACGCCCAGCGAAAGTCGCCATAGAGCAAGCATCGGAAGCAGCGAGCTACTATCGCGGCAAGCCGGTCATGCGTAGGCCACCCAGCCTCTAAACGTGAATCCAACGTAGAAGAGGCTGACGTGCGAGAAACCAGCTTCTCTGAGAATGCTCTCATCCTGCTCAGGCGTCAGAATGGGCAACTTCTCTCCAATGCCAGTTTTTGCCATCTCTGCTTTCTCGGGCTCGATCCCGGAAGCGATAGCAAAGCGCGCATAGCGCGACAGCCAGAGACTGCGATCGCCTTCGTTGTCGGGAATGCTAAAGTGCGCGACCACGAATGGTGAACCGGGTTTGAGACGCTGCCTGACCGCCGCTGCGGCGCGCCGCCTTTCCTCCATTGGCAGGAAATGCATGGTCAGGAGGCATGTGGCGCCGTCGAATGGCCCCGCGGGCGCATCATCGATCAAGCCCTGCTGAAGGGTGATGCGTGACGACAGGGAGCCCAAGACCTGCTCGGCTAGATGCAACATCTCCTTCGATGGATCTACGCCATGAAGGTTCCAGCTGGGCTGGGCTTCGGTAAATGCTTTCAACTCGAGCCCACCACCGGCACCGAGCACTAGCACGTGTCCTTGCTCAGGAATACGTTCGGCCAGCAACAACGTCGTCATGCGTTGCATTCCTGCATAACCGGGGACCATTTTAGGTGGTCCTTCGGTGTAACGAGCCACATGTGCAGGGTTTGAGAATGCATCGACGATCTGGTTCATGTTGTCGTCTTTCGAGCTTGCGACTTGGAGCCCTTGCGGATATCGGCCCTCAGCATTTCGAGCGTGACTTTCCCCAGGCGCGCGCGGAGAAGCCGTTCTGATTCTTGGAACGCTTGATCGAGAGCTGCATTGACGGCCATCTCGACCAGACATCCTGGGGCATCCGTCCTGTTGCCGATGGCAAACAGCGATGGCGAACCAATGGCTGTGTAAATGTCTTGCAGCGTAACCTTCGCTAGATCACAGTTGAGCGTCCAGCCACCTCCGTGCCCCTTCTCGGAACGCACCAAACCTTGGTTTCGAAGTCCGGCCATGATCCGGCGAACCACCACAGGATTGGTGTCCAGCGACCTTGCCAGCTCCTCTGAAGTCGTAGGGTCAGAGCGCTCCGCCATATGCAGCAAGACGTGGAGCACTCCGGAAAGCTTAGTATCGCGTCTCATGTAACACAAATTATTACATGACTTGCAAACATTCAAGCGCGAGGCCGCGTGCCGATTTGAAAGCGTTGCGTCGCACCACGGGTACTGTCGGGAGGCTGGTCATCGACAGCTGGACCATTCGCAACAGATGAAATCCCTAGGCAAGCCGATTCGAGGATATGTATGGCCGCGTGCGCCAAGGGATGCATATTGCAGAGGTGCTGCACTAATCATTGGGCTGGCGATCTTAACCAGACATTAACCGACCCATGAGAGCTTCCAACCTGCCGCCGCAGTTGGCCAGTGGTATGACACCGCTGTAGTTCGCCTCTCAGGCATGCCCCCCCAAAAATTGTCGCCCGACGTTGTGCCGCCCGCACACGACTAAACGCGCATCGCCGGATTGCGGTTTGCAATCTTTGGCCGCACCGCACCGACGGAGCCCTCGCAGTGTTCAATTTCAACAAGCCCGCCAAAGCTTCCAACGATCAAACCGCGAAAATCGCGGCCATTGATCGGTCGCAAGCTGTTATCGAATTCAACCTCGATGGAACGATTATCGCAGCAAACAAAAACTTTCTGGATACGGTCGGCTACACCCTGGCGGAGGTTGTTGGCAAGCATCACCGCATGTTTGTGGATCCGAGCATTGCCAATAGCCGCGAGTACAGCTCGCTCTGGGAGCGACTGAATCGAGGCGAGTTCGTCGCGGACAAGTTCCGCCGGATTTCGAAGGTCGGCAACGAGATCTGGATCGAGGCCTCTTACAATCCTATGCTCGATGAGCAGGGTAAACCTTACAAGGTTGTCAAATTCGCAACTGACATCACAGCGGTGGAAAATGAAATCCGCGAGATGCAGGCCAAGATGGCAGCGATCAGCCGTTCTCAAGGAGTTATCGAGTTCAAACTTGACGGCACCGTCATCACAGCGAATCAGAACTTTCTCGACGTTGTCGGCTATTCGCTATCGGAAGTCGCCGGCAAGCATCACAGAATCTTCGTAGACTCCGCCTTTGCAGCAGGTAGGGACTATGCAGCGTTTTGGGAACGCCTCAATCGTGGAGAGTTCGTCGCAGACAAATTCAAACGCGTCGCTAAGGGCGGTAAAGACGTTTGGATACAGGCGTCCTACAATCCACTCCTTGATGCGAACGGCAAGCCCTTCAAAGTCATCAAGTTCGCTACAGACATTACGGCTATCGAGGACGAGCGGCGCGCAAACGAGATTGCGCGCGCAGAGAAAGCTGCCCAACAAGAGCTTGTCGTCTCCTCATTGGGTTCTGGGCTCCGCCAACTCGCGTCTGGCAATGTAACCATAAGATTGTCCGAGCGCTTTGCCGAGGATTACGAGCAGCTGAGGGCAGATTTCAATGCCGCTACAGTCGCGCTTCAAGACACTTTGACAGCCGTTGTACAGAATGCCGACGCCGTGCGTACTGGAGCGGCCGAAATTGCTAGTGCGGCGGATGATTTGTCACGGCGGACGGAACAGCAAGCCGCTGCACTTGAGGAAACGACCGCCGCTCTCTCAGAGATTACCGAAACGGTTGCTAAGACCGCGCAGGGGTCAAAGACCGCAAGTCAGACGGTTACGACGGCCCTGAGAGATACCGAGCATAGCAATCTAGTTGTGCAGCAGACCATTTCGGCGATGCGGGACATCGAAAACTCATCGAAGCAGGTCTCGCAAATCATTGGTGTCATTGACGAGATTGCATTCCAAACGAATCTCCTAGCCCTGAATGCCGGAGTAGAAGCGGCGCGTGCAGGAGACGCCGGTCGCGGCTTTGCGGTCGTGGCCAGCGAAGTCCGCGCTCTTGCTCAACGTTCGGCCGACGCCGCTAAGGAAATCAAAGGCCTCATTTCGACGAGTACAAGCCAAGTGGAAGCCGGTGCGAAGTTCGTCGGCGAAACCGGGGAAGCACTCAGTCGCATCAGTGACCGGGTGAAAGAGGTCAGCATATTGGTTGCTGAAATTTCGAACGGTGCCGAGCAGCAATCCGTTGGCCTTCGTCAGGTAAGCGTCGCAGTCAATCAAATTGATCAAGGAACGCAACAGAATGCCGCAATGGCCGAGGAGAGCACGGCTGCGGTGCACGCATTGGCTAGACAGGCTGACAATCTGACGCAGAACATCTCGCGGTTCGACATTGGGGCCGAACGTCACCAATCAATCCGCAAAGAACTTGAGCGGGTCGCTCCACATGCATTCCAGAAGGCGCACTCGCCTAACGGTGCAGCGAAGTACAGCCTGCAACGAGTCGGTCCCGGCAAAACGGCTCAGGCGTTAAAAGGGTCCACGAGAACTGCGGCAGCGGCCAACGCTTCGAGCGGTGACTGGGAAGAATTCTAGTTCTGCTACTGAAATAGCCGATGTCTACTATCTTGTTGGTGCGAGAAAGTCCGATGACCTCTGCGACTTCTGGTGACGAAGATAGTCATCTTGAGCTGATAGCCTTCCGTATAGCTCAGCAAGATTATTGCGTTGAAATCAAACGCGTTAGGGAGATTCGTGGCTGGACACCAGCGACGCGTCTGCCCCATGCTCCTTCTGTGTTCATCGGAATGATCAACCTGAGGGGCACAGTAATACCGGTCATCGACCTTTCTGCGAGAATGGGCTTTGCGCCGACAATGCCTTCCGATCGCAATGCGATAGTCGTTGTGGAAATAGCTCACCAAATTCTTGGTTTGCTGGTGGAGGCGGTTTCGGAAATCCTGTCGATCGAAAGTTCGCGAGTTCAACCAACTCCGGCCGTGGGGTCGGCCCAGGCCGAAAGTCTTGTATTAGGTGTCATCTCAGATAAGCATCGGATAATGAGCGTCCTGGCACTGGATCAAATTGCGGAAATAGGCCGCGAAGTTGATCCCTTGGTCGCAAATTCTGATCGGAGCTTTGTGTCTGCGACCGCCGAGAACCGCATCTAATACTTGGCGGAGACTACTGCCAGCATCATCAGGTGGAACCTCAGTTCACCATCCGCTAGCATTTTTTCTGCGTACGCTCACTTGGATCTGCAGCCGATCAAACGCGCAGGTTTCGCGTGCGTTATTGACACGACGAGATAAGTCACTAAGCCGTCGAGACTCTCGAAAGCTGCGACGAACGCCTTGCGGTGCAGCATTTCCCAACGCCGGCCAGTGCTGTTGTTAGATGTGCCGGGAGCACAGGCAGACTGACGATCCGATGCTGCCCTATGGCGCTTATGGCCACTAACGGCCCGCGTCACCACCCGCGGACAAAAGGTGGTTTGGGATGCATTCGAACAGCCCTTTCGCTCTGCACGCGACTATTCCGCCTTTGGTCCCTTCGAATTCGATCGACCGCAATACCTTTCAACCTTGGAGAATCTTCCTCTGTAGTTCGGCTCCTGGCCCTTCTCGACGTTTCGCAGCAGCGCGCCATGACGGTCGGTCTTGAACCCATCGCGTCGCCGGTCTCCGGTCATGGCACCGAAGGTCGTTATCGGGGGCAGCGCGACCGACATCTGAACGTCGCTCAAGCCCGCCCTTGCCGAGTAGGCCCGGGGACTTTCACCCCGAGCCTCTCACAGATCCGGACTTGAGCCTCTCGACTCATCCGGCTCGTGCCACCGCGCGAAGGCC
>LNFM01007825.1_pt1 | contig 16490 bp, 17 predicted proteins | sample 596031 | NCBI WGS metagenome assembly LNFM01 (sample SAMN04254537, study PRJNA301005) | activated carbon metagenome | isolation source: dual media filters at the Ann Arbor, Michigan drinking water treatment plant | place: USA: Ann Arbor
AGGTCACGCCCATTTCCTCCAGTACGTCTTCGAAACTCTTGCGGAGTGCATGGATTTCTTTCGGCGGCGATGTTGTTTTCTTCGGCTTGATTAGGCCCGCCGCCGAGGCGGTCGCTTTGCCCATTGCAGCTTCTGTTGAATCGATGGAACCTTGATCCACATCGCCACTTATCGCCTTTTGGCCCAAGCCCCACAGCTCGCCGAGCAAGCCAGTGGGCGGTAATCCCAAGGCAAGCGCAGCAGCGGAACTGGCCGTGAGCTTGACCGCGCGAAACCAGTTGACTCGCTCCACCAGTTCGTTTGCCTTTTCAAGTCCCGTCTTACGCTTTGCAGCTTCTTTCGCCAAGGTTGAAGCGACCTCTTCGATCAAAGCTGCCCGAGCATCGTCATATCCTTGATAGAGCCAGGCATTGAACTCTACAAAGATGAAGTCACAGGATTTAGCCGATTGGGCATCTTCATTTGGTTGGGTGCCTTTCTCTCCCGTTCGGCGCGCCAACTCGTTATGGATCAGTTTGATCATCGAGGATTTGCCGACTCCCCATGCGCCCGATACACCGATGGAGATTGGACGCGACTGGGCCTGCACAATGATTTCTGCGACAGTTCGTGCTACGCCGCCGAAATTTAGAAAATCTTGCTCTGTCTCATGATCTGTCCACATCGCTTGTCTCCCTTCGCCACTATATGTTTTCGCACGCGCGTTGGTGCTGTTTCCTGGTCATATCAGCAGTTTCTTAATGGCGCTACTTCGCGGAAGCGAGAATCGCGGCAAGTATGCCCAACCCGATCATTACGGCCGCAGGATGCACACCCTTTTCGTCACCGACCTCTACACCTTGCATCCGCAGCAGCTCAGCTAACCCGTCTGCCTCCCGCAAGAGGTCGCCGGGTGCGATGCCCAGTCGTCGCGCAATTACTCGAAGCTGCGAGATGGAGATCGTGGTATCGCCATGCTCGATCCTCGAATAGGCAGACTGGGAAACGCCCAGCGCGGTGGCCAGATCGTTCTGGTGAAGGCTTTTTCGCCCGCGGTGGCCCAATAGCACCTGTCCTACCAGGGCGGTGTACGGAATCGCGGGTTGTGGAGAGCTTGCGCGTATATTCATATATGCGTATTATGCATCTATGCACAAGAAAGGACAACCCATGTACTTCTACGACAATCAGCATCAGTGGCCTGCCCCCGGAACCGTGGTCTCCGTTCCTGCCTACATTTTTTTCCGCCACAAAGGCGTCGTCTCCGACCGCTGGCACCACGGGAAACCGATGGTGATATCGAATACCGCACGGGCTGGCGGGATTGCAGAAGAACCTTGGGACGTTTTCACCTCCGGGCAACAGTGGACTGACGAAGGCCATCCCGGAAACCTGCCCCCTTGGGAAGTGCTGCAACGCGCCCGCTCTGCGCACCGCACGCAATACAACCTGCTCGATTGGAATTGCGAAAACTTCACGGCCTACTGCCACGGCCTGCCGCCCAACAGTCCCCAACTTGCTGCGGTAGCGCTGGTCACTCTCGCCGGAATCGCTCTCGTCGCGGCGCGTTCCTGATTCGAGTCAGCCGGGTCAACATGCGCATTTGCATTCTCGGCTGGGGCTCTTTGATTTGGGACACGCGCCCGGAGTTCGATGAGCATCACGGCATGTGGTACCTCGATGGGCCGACGCTCAGACTCGAGTTTTCACGCGTATCCGAAACTCGGCAAAAAGCGCTTACGTTGGCGATCGATCCTGTACATGGCGCACACTGCCGCGTTGCCTACGCTGAAAGTTCACGCAAGAATCCGGATGATGCAATTTGCGACTTGCGCAGCCGCGAGGGTACGGTACTGCGTCATATCGGGGCGATGTTTCTTGACGGCTCCAGATTGCAGGGTGGCGACGAGGCCACTCGCGTAGCCATCCGAACCTGGGCGCAAGAGAAACAATTCGACGTTGTGGTCTGGACAGACCTGCCGGCTGATTTCCAGAAGAAAACCAGAATGCCCTTTTCGGTGGATGCTGCGTGTAATCATCTCCAAGGATTGTCGGCCGAAGGCAAGGCCAAAGCTGCGGAATACGTATGGTGCGCGCCGGATTTCATCGTAACCCCGCTGAGACAACGCTTGCAGGGGGAGTCCTGGTTTGCGCCACCTCCGTAGATAGCTTCGCGAGCACGTTCGATGTCGTAAGTACCGCTCATAGATGCTTCTTGTAGTACGCCCATTGCAGCCGGGTGAGAATTGCGAGGCACGCTGCAAGCGGCACGCCAAGCCAGCGGATATCGATAGCCGCGGGCCAGAGCAAGCCGACCAACAAGGCGATTGCCATGAGCGCAACCTGAAGGTGCTTAGCGCGATGGTAAAGACTCGCCGACTCCCGCCCGCCGGAGGCCCGGCGTATCGCACGCTGCGTCAGTCCATCCACCCCAGCGACCACGTAGATCAGCGCGAGGATCGGCGCAAGCATCGCCAGCATCGCAAGGCGGACACCGAGCAACTGCGTTCCGATCATCGCAACCTCGATCACGTCGCGGTTGGCCATGTAGGTCTTGCGCACAATCGTGTCCGGAATCGAAAGTGCCGCGCCTTCCGCGAATCGCATTCCCATGTCGTGGATTCCCGTGAACCGGAAAACCACCCCGTACAGAAAGTTCGCCGTTCCGGCCACGGCGCCCGGTACTCCGCCCTGCCACGCAGCGAGATCGCGCGCACGCACGAGGTCTGCGGCCAGGATGCTCCGCAACCGGTCGATTCCGTCCGGCCAGACCTTGAAAACGAACATCCAATCGACAATCCAGGCTGCAACGAGAATTCCAAGGAATGTCAGCATGAGCGCGAAGGCAAACTTCAGTGGCGCAAGCAGGGCGCCGGCGATTCCACCCTCGTGAAACGACGCATTCCTAGAGGCCAACTCTCGCCTCCTCCGCAGAACCGTCGTGCCGCCCCCAGTGCGAACGACTGTCCATCCGGCCCCTCACCTCGCTGCCAATCACTTCGAGGCTCGCCGGCATCAGCGGGTCGTGGCTGGCATCCGGCAACGGCATTCGAATCTTGTGTAGCTGGCCGCCGTGGATCAGCGCGAAGGCCTGTCCCTTGGGTAGTTGTACCAGGTCGCTCGGGGAAAGCATCTGGGCGCTTTCCGTCGTGATGCGGTCTTCGTTACGGCTGGCGAAGTCGGCGAATTCGCCGGGATCGTTCGTGTCGGAGACCGAGGACGAGACTAGAGTCGAGACGACGCGCACCTCTGGGAGCTGGCTGGTCAGTAGCTCCGCCGTCGCGACTTCCTTGACGCGCAGCATGATCAGGGTATTGAAATTCCCGGCGATCTGCCCCGCCTTGGCCCGGGACCCGATGCGTGCCTCCACGTCCGACCAGGTCTGGGTGTACGCGGTCACCTGGAAACCAGCACCGCCAGCCTTGTTGAGGAGCGGGATGAATTCGTCGCCGATCAGTTCGTTGAACTCGTCGGCATGGATCGCGATGCGCCGCGCCATTGTTTCGCCTGGAAGTCCCCTGCCCGCGCCGAACTTGTAGAGGCTCCCCGCCACGCTGGTGAGATCCGCGAACATCGAGTTACCCACCGCGGCGGCCACCTCATAGTCGGACAGGGAATCCAGTCCGATATACACGATGCCGCCCAGGTTGATCACAGATGCCCAGTCGAATACCGGGCGCCAGTCGCTGGTATCGTCAAGATCTGGAGACAACAGAGACGCCGTGCGGCCGGTGGTGAGCTTTTCCATAAGGGGAAGAAGGGATGCCACCAGCTTGTCGAAATAGCTCTTCTCGTAGTTGAGCGTCGAAGCGAGCGCGTGGGCGATCGGATCGTAGAGTTTCTTGCGCCGTGCATACTCGACCAGCGTCACCGCGCGGAAACCGCGCGTCTGCAGCCCCTTGTCCAGGCTCTTCTTGTCGATTGCCATCGACTCGACTTCCGCGCGCCAGCCGGCTGCGCCCTGCTCCCGGTCCAGCCAGTGCTCGAAGTAGTCGATCAGGAGCGGTTCGACATTCGAGGCATAGCGATTGATCTGCTCATAGTCGGGCTTGCGACCCAGAGCGACCAATGCGCGCGCCATGACGTTCACGAAACGCCAGACGAATTCTTTGAATGCCGCCGACTGCCCCTCGGACGGAAGCTGGCCGGCGATGCGCGTCGCCACCTCGGTGATTCTGGAAAAGTTGCCCACCGGGTTGTAGCGTGCCGACAGCTCGGGATGCCCCAGGTGGAACATGAAGAACTCGTTCTGCCGCCCCGCGCGCTTAGCCTCGGCGTAGACACGGCGCAGCAGGTCGATATCGCCCTTGGGGTCGAACACGATCACCACCTCGCCGCGGCGTATGTCCTGAGTTAGGAGAACCTCGGCGAGCCGGGTTTTGCCGACGCGGGTTGTGCCCAGCACCAGCGTGTGCCCCACCCGGTCGCGAATGTCCATCCAGATGTCCGACTCCGCGGGCTCAACGCCATGGATGGCGGGATCGCCGCCGACGGCCGATTGCTCGGGCGACGGAGGCCGCAGGACATCTGCGATCCGGACGATGAGTCCTGGCTGCAGCATGTCCCGCTTTTCGGGAAGCCGGGCTTCGTGCAGTCGCTGGGTATGCCGCTGATCCCAGTGAAAGCCCTTGCCCAGGAACAGCTGCTCGGCCGACCACGGGATCTCTTCGGACGTCACCACGTAGCGGCGCTGGCGCTGCAGGTTCGCGCGGTAACGGGCGATTCGTAATCCGGCGTAGCCTCGCCAGCCCGCATGGCAGGCGAGAATACCGGCAAGGCCCCACGAAAGTTCCGGTGGCAGGAGAAACGTCGACGGGCTCGTCAGCACCGCCGCCGCGCCAAGACACGAGACCGCCGCCGCGCGCAGTTCGTAGGCGGGCCGTAGCAGGGCTTCAAGCGGGTAGGTCATGGATTCAGGCGTCTCCCTGCTCTTCCCGCGAGCGCACCAGCAACGGATTAACGGGAGGAACCGGATCGATGAAGTGCGCTGGAGTCGGAATGACGACGCCGGAGAGTCGTGATGCCGCCCGATTCCCCCGCATCACCTGATAGGTCAGGATGTTCACGCCCTTGTCGGCGCGCAGATGCCAACCAGCCCGCAAGACCTGGCGCTGGATCGATTTCCCGATGTCCGGCTCGCCGGGCGCGTTCGCCGTGCTGCGGCCGTCCTCATCGATGCGCTTTGCAAACTCCCGGAAAATGCGCGGCGATACGAGCAGCATGCCCTCGTCCACGAAATGCACGAGGGATCCAGCCTGGTTAACCCTGAGCGTCCCATCCGCCAGGCCTTGCTGCAGCCAGGCCATGAAGCGATGTGCCGTATCCGGCGATTGGGTCAATGGGGGATCGGTCACCGGAACCGTCTGCTTCGGTGGACCGTGCCCGTCGTCAACGTCCTCGAGGTATTCCGGCTCCTCGTCGGGAGGCGTAGATTCATTCGTCGCCATGGTTGCAGTGCCGGCGTTCACGTCGCACGGAGCATCGGGCGCTGCAACCTCCTGCACGATCGGATTGCGCCTGCTGTGCGGAAGCAGGTCACGGCTCCCCGATTCGGTGGCGGCGCGGAGTACCAGCTCGCTGATTGCCCCAGTCTGCGCCCGATCCGCATCGGACAAGAACGCCAGAAACTCGCGCATGAGAGCGGGGTCCTCGGCCAGCCAGCCCAGAACCGATGGCGGCACGAACCGGTCGAGCCGCTGCGCCGGGTGCCCGGCCTGGTTGGAGCTGTTCGTGCGTACACCGCAAAGCAAGGCGGAGACGAACACTGCGTAGGTCCATCGATGGGCCTGCGCGCCGATGACTTCCGGTGCGGCGCCTCGCGGCAGGATCTGGCCACGGCGGCAATCGAGCGCGCGACTGGCGACGTCCAGGGCGCGAGTAAAGAGTTCGTCCGAATTGGCACACGGCGATTCCGATGCCGGCAGCAATCGCACGAACTCCGCATAGCACTCGATGACGGGGGTCACCGAGCGCTCGAACACTTCGCGGGGAAATCCCAGCTTGATGCGCAGGAGTTCGACGACGGCACCGGCGCGGGTACGTTCGATCAGCGCCTGGAAACGAAGCACGCGAAGTTCCACGTCCGGCGTGGTGACGACCTCCTGCCGCGGCTCTTGAGCGGCTTTCACCGTGAACCGCGAGCGCAGCAGTAAGGCGCCTGCCCCCGCGAGCACGCTTGCCAGGGTCGATCTGCCGCCGCGTTTCATCACCGAAGTATTCATCGTCGGTTGAGTATTGCCGCTGCCAACCGGGACATCCGATGCAATCGTGGCCTTCGCAAGGAACCGAAAACCCATTGACGCGGCGAGTGCTCTTCGTTCTCTCGCTCATGCCGCCCCGCGCGCGCAGAGCCGCGCACGAGCGGCGACCCAATTGCAAGCGAATTCGAAGCCTCATCGAGGCTCCGATTCGGGCCGAAGCACGTGTTCTCCGTGATTACGATGCTCTCGAAGTCTTGCGCGATCGCTGCGATGCGCGCAGACACAGGGACGGGAGAACAGCGTGCGAACACAGCGGAGGCGAACGTTATCGGTGCGGTTCAGCGTCGCGCTCGCGTTCTGCGCCGCCCTTCCCGCCCATGCCTGCTGGGAGGATGCGGCGCAGCGCTACCAGGTCAGTAGCGTCCTGCTCTACGCCATTGCGCGCACTGAATCCGGGCTCAATCCACGAGCCATCGGCCGCAATTCCAACGGATCGCGCGACATCGGCCTGATGCAGATCAACTCCGCCTGGCTGCCCACGTTGGCATCCCACGGCATCAGTGAGCGGGACCTGTTCGAGCCCTGCACCAATATCTACGTTGGCGCCTGGGTTCTTGCCGGAAATGTCTCTCGCCTCGGCTACACCTGGGAAGCCGTGGGCGCCTACAACGCCGCGAGCCCCGCCTTGCGACGCTCCTATGTCGAGAAGGTGCGGCGCCACCTCCCTGCCGAAGCCCCCGTGTCTCGGTCGCCCTCACAGGCGGTGATCCTGGCTGTGAAGCGATGACCCGTCTGTCTCGATCAAAAACGTACTCCCGTCCCGTGACACCCCGTCGACTCACCCCAGCCCCCTATTACTGGAGATCCACGCAATGAGGAAATTCCGCAGCACTACCGCTTCCAAAGCCACCGTCGCACTTCTCCTGACGCTCGCCGCCGGCTCCACGCTGGCCGGCACCACCGGTACCGAGTTCCAGACGATGTACACCACGCTCCTAAACTGGGCGACCGGATTTCTCGGCAAGTCGATCGCCATCGCCGCTTTTATCCTGGGCGCGGGCATAGGCATTGCCCGCTCCTCGCCGATCCCGGCGCTCGTCGGCGTCGTGTTCGCGCTGTTCATGGTCTATGTGCCGACCATCATCGACAGCATCATGACCGCGGTCATCTGATCGTCATCGGGATCAGCAATGACTGACGTTTCGCTCGAGATTCCACGGCGGCTGAATGATCCGCCCCGCATGTTCTGGTGGGATCTCGATGTTTCGCTGCTGGTGCTCGCCGCCGCCCTGGCCGGGATGATCTCCGGGTTCTTCGTGAGTGGTTGTGCCGTCGGGATACTGCTTGCCTCCGCCTACGGTCGCGCAAAAGCAGGCAAACATCCGGCCTTCCTGCTCCATCTCCTTTACTGGCATGTGCCCGCCGCCGTGACGGGCCTCAGGCGAACGCCGCCTTCGCACTTGAGAGAGTTGGTGGGATGAAGCTCGCATGGATGCGCGAGGACATCGCGAGCGTTCGCCGGGCGACGACGTTCTTGGTCGTCTTGCTGGTTGGATCGATGCTCGTGAATCTCGTGCTTGCCGTGTTCACGATGCGGCTCGCCGGCCACCAGAGGATCGTGGTCGTGCCCCCCAACATTCACAAGACCTTTTGGGTGGAGTCCGACCAGGTGAGCAGCGAGTACCTCGAACAGATGGGGTATTTCCTGATGCAGCTCACGCTCAACGTCACGCCACAGAGTGTCGACCACCAGGCAAAAGTGCTGTTGCAGTATGCGGCCCCGGCTTCATTTGGCGATTTGCGTACCGCGCTTCTGGCCGCAGCGGAGCGCCTCAAACGCGACGGCGCTTCGACGATCTTCAGCGCGCGGGACCTCATGGTCGACGAGCGCGCTCTCAAAGTGGGTGTGCGTGGGCAGCTCACCACGTTTATCAGCGACCGCCGCGTATCGGACGTCTCGAAGGGTTACGCCATCGAACTCCAGTACTCGGGTGGCCGAATTTTTCTCAAGGCATTCCGCGAGACCAACCCCAATGACCCTCTTGAAAACCAGCCTCGTCCTTCTCCCGCTGCTGCTGTCGCTCAGTAACCCCGCCTCCGCGCTCCAGATTCTGGACGCGAAAGACGGGGAAACGGTGCTCGGCAAGATCTCGCAGAAGGAAATCACCCGCATCAGCTTCGAGCGAAGCCGCATCCGCAAGGTTACGGGCAACGCCGGCGAGTTCGTGCTGGAGAAGGACGAGGAGAAAGGACATATCTTCATTCGCCCGGCTTCGGCGGACAGCACCAAGCCGATCAATCTTTTCGTGACGTCCGATCGCAGCACCGTGGCCCTGCTCTTGCAACCGGTCGACACCCCGAGCGACACCATCGTGATCCGGGAGGGGCGCGACCCTCTGCAGTCCGTCTCCCGCATGGAAAGAAGCGGCGTGCACGTGCGCACGATCAAGAACCTGATGCTCGCCATGGCCGGCGACGCGCTGCCCGACGACATGGAAGTGCGGGAATCGGGACAGCAGTTGGCGCTGTGGCCGGGCGCTCGCCTCACGTTGCAGCGCGCATGGCTGGGAGCGGGAATCGTCGGCGAGAAATACCAGCTCGCCAATGTCGGGACCAGCGAGGTGAACCTCGCCGAACGCGACCTCTACAAGCCCGGCGTCATGGCCGTGAGCCTGGAGAACGCGAGCCTTCGCCCGGGCGATGCGACCAACCTCTTCGTAATCCGGGAGCGGCGCGCCAATGACTGATTCAACTCCGCAGAATGCTTCTGCCGTGAAGCGGCGCCAGTACCTGCTGCTGGGAGGCATCGCCGCCGTCATCCTCGGCGCCGCGCTTCTTTCCGTTTCACTCACCGGGTCGCGTGATTCGGGCGAGCGTCCGATGAAGTCCACGTCCACGAACATCCTCGCCCCCGGCGGCCAGGTCGATCCCAGGGACGCCTGGCGCGGTCAGGCCGACGCGCAACTGAAGAGCATCGACCAGCGCTCGCGTGAACTCTCGCAGCGGAACACCGAGCTGGAGGGTCAGAACAAGGAGATGATGGAGCGTCTCAGGAAGCTGGAGCAGACTGGCCTCACGGCCTTGCCCCCGCCGCCGGTAGCCGCTCCAGCCTTCCGCCCCAACTTCGGCCCGGATCGGCCTGGCGACGTTCAGGCAGACAGCGGCGTGCAGCGGTTGCCACCGCCTCCGCCGCCCCGCCCGGGAGCGATCCCGACCTTCGCGTCTCCCGCGGCGCCCGCCATGGGCAGCGGTCCGGTCGCGCCCACGGGCATTGTGAGCGTTTCCCTCGCTGAGGGAGCCATAACGAAGGCCGGAAAGACACCGGCGGACCCGGCCAAGACGAATTCCCAGCCGCGGGATTCCCGCCGCTACATCCCCAGCGGCGCATTCACCCGGGCGATCCTGCTGGGCGGTCTCGACGCGCCTACCGGCGGACAGTCGCAGCGCAACCCGCAGCCCGTGCTGCTGCGGCTGGTGGACAACGCAGTGCTGCCCAATCACTTCCGGTCGCGGATCAAGGAGTGCTTCGTGATCGGCGCGGGCTATGGGGACATCAGCTCGGAGCGCGCCTACATCCGTACCGAGTCGCTTTCCTGCGTCACGCGCGAGGGCACCGCCATCGATGTCCCGATCAAGGGCTACGTGGCGGGCGAAGATGGCAAGGCCGGTATGCGCGGGCGCCTGGTGTCGAAACAGGGCCAGCTCCTTGCGAACGCCCTGCTTGCCGGTGTGGCGAGCGGCATCGGCCATACCTTTCAGCAAAGCTCGACCACGCTATCCGTGTCCCCGCTTGGCGCAACCACCGCCGTGGATCCTGCCAAGCAGTTCCAGGCCGGATTCGGCACCGGCGTCGGCCGCGCGCTGGACCGGCTCGCCCAGTACTACATCAGCCTCGCGGAGAAAGTGTTCCCGGTCATCGAGGTGGACGCCGGGCGCACGGTCGATGTGGTGATCACCCAAGGCACATCCTTGCAGGGTTCGCTCGATGCCGCGGTCCAGGATCGCGAGGAGTTTCCGCAGCTCGCCGAACGCGCACAAAACCAAAGGAGAAACGACGATGACGATCAATAGACTACGCAGCGCGCTGTGCCTTGGCCTACTCGGCGCGGCATGTTCGCTTCCGTCCGCGGCGCAGTCCCTTGCACCGACGACCACGATGGCCGAACGTCTGCAGGCGCTGTATCCCGCCACGCGATTTGGTGCGGTCAACACCACACCGTGGCCCGGCGTGTTCGAGGTCGTCATGGGGGCGAACCTCGCCTACGTCGATGAGACCGGACAGTACTTCCTGTTCGGTCATTTCTACGACATGAAGGCCCAGCGCGACCTCACGGCTGAGCGCAAGGATTCGCTCGCGCGCATCGAGTTCTCGTCCCTGCCGCTTGCCGACGCGGTGAAGGAAGTGCGCGGTACCGGCGCACGCACGCTCGCCATTTTCAGCGATCCCGATTGCCCCTACTGCCGCAGGCTGGAAGCAGAGATGAAGAGCCTCACCGACATCACGATCTACACCTTCCTCATGCCGATCGCATCGCTGCACCCCGAGGCGCGCGGCAAGGCGATTTCCGTCTGGTGCTCCAAGGACCGGGTCGGCGCCTGGCACGCCCTGATGTGGCGTGACGAGAAGATCTCGGCTAAGGAATGCCCGCACCCCGTCGATCGCAACGTCGCCCTTGGCGAACGCCTCGGCATCTCCGGCACGCCGACGCTCGTCGCCGCGGACGGTCGCGTGCTTCCCGGCGCCGCCAGCAATACGCAGATCGAGGCATGGCTCGCGCGTTCCACGGCGAGCGCCGAAGGCCCGGTGTCGGTGAAGGGCGGAGCCCGGTGACAGGGGCAGCGATGAATCGAGGAGCGATGAATCGAACGGCGGTCGCCCCGCTGCTGCTCTTCGCCCTGGCGCTTTCCGGCTGTGCATCGACCTTGTCGGGCGTCGGCGGGGCGGATGGCTATGCCTGCAAGGCGCCTGAAGGGGCGATGTGCACCTCGGTCTCCGGCGTCTATGCGAACACGGCCCAGGGCATGCAAAAGCCGACGAAACCGGCCGAGAAGAAATCTCCCCCTGCCGCTCCCGCCATCTATGGTGCAACGTCCATCGCCCCCGGCAGGCCCGCGACCGCGGCCAACGCGTCCATCCGATCCAATCCGCGCGTGCTGAGGCTATGGATCGCGCCTTGGGAGGACGCCGACGGCGATCTCCACGAAGAGGCGCTGGTCCACATGGTCGTCGATCCCGGACGCTGGCTGATCGAGCACGTGCGGCCGGTGTCACGCAATCGGGTCGATGGAGTGGCACCTCCGATAGCGCCCCTCATCCAGGATCCCGCCCCCGCGAAGGCATCGGGCGAAACGCCGCCCGCCCCGACGCGCTTCCCACTGCCACCCGGGGGCGGGTCCTCCGGGTCGGCGCCCATGGAGCCCTGAACCGTGCTGCGCACCCTGCTTGCCGACCTCGAATCCGCGCTCACCGGCGCCAAGGCATCAGATCTCCTTCCGCGATCGCAGGGGGAGTCCGCCATTGCGGCCGAAGATGCGGCAGCTTTCTCCGAATGGCTACCCTACCGCGCGTACCTCGACGACCGCCAGGTGTTCGTGAATCGCGACTCGCTGGGCTTCTGCCTGGAGGTTCGGCCCCAGTCGGGGGCGGACGAGGAAATGACGCGCGTCCTGACCGCGCTCTATGCCGCCTCGCCGCCCGGCACCGGCATCCAGTTCCACCTCTTTGCGAGCCCCGCCATTCGCGGCCCGCTCGCGCGCTATGCCGGGCTGCGCCGGTCGAACGACGAAGTGCCGGAATTTTCGAGCCTGGGACGTGCCGGGCGGCACGCCAATATCCACCGCACCATGGCGCGGCGGCGGGTCGAGCACTACCTCGCCGGCAGCCGAGCATCGCTCTTGCCCGCGCAGAGCTATCTCTTCCGGGATTTCCGGTTGGTGGTCAGCATTTCGATTTCGGGCAAACCCGAGGATCTCTCGCGCCTCGACGATCTGCTGCTCCTGCGTGACAGCGCCCGGGCAACCCTGCATGCGGCCGGATTTCCATCGCGGGCCTGGACGGCGGCCGATCTCGTTAATTGGGTCTCCGCGCTGATCGATCCGCATCGCCAGAAAGGCGATTGTCTTGCGCTCACCTACGACGAGGGCCGGGAGCTTCGCGATCAGGTCATCGACCGCGCAACCCGCATGCGGATCCGGCAGACCGGCATCGACCTCTATAACCCGGCGGAGGCGAGCGCCAGTGAACTGCGACTTCTGTCGGTGCGGTCGTTCCCGCCCCGCTTTGCGCTCTGGAACATGGGGAGCCTGATCGGCGACCTCTACCAGAGCACCCTTCAGTACCCCTGCCCGTTCATGCTGACGCTCGGGGTGCACGTGCTCGATGCGGAGGCAACGCGCAACTGGGCTTTCATCAAGGCCGCGCGCGCCACCACCAACGCCACGAGCTACATGGCCCGGTTTCTCCCGGACCTGCAGGAACGCAAGGCCGACTGGGACATTGTCCTGAAGGCAATGGACGATGGCCAGCAACTGGTTGACCTCGTGCACCAGGTCGCCTTGTTCGCACCCGCCGAGGAGATCAATCGCGCAGAGCAGGCCGCGCGCTCGATCTTTCGGGCGCGCGGGTTCGAGCTGACCAACGACACCATGATGATGACGCAGGCGCTGATCGGGTCGCTGCCCATGACGATGTCGGTGCCCTTCCACGCGGACGTGAAGCGCATGAAGCGCGTCACGACGAAGACTTCCTCCAATGCCGTGCACCTCTCGCCCTTGATCGCCGAGTGGCAGGGAACCGGGACACCGGTGCTCCTCTTCGGAGGTCGTCGCGGCCAGATCATGCAGCTCGATGTCTACGACAACCCGGCCGGCAACTACAACGTCGCGATTGCGGGGACCTCAGGTTCCGGAAAATCGCTGCTGCTGAACGAGATCGCCGCCGCGTATCTGGGCACCGGTGCCCGCGTCTGGATCATCGACGTGGGCCGCTCCTACGAGAAAGCCTGCCGCAACTTCGGCGGCAGCTTTATCGAATTCACCGAGAACGCGGCCTTGTCGCTGAACCCGTTCACCCTCGTTCAGGACATCGACGAGGACATGGAACTCCTGCAGCCGCTGCTCGCCCAGATGGTTTCCCCGCGCGAGCCCCTGGACGGATTCCAGTATTCCACGCTCGGGGCGGCGATCAAGAAGGTCTGGAAGTCCAAGGGCAATGCCATGCGAGTGTCCGACATTCACGCGCTGCTCGCGACCGGCCGGATCGACGAAGAAAGCCGCGACGACGACCGGCGATTGAAGGACCTGGCAGCGATGCTGCACCCCTACACGGTTGATGGCGCCTACGGCAAGTACTTCGAGTCCGACGCGACCATCGACTTCAGCGCCGACTTCATCGTCCTCGAACTCGAGGAGCTGAAAGCGAAGAAGGACCTTCAGACCGTGGTGCTGCTGATCATGATGTACCGCATCACCCGCGAGATGTACTTCAGCCGCGAGCGAAAGAAGATCGTCATCATCGACGAGGCCTGGGACCTCCTCTCGGGCGGCGCGACCGCCGAGTTCATCGAGGCCGGTTACCGCCGGGCGCGCAAGTACAAGGGCGCCTTCATGTCGGCAACCCAGGGCGTGGACGACTACTACCGCAACCCCGCGGCCAAGGCGGCGCTCGACAACTCCGACTGGATGTTCCTGCTGCGCCAGAAAACAGAATCCATCGAAATGATGGACAAGCTTGGCCAGCTCACGATGGACGATGCGATGAAGCGGCTCCTCCAGTCGCTGCGCACCGAGCATGGGGCGTACTCGGAGATCTTCATCCATTCGCCGGTCGGCAACGGCATCGGCCGGCTGATCGTCGATCCGCACAGCCTGCTGCTCTTTTCCAGCCGCGCCGAGGACTTCAACGCCATCAACGACAAGCGCGCGGCCGGAATGACCGTCTCGGAGGCGATCGATGCGGTATTGCGCGACCGGGGCATATCTTGAGCCTCCGGATCGCATCCATTCTGGTCGTCGGCAACGCGCTGCTGAGCGCCGTTCTCATCGGCGCGTACGCGCTGTGGTTCGCTCCCGAGAGCGTGCCCGCACTGGCCGTCCTCGATGTCGGTGAGCTGTATCGGCTGAAGGAAACCCAGGTCGCCACGGTGCTGGTGAAACGCGACGCCACCGTTGAAGACCGTGCCCTGGCGCTCCAGCGGGCAGCCGCATTCGGCCTTGAGGTGACCAGCCTGATCCAGTCCCTCCCGGACGAGTGCCGCTGTCTCATCCTCGCACGCGGGGCCGTCGTCGGCCCGGCGCCGCTCCTTCCTGATCTCACGCCGGAAGTGCGCCGGCGCCTGGGACTGTAGGCGGCGCGATGCGTAATCTGTTCCTTCACCATCCCTTTATCGACCGGTTCGATCGCGATGCCTTCCGGGTGAGGCTTTCGAATCACCTACGCAACTGGGGAATCGCCTACCTGCTGCTGATCGTCGCCGCTGTCATCTTTCAGGCGCACTACGGCCTCGGCCTGAATGCCTCGCCCAGCCTGCCCCACCGATTCTTCCTGATCCACAAGGGCGAGATGCCGCAGCGCGGGGAGTACATCGCATTTCGCTGGCATGGCGGCGGCCCCTATCCGGCCGGCGTCACCTTCGTGAAGATCGTCGCCGGCATGTCCGGCGATACGGTCACGCGCGCGGATCGGGACTTCTTCGTCAACGCCACCCCTGTTGGCCAGGCGAAGGCCGTGAGCCGTCAGGGCGTGCCGCTCGAACTCGGCCCCACCGGGGTGCTACCCGCCGGACGCTACTACGTGCGTGCGCCACACCCGGACAGCCTCGATTCGCGCTACCAGCTGACGGGCTGGGTTTCCGAAGACCAGATCATCGGAAGGGCCCATGCACTCTTCTGAACTGCGTCGTCATTCCGTCGGCCATGCCCGTACGACACTGGTCGTCTTCGCGTTGCTGCTCTCGTTCGTCGCCCGGGCCCAGGACCTTGGTGTCATCGGCCCGGTGTACCCGATCGCAGAGCCCAGTCTCCTCGAAGTGATTCTCTCGAAGCTTCGCGAAGCCGAGGCAACCGGCGTGCTCGCCCGCATTCAACGCGAGACGCAAGCCCGCGTGAAGCGCGGCATCGAGCAGCCCGCGCCCGTCGAAAGAATCACGAAGACCATCAAAGCACGCAGCTTCTACTACGACCCGAGCATCGTCGTGCCTTACGCCATTGCCGACGCGGAGGGCAAGGTGATCGTCCCACCGGGAACCAGGGTCAACCCGCTCGACACGGTATCGCTCTCGAAGGCGCTTCTGTTCATCGATGCGCGTGACCCCGCTCAGGTCGGCCGCGCGGGCAAAATTCTCGATGAGCGCGGTGGCAAGGTGAAGGTCATTCTGACCGGAGGCTCATACCTTGATCTGATGCGCCGGTGGAAGCGCCCGGTGTTCTACGACCAGCAAGGGGCGCTCACCGAGAAGCTCGGCATCCGCCATGTGCCGGCGCTCGTCTCGCAGGAAGGCAAGAAGCTGAAGATCGAGGAGATCTTGCGATGAGATTCGGCAATCGATTTCTGGCCATCGCACTCCTCCTCACCGGCATCGCGGTGGCGGGGCCGGTTGCCGCCGGGCCGACCTGTCACGGCCGCTTCATGAACCCGATCACCGACATCTGCTGGAGCTGTGTTTTTCCGCTCACGATCGGATCCGCATCGATCCTTTCCGACGGGCAGGATGACATCGGCAATCCGTCCACGCCGATCTGTTATTGCAGCAATCCGCCGCGCATCGGCGTGTCGATCGGCTTCTGGGAGCCGGTGCGCCTGGTCGATGTGACCCGCACACCATTCTGCATGGTCGGATTGGGCGGCATCACCATCGATCCGGGCATCGAAGTCCCGCGCGGCGCTCAGGTGGGTCATGACAGCCAGACACGCAACAGCTTCTACCATGTGCACTGGTACACCAACCCCATCCTCTACTGGCTCGAAGTGCTGCTCGACTTTCCGTGCCTGGAGCAGGGCTCGCTCGATCTCGTCTATCTCACCGAAGTCGATCCGCTGTGGGCGGATGGCGAACTGACCGCCATCCTCAATCCCGAGGCGGTTCTCTTCGCCAACGCACCGGCCAAAGCCGCCTGTGCCGCCGACTGTGTCGCGTCCACCGCCGGACTTGGCATCGCGAGCCTCTTCTGGTGCGCTGGCTGCCAGGGATCGATTTATCCAATGACCGGGCATGTCGCCACCCACATTGGCGGCGTGCAGGCCTCCGCCCTCCTCACCCAGCGCATGACCGCCAAGATGCACCGGCAACTCGCCACCTTCGACGGCGCGGGGCC
>LNFM01007826.1_pt1 | contig 16489 bp, 15 predicted proteins | sample 596031 | NCBI WGS metagenome assembly LNFM01 (sample SAMN04254537, study PRJNA301005) | activated carbon metagenome | isolation source: dual media filters at the Ann Arbor, Michigan drinking water treatment plant | place: USA: Ann Arbor
CTGGCGCCGCTCCTCGCGGCCGAGACGGATCCCCTGGTGGCCGGCGCTCTCGCCCGGGCCCTCGGGACCACTGGCGACAAGGCCGCGGTGTCCGCGCTCCGGACGGGCCGGGCCGCCCGCGATCAGCGCGTGGACGCCGAGCGCCCGACCTTTGCCGAGACGTATCCGTTCGACCTCGCCCTCGCGAGGCTCGGCGATGCGAAGGCCACCAAGCGGCTCGTGCGCTACCTGACGGTGAAGGACTCCGACCTCGTCGCGCAGTTCCGCGAGCTCGAGTACACGCAGAACCTGACCGTCGGACGCGCCATCGCGGTCCTCCTCGACAGCACGCGCCGCGGGCCACAAGGCGGGTCGCATCGCCAGGTCGTCCCCGATGACCAGGCGCTCCGCATCGGCGACTACGCCCTCTTCACGCTCCGCCGCATGTTCCCGACCCGCGCCGCGAGCGTGACCGCGGATCCGCTGCGTCGCTATACCGAGCGCGAGATCCAGGCGGTCCGCGCAGCCCTCAAGAAAGCTTGAAGGGGTGATGGATCCAGTCGAGGGCCACGTGCACCGCCGGGGGCACGCCGGGATCCTCGTCGGCAGACGCCAGCGCCGTCTCCCGGTGGAGCCATAGGACGAGCGAGAACGGATCGGTCCATCGTCCTTCGGTCGCCATCTCGTTGCACCCGGCGTACTTGGCGGGCTGGGCCGGCAGCCGGAGGTACTCGACCACGATCGACCCGTCGCTCTGCGGCAGCTTCAGCTGCGCTCCGCCTTCGTCGCGCGCGCTCTCGAGGATCAGCACTCCTGAATAGTCGCTCACCGCGTCGTGCCGACACACGAACACGACATGCACGTCGTCCTGTCCCATCCAGTCGGCCGTGACGGCGAGCTCGGCGCGGTCCCCGTCGAGGACCAGGGCCACCTGCGTCTCCCCATGCTTCGTGCCGATGAATCCGGCCAGCGTCGTCATGTGGCGACACTAGCGCGCTGCTCTCGCAACCACACCACCGCGAGCCCGAGCCCGAGCAAATAGCCGAGCCAGCGTCCGAGCGCGACCGTGGCGCGGAGCTCGATCGGCAGCGCGTAGTCCGCGATCGCGATGACGAGGATGCCCGCAGACAGGAACAGCGAGAAGGCCCAGCCCGTACGCGTCGTGCGCGGGATCGCGAGCCCGTAGCAGACGAGCCCCAGGTAGCTGATGGAGAACTTCACCGAGGAGATGAGCTGCTGCGTCGCGAGGCGGTCGTCGGTGAGCGCGCGACCGTTCTCGACCATCGCGAGCGACGACAGGATGTAGTGGTCCTCGACGAAGTCGAGGATGCCGGTCGCGATGATGCACCCGACGGCGAGGTGCACGAGCGGCCGCCCAAGTGCGCGGAGCTGCCGCGCCAGCAGGGCGAAGAATGCGGTGTAGAGCACGATGAAGGCCGTATCGAAGCCCATCAGCACCCGGACGCCGCGGCCCTCCGCGAGCAGCTGCTGCGCATAGGTATCGGGCCGCCGGTACCACTCGTGGACCTCCTGCGTCGCCCCCGTCACGAAGCTCGTGACGAGCATCGCCACCATGGCGACCGTGGTGCCGAGCCACAGCACCAGCGCCAGCCGCCGCGTATCCACGTCGGTCAGGGGCAGTCCACGGTCACGGCCGCGCGGTTGTTGTCCTCGCGGCACTCGAGGTTCGTGCCGGTGGAATCCCCGCGATCGTCGACGACCACTTCGCCCTCGCCGCCCGCCCCCATCCACTGGCAGCTCACGGCCGAGCACTGGCCGGGAAAGAGGTTGTCGGTCGTCAGCCCGGTGCAGCGCACCGTGTCCGCCGCATCGTAGACGGCGACGGGGACGCCGCGTGCCGCGGGCTCGGTGCCGCGGTTGCAGACCTCGGCCGTCACGACCGCACCGCCGGCCTCGCAGTCGACCTTGACCTGCCGGATGGTCAGATCGGCAATGGCGCCGGGGATGGCGTTCTCACCGCGCGTGTTCTGCCGGTAGTTGTTGAGGCCGGGCTGCTCCCAGTTGCGGAGCCATTCGCTGGTGCGCGGGACTTTGCCCGCGTCGTTGATGTTCGTGACGCTGTAGGCATGCTGGTTCCAGATCGAGCGCGTATTCACCCAGCGGTCGACGCTGTCGGCGAGGATGCGAACGCCGGTCGCGGCGGCGGTGGCAGGGTGCGATGCCCGACATACCTTGCCGGCGGCCGAGGGGCCCGCGATCGGATCGAGGCAGACAAAGCCGTCGCCGCCACAGTCGTCGTCGATGGTGCAGCGGCACCGGCCCAGGGCGTCCCCCGGCTGCTCGCGCCCACAGCGAGTGGCGCGCGGACAGTCCGAGTCGTCGAGACACTGCGTGCCGTCGAAGATCGGATCGACCTCGGGGCACACCGTGGCGCAGTTGGTGTTCGACGTGCTCACGATCTCGGCGTTGAAGTCGGAGTCCGTGTCGACGACGAGCGGGTTCTCGTACCAGGTGCACGACGTGCGATAGCGCGAGTACACGACGAACCCCGTGATGCCATCGTAGACGCGCGTGAAGCACTCGTCGCCATAGACGACCTCGGCGCGCTCGTCGCCATCGAAGTCGAACACCGAGGAGCCTGTCGTGTTCGAGGAGTAGTCCTGCGATTGCTGCACCCAGGCGATGCCATCCGTGCGGAGCGACGGACAACTGGGCGCGGAGGGCGTCCCCGTGCAGTCCGGATCGAACACGTGGTACGCGCTCGCCCCCGCGGAGGCAAACTCGATGCGACCGTCGCCGTCGAAGTCCGCGATCGTGGGCGGGCCCCCCTTGCCGATATCCGGCCGCATCCCGAGACCGACGAGCGCCGAGCTGAACACCTCGCGCCCCTGCTGCGTGAAGATGCGTACCGCGCCCCGGTTGACGACCACGATCTCGGCGATCCCGTCGAGGGTCCCGCGGTCATCGGCGCCGGCGGCGGGATAGGTCCCGAAGTCGGCCACCGCGACATGCCCGTCACCACCGGTGAGCGCCGTCGTCGGCGTCCATGTCTGCAGGGTCGCATTCCAGGCGTAGATCTGGTTACCGGTCACGAGGTCCGGCGTGCCATCACTGTTCACGTCGACGACGATCGGGATCGTCCCGGTGTTGTACGTATTCGTGGCGAGCGTCGTCACCAGTGACTCGTCGATCAGGGTGCCGGCCGCGTCGAACACGGCACCGTAGAAGATGATCTCGGGCTCCCCGTCGTCGTCGAGGTCGTGGATCGACGGCCCCGCCCAGTTGCACAGCGTGTCCGCGATCTGCGACGTGGTCTCCCACAGGACCTCCCATCCCGTGGAGCGCAGGGTGAACGCGACGAGCCCCCCGACGGTGCGCGCCGCCACGATCTCCGGGGTCTCATCGTCGCCCCCGAGGTCGGCGATCGCGACCGAGGCCGAGGGAATCACGGTGGGGCTGCTGATGGTCGCCTGCTGCATGCAGCTGCTGCCATCGATGATGCGAATGACGCCGTAGTAGTCGGTCGGCAGCGTGCCGATACACGACTCGCCGCCACCGTCGGTGTAGTTGTACGAGACGAAGACCACGGAGGGATTCGAGAACTCGCCGTTGCGGTAGAACGACGCCACCATCGGCGTCGAGAGCACGTTGGTGTGCAGGTCGAAGTCGCCCGCCGGCGGCGCCGTCCACTCGCACTGCGCCTGCGGGAAAAACACGCCCGGGACGGGCTCGCGCTTGCACTCCTCGTTCGAGACGCCGCCCGGCCCCACGCCCCACGGCAAGCACTCACTCGTCGTCTCGTCGCAGTACTGATCGCCGAGACACTCGGCGTCGCTCGTGCACGCCGTCGGCGCTGGCACGCACTGCAGGTATCGACACACCGCGGGGTCCGTGCAGGGCGGGGTGCACGCTTGCCCGACGTCCGCATCGGGGCCTTCCATCTCGGGTCCGCCGTTGCAGTCGCAGCCCCCGCCCGCCACCAGGGCCGAGACAAGGGAGGCGCGAAGGACACGCGATGCCAGCATGTGCCTACGGTATCCGATAACCGCAGTGCGGTAGCCTTGGTTCGTGCCCGCGACGCCCAAGCTCGGCTACACCCCCGCGTTCGCCGAGAAGACGCTCGCGAAGATCGCCAAGTTCTGCCTGTCACTCCCCGATGTCACGGAGCGCATCTCCCACGGCGCGCCCACCTGGTTCATCAAGACCAAGGCGTCCTTCGCCACGTTCACCGACAACCATCACCACGACGGTCGCCTGGCCCTCGTCACGTGCGCCCCGCCCGGGGTCCAGGCCATGCTCGTCGACAGCGATCCCGACCTCTACTTCATCCCCCCGTACGTCGGGCACATGGGCTGGATCGGCATGCGCCTCGACCACAAGCCCCCGTGGAAGCAGGTCGCGGCGCTGCTCGAGCAGGCGCACACCACACGTGCGACAAAGCAGCGCTGACCGCCCTGGCGGGCGAGTCGTTGCGGTTTCTGGCCGGGAAGTTCCGTACGCTGACGCCATGACGGAGCTACCACCGGCACGCCTGGTCTCGTCCGAACCCTCGGCCCGGCTCGTGCGCTGGATGATGCGCGCCACGTGGCTCGTGCTGAGCGCGCTCGTGATCCTCGTCCTCGTCGGCAACCACCTGCCGCCGCGCTAGGATTTCCTAGGATTTCCTAGGTCGTCGACGGCGCGACAGAGGCGCGCTTCGCGCGGTTCTCGCGGCGGAGCTTGATGTGCTGCGCGCCGAGGACGGCGGAGGTGACGACGCCGCCGACGAGGAACAGCGCGTAGAGGATGGTGGCCTGGCCGGCGAGCGCCATGATCGTGGACCCGAGGTTGATCATCTCGCGGCGCACGAAGAGGCGGAGGAAGTCGAGAAGCCCACCGTTGGTCGGATAGTCCTGCGAGTTACCCGATGTGCCCGCGGAGAGCAGCCAGTAGTACACGCAGTAGACGGCGAAGCTCGCCATCAGCGCCCCTGCCACGATGGCCGCGATCAGGAAGTCGTCGTTGCCGCCGTGCGAGTTGTAGACGTGCAGGCCCAGGCAGACGGAGAAGACGACGGTCGTCGCCTCGTCGGCCATGGTGTCGATCCAGGCGCCGAGCGGAGAGGACTCGAGCCGGATGCGGGCGATCTCGCCATCACAGCCGTCGAGGTAGCCGGCGAAGAGCAGCAAGAGGGTGCCGTACACGGGCGGCCAGTAGCCGGGCTGCGTGAGGACGATGCAGCCGATGACACCGATGATGAACACCCCGATCGAGATCATGTTCGGCGTGATCGGCGTGGGCAGCATCAACCGCGTGAACGGGTAGCTGACCTTGCGATTGATCGTGCGGACGAGCCAGGTGTCCTGGGCCTTGCGGACGAGGCCAAAGAGGAAGTAGGTCGCCGCTTTGCGCTCGGCAGGCGTGCGGGCCGGATGGCGGGCGATGTCGCCGTGAACCGCGGTCTCGACCCCGACGGCACGCCACGCAGCCGCCTGGGTGGCGAGCGCTTCTCCGCGCGCGGTGGGGCTGGCGGCGACGAGGGCCGCGACCAGCTCCTCGCGATGCGCCACGTCGGCCTTCACCGCGCCCGCGAACGCACCCGCGTCGTTGACGGCGATGCGCGAGGACGTGCCCTTCAGCGCGTTCACGAGTGGCGTGTGAACCACGTGATCGATGGCGTCGACAACCACGAGCTCGCGGGCCGGATGTTCCTTCGCCCATGCGGCGATCGCCTCCACCGGCGTCGTCTCGTCCACCAGCAGCACGCGATCCGCCCCGCCCTTGATCGCCACCCGCCGTCCACGCTCGGAGCACCGGAGTCCGCCGACCTTCACGCGAGACGTGGAGGTCAGGACGATCGCGTCGAGATCGGGCACCGGACCGGTTCGTACCCCGGCCCCGCGGGATCCCGCAAGTGTTGGGTTCTCGACACCTTTGCCGGTGCTAGCGAAGTTTTTCGAGGGCCGGTAGCGCCTTCGCGACGTCCTCGGGAGTGTCGAGCTCGTGCCACCCGATGCCGCTGATGTCACCGACGACGACGGCCTCTCCCGCATCGGCCAGGTGCTGCAGGACCTGCTCGACGTTGGCTGGATCACCAACCGTGGCACGGACCTCCGCGACCGCCTGGCGGTACCGGGCGAGGCGCGACGCGGGCACGTAGGTCATGCCGACATAACCGCAGTCCCACTCGATGAGCTTCTTGGAGATGCGCGTGATGGTGCGCTGCGGACTCAACGCCACCTTCATGTCGTCCTCGCCGAGCGGCCGGTCGAAGTCGACGAACGCCGTGATCTCGTCGCCCGGCTGCGCCCTCACGCGCTCCGCGACGGCGCGCGGATACACGTGGTCGATGTTCATGAGGTGGAACGCCCCCGTGACGAGCGGCAGCGCCGTCTCGAGGGTCATGAGGTTCCCGATGCGGTAGTTCGTGTTCTCGACGAGCGTCAGGTCCCGGCCCACTAGGTGGGTGGCGAGAAGGTCGTGACGGCACCCCCCAACCACGATCCGGTTCGAGCCGAGCTGCTCGGCGAACTCGAGGGCGCGGTCGATCAGCTTGCGGCCGCCGGCGTCGAAGAGCGCCTTGGGCAACCCGCCACCGAGCTCGCCCAGTCGCGTGCCCATCCCGGCCGCGAGGAGCACGACCGCGCTGGGCGCGTACGTCATCCGACGAAGAGTCGCACGAGCTCGGACAGCTCGTCCACCGCGGGCGCCTCGGGCACCACATCGGCGAACGCGCGCGCATCGAAGGTGCCGAGGCGGGCGACGAAGCGAACGTTGCCGCGCCGCGCGAGCTCGGCATCGGCGATCGAGTCGCCGACGAACACGAGGTCGTTGCGGGTGCAGTTGAAGACCTCGCACGCGCGCGTGAAGTGGCCGTCGCCCTTCGCGAGCCCGTTGCCGAAGCCGAGCGCGAGGTCGAGCTCCACCGGGCAGCGCGCGATGAACTTGTCGACCTGGTCCTGGAAGTTGTTCGACGACACCGCGGTGGCGATGCCGAGGCGGCGCAGCTGGACGAGCGCCGCGATCGTCAGGTCCGACGCACCGACGTCGTCGGTAGCCGCGATCTTGCGATCCTCGAACTCGGCGGCGGCGGCGGCGTTGCGAGCATCGCCGGGGTGAATCACCTCGAGCTGCTGGAAGAACGGGATGCCGCTCGTCGTCAGGTAGGCGGCGCGGGCCCGGGCGAAGTCGTCCGCGTGATGCTTCACCATCACGTCTGCGGCGACATCGGCGAACACCTGCATCGTGTCGATCAGCGTGCCGTCCAGATCGAACAGGACCGCACGCGGCGTCGCGAGCGTTGGCCTGGCAGCGGGGGCGCGCTTGAGGGCAGCACCACCGGTGGCCTTGAGCGGGCGGGTATTCGCGAATCCCTGCAGAGAGGGGGCGCGCTCGCGGAATCCGCTACCGAGATTGCTCGACATACGTCCGTAGGCTCTTTCTGGCGCCGCATCCTGGATGGAACCCCGGTGCGATGCAAGCGTCACCGTACCAAGAGGTCCATGGCGGAGCGGAGTTCCGGACGTCACGTTCCCGCTGCGTGCCACCTGTTGCCGGTGTCAGCTATTCAACACCCCATAGAACGCTGCTACGGCGCGTCTGAGGTGGGGGTGGCGTCTGGGGTCGCCACCGGTTCGGGCATGGCTGCGGAGCCGACATCATCGGGAGCCCGCTCGCCGCGCGGCATGGGCTGCACGAGCTTGAAGCTCTTCAGCCGCCACGGGTCCGAGCGCGTCGCCCGATAAAAGCCAAACACGGCGCGCACGCCTTGCGACTTCGTGAACTCCAGCACGGCATCGAAGCTCGCCGAGCTGCCGCCGTAAATCTTCGCTTCCGGTACGGCGAGAATGCGCCGGTAGTCGCCGAGCGTCTCGCGGTTCTGCTCCTGGAGGGCCACGAACCGCGCCTTCTCCTGCTGCTTCTGGAGCAGCTCGCTCGCGTTGTCCCAGACGTCGGCCGCGCGGCCGTCACGCAGCTGCTCGAGGATGGTGTTCGCGGCGACGTTTAGATCGCAGCGCACCGCATCCATCGGGTCATCGCACGCCTTGAGCCGCGCCTCGCGCTGCGCCTGCGTGATCTCGATCTCTGCGGGCAGCAGCACGCCGATCCCGAGCAGCTTCCAGCGTCGCTCGTGCCAGTGGAGACTGACGGACACGCGGCACTTGCCCTTCTCGTAGGCGACGATGAGTGACACGCGCGCGATACGCCCTGCCGGTCCCGTCGTGACCAGGGTGTCGTTGACCGCCGCGATCTCCTTGTATGCGCCGACCGTCAGATGCAGGTCGGTCATGTTCTCGACGAACGTGTCCTCCTGCGTGATCTCCTGGAACTGGGGCGACGCGCTCTCGTACACGCGACGAATCGCGTCGGGGCCCGCGTCGAGCTCCAGCAGGAGCGCATCCGCCTGCGGCCGCAGGTCCGGCGTCTCGTCACCACGCAGCTGCAGCGCGACGATGACGACGATCCACGACGTCACGAGCGCGAACGCCACGAACATGCTGCGCACGAGCAGCCGGCCCCGACGGGTGCGCGCCACGCGCGGCAGCTCGGTGAGCGACTCACCGAGGTGACTGATCGTCTCTCCCACCGCGGAGACGCCCGATCCGACGAGCGGCACCTTGCTCGTCAGCTCGCCCATCTTGCTGACGCCGCCGCCGAGCTGCTTCGTCATGCCGCCGAGGACCGAGACGCCGCCCCCGACGACCTCCTTCGCGACCGCCGACAGCTTGCGCGAGGCCCCGGCCGTCGGCGCACTGTCGGCATCGGGCGCGACCGCCACCACCTTGCCGCTCGAGACGGGCTGCGAGTCGAGGTTCCCCACGGCCACCGGCGCCGCGTCGTCGGAGACCTTCGGCAACCGGGGCTCCGAGAGCTGCACGTCGATCGACCCGCTGCTCCCTCCGGGCGCCATCCCGACGAGCGTCTTCGCGCCGGGGGCCGCGATCGGCACGGCGCGCGAGGGGGCGTCGTCGATATCGGAGAGGGGAATCGCGACCTGCGCGGCCGCCTCGTCGGCGATCGGGGCGATCGGCGCGGGCCCCACGTTCGTGTCCTCGCGCGCAGCCGCGGTGATGCCTGGATCGGTCCCGGCGCGCGGGGGCGGTCCGACGCTCGTGTCCTCGTCGCGCGGCGGGGTGGCCTCCACCTTGACGGGGGCTGGCGTCCTGGCGCCGCCCTTCTTGCGCTTCGAGGCCACGGCGGACTTTACACGGCGAAGAAGCGGGCGACGAGGTTCTCGGCGACTTCGCGGCGGTAGGTCGCCGTCGAGCGGATGTCGTCGATGGGCTTGATCGATGAGCGCATCGCCGCGCGCGCCGCGTCGCCGGCCTCGGAGAGCTTCTGGCCCGCCACGGCGGCTTCCACGGCCGCCGCGCGAATCGGGCGATCCGCCACCGCGCCGAGGCCGATGCGCGCCGAGACCACGCGGTCCCCATCGAGCGTGATCACCGCCGCTCCCATCACCTTGCTGATCGACTGCGCGCGCCGCGTGCCGACCTTGCGCCACGCGAGCTTCGTTCCGGCGGCCGGCACGGGGATGTGCGCGGCGACGATGAGCTCGTCGGCGGCGAGGGCCGTCTTGCGATAGCCGGTGCAGAAGTCGCTGTACGGGATGCGACGGCGACCGCGTACCGACGCGAGCTCGAGCTCGGCTCCGAGAGCCAGCAAGGCCGGCAAGCTGTCACCGACGGGCGAGGAGTTCCCGACGTTGCCGCCGAGGGTGCCACGCGCCTGGATCTGCAGCGCCCCGATCTCGCGCGCGGCGAGCGCCAGGGGCGACAGGCGATCCGCGATCACCGGATGCCCCTGCACCTCGGTCCACGTGGTGCCGGCGCCGATCGCGATGGACGCCGGTTCCACCTTCACGAAGCAGAGCTCGCCGAGCCGCCACAGATCCAGGATCCCCGTGGGGATTGGCTTGTGGTTCGCGTTGACCATGAGGTCCGTGCCACCGGAGAGGACCATCCAGTCGGCGTGAGCGGCCCGCGTGGCCAGCGCCTCGTCGAGGTCGCGAGGGCGGACGTAGCCCGTCACGGCTGCACCGAGCGCGCCGCGGCGATGACCGCGTCGACGATGAGCTGGTACCCCGTGCAGCGACAGATGTTGCCGGCGAGCAACTCGCGCACCCGCACGCGCGCCGTCGCGTCATCGACGCCAGCGACGAGGCCACGATCGATCACGTGGGCGGCGCAGACGGCGATGCCCGGGGTACAGATGCCGCACTGCGCTCCACCGCAGGCGACGAGCTCGCGCTGTACCGCATGCAGCACGTCGCCGGTGGCGAGCCCCTCGACGGTGACGAGGGTGCGGCCATCACACTGACCGACGGCGACGAGACAGGAGTTCACTGCCTCGCCGTCCATCATCACCGTACACGCCCCGCACTCCCCTTCGCCGCACCCCTCCTTGGTGCCAGTGGCGCGCAGGTCCTCGCGCAGCACGTCGAGCAAGCGCTTCCACGGCGAGGCCTCGACGGTGACCGGCTGACCATTGAGCTCGAACGTGACCTTCACGAGTGCCTCCACTGCGAGCGGGTCGCGGCGACCGCCTCCGGCGAGATCGGGAGGGCATCGAAGGGGACCCCGAGCGCGTCCTCGACGGCATTCGCCACGGCGGCGGCCGGGCCATCCATCGGAATCTCACCAACCCCCTTCGCCCCCGACGGGCCGAACGGGTACGGCACCTCGATCAGGATGGTCTCCAGGTCTGGCGCGTCGGCGAAGGTGGGGACGATGCAGTTGGTCATGTTCGCGTTCGCGACGCGGCCATCCTTGTAGATGATGTTCTCGAGGACGGCCCAGCCGAGCGCCTGGAGCGTGCCGCCTTCGATCTGGCCCTTCACGATGACGGGGTTGATGGCCTTGCCGACATCGATCGCCTGCACGCAGCGATCGATGGTCACCTCGTACGTGTCGACGTCGACGGAGACATCGACGAGGCACGCCGCCCAGCCGTAGCAGGGATAGGCCGCGCCCGTGTAGGTCGCATCGTCGAAGTGGATGCCAGGCGGGGGCTCGTATTGCTTCGTCACCGCGCGCTCGCCCGCCGTCTTCGCGTGGGCATGCGCCAGCTCGGCGAGCGTCGCGCGCGCGCGGGGCGAAGCGCCGCCGGATGGCGGTGCGGTTGGATCGAGGGTGCCGCCGTGCCCGGTCTGCGCGCCCCACGCGACGAGCTCGTCGCGCAGCGCCGTCGACGCTTGCTGCACGAGCCCACCGACCACCATGCACGTGCGGCTCGCGACCGTGGGGCCACTGTCGGGCACGAGCGCCGTCGACGGATCGATCACGGTCACGAGCGCCGGGTCGACGCCGAGGGACGCGGCCGCGATCTGGATGAACATCGTGATCGCGCCCTGCCCGATGTCGGTCGAGCTGGAGCGCACCTCGAACCCACCGTCGACGGTGACCGCGACCGTGGCGCGCCCCGCGAGGCGCTGCTCGCCGGAGCCCGTGAAGCCGGCGCCGTGGAAGTAGAAGCAGACGCCGCGACCGCGCTTCACCGGCGCCCCCGTTGGCCCCACGCCGTCCCGCACCGGCGGTGGGCCCGCCACCTGCTCGATCGCGGCGATGCACTCGTCGGTGCCGACGGAGAAGCCGAGCAGCTGGCCCGTCGACGTGGTGTCGCCGGAGCGCAGGGCGAGCCGCTTGCGACACGCGAGAGGATCCTCGCCGAGCGTACGGGCGATCTTGTCCATCTGCCGCTCGTACGCGAACGTCGTCTGCGGCGCCCCGAAGCCTCGGAACGCACCGTGCGGCGGATGATTCGTCGCCACGCAGCGCCCTCGCACCCGCGTCACCGGACACTTGTACGGTCCCGCCGCGTGCAGCACGCCGCGTGACAGCACGACCGGCGACAGCGTCAGGTACGCGCCGCCATCCATGAGCACGTCGACGTCGATCGCGAGGATGTTCCCCTGCGCGTCCAGCGCCGTCCGGTACGTGGTGCGCGCCGGGTGCCGCTTGGTCGTCGCGGCGATGTCCTCGTCGCGCTCGTAGACCATCTTCACCGCGCGGCCGGCCTTCTTCGCGAGCGTCGCGACGTGGGCCGCGAGCATCGACGGATACTCTTCCTTGCCGCCGAACCCGCCGCCCGTGACCGACTGCGTGATGACGACGCCATCGGGCCCGACGCCGAGGAAGACCTTCATCGCCTTGTGGACGTAGTACGGGCACTGCATCGAGCCGACGATGAAGCAGCGATCGCCGTCCCACTCGGCCATCATGGCCTGGGGCTCGATGTACATCTGCTCCTGCGGCGACGTGGCGTAGGTCCCCTCGACGACCCGGTGAGCCGTCGCGAACACCTGCTCGATCTCGTCGTCGGTGGTGTGGCCCTTCCGGATCAGGAACTTCTTGAAGACGTTGTCGTCGCCGTAGAGCTTCACCTGCGCGGTGAGGGCTTCGTCCATGTCGAAGACCGCGGGCCGCGGTGTGACCTTCGGCTTCAGCGCCGCCGCGGCCGCATATGCGAGCGCACGCGTCGGGGCAGCCACGAGCGCGAGCGCCTCGTCGTGATGCATGACCCGGCCGCCGATCGGCACGAGCGCGATCTGGTCTTCCTCGATGAGCAGGATCACGTTGCGGCCCGGCACGTCAGCCGCCGTGGCCACCACCACCTGTGACCAGTCGAACGCCGGATCGCGCTCGAGGGCGTCGAACGTCCCGTGGGCGACCCGGGAGCGCACCGTCACGCCATGCCAGGCGCCGGGGGCATCGAGGTCGTCGAGGTAGCGCGCGCGGCCGGTGACCTTGGCCACCCCATCCACACGAGGCACCGACGCCCCGACAGGCGGCACGACCGAAGGACGATCCATCGCTTGGCATCTAACCACGTCCCCAGGGCCGATTTCGAGAGCTGCACCGGGCTACAGTGTCGTGTGCTCGCCCGACGAATCGCCGACATGCCCGTCGGCCCGCTCGGAGCCGGTGATGTCAGCCTCGCGACGGCCGCCTCACGCGGCATCGATTCGCGCGAGGTCGAAGGGGCGCTCTCGCTCGCGCTGTCGCTGGGGGTATCGCTCGTCGATGTCGCGCCGGAGTCAGACAGCGAGGCGCTCGTCGGAGGGGCCGTGCGCGCGATGCGCCTGCGCGACAAGGTCGTCGTCGCGATGCGCGTGCCCCCGCGCGTCGGCTCGCTGGCGCCGGGCTACGTCGTCGAGCGGGTCGAGGCCTCGCTGCGCGCCAGCAAGCTCGACGCCATCCCGCTCGCTCTCCTGCCCCTGCGCGCCGAGTGGCGAACCTCGTCGATGTGGCCCGAGCTCGTCGGCACGACCGCGCGGCTCGTCCATGACGGCAAGGTGCTCTCCTGGGGCGCAGAGGTCGACGACGTCGCGACAGCCCGCGCGCTGTTGGCCGAGCCCTGGCTCGTGGCCTTCGCCCTGCCCTTCAATCTCTGCGAGCGCGCCGCCGAGGAGCTGTTCACCGCGCCGCCACCGCCACCGCCGCCGAAGCCCGCGGATGTCGTCACCGCCTCGGGCCTGATCCTCCCGTCCTTCGATCCGAACCTGCCCCTCGAGCTCCTCGTCGCCCTCGCCACCGATCCGTCCCTCGCCCCGCCGGCACCACCGGTCGAGGCGTCCGCGCCCGTCGACATCTCGACGTTGCCCATCGTGCTCGCCCGCCGCCCGCTCGCCGGCGCCACCCTCGCCGGCACCATCGGGCCCGGGATGAAGCGCACCCTGCGCGACGATCGCGAGCTCGATGCCGCGCAGCTCGAGCGCGTCGCGATCGCCGTCGCCCGCCTCGCGCCGCTCGTGCGCGCCGAGCCCCTCGCCGCGCGCTCGTCTGCGGGTGCGCGTGGCCACATGGAGCAGCCGCGCCGCCGTCCCGTGGGCGTCGAGCCGGTCGAGTCGCTGGCCGAGCTCGCCCTTCGCTACCTCCTGTCCCGGGGCGCCTGGCCGTTGCCGCGCCTCCATCGCCGCGAGCACGTCCAGCCCGCTCTCCTCGCCGCCGCGCGCGGCCCCCTCCCGCCCTCGTTGATGGATGCGGCGATCGAAATCTTGACCTGAACATCCGTTCACCCCACGGTCGGGGGCGTGAAGGCCCGCTCGACGTCGAACCCCGACAACCGCTTCGCGAAGCAGACCGTGGCCTACGACGACGGCGAGGGGCCGCCGCCCGCGACTGTCTCCCTCATCGACGATCGTTCGAAGACGATCCTCTCGTCCAACGACTCGCCCGACCTCGGCTTCCGCTGGTCCGCGAACCCGTACCGTGGCTGTCTCCACGCGTGCGCTTACTGCTATGCCCGGCCGACGCACGAGTACCTCGATCTCGGTGCCGGTACCGACTTCGACACGAAGATCGTGGTCAAGCGCGAGGCGCCCGCGCTGCTCCGCGCGCACTTCGAGAAGCCGAGCTGGCGCGGCGAGACGGTCATGTTCTCGGGCGTCACCGACTGCTACCAGGCGATCGAGCGTGACCTCGAGCTCACGCGGAAGTGTCTCGAGGTCTGCCTCGAGTACAAAAATCCGGTCTCCGTCATCTCGAAGAGCGCGCTCGTGGAACGCGACATCGAGCTGTTCGTCGAGCTCGCGAAGCAGGCACGCTTCCACATCGCGGTGTCACTCGCGTGGACCGATGCGGACATGGCCCGCGCGATGGAGCCGTGGGCGCCCTCGCCGGAGCGGCGGCTGAAGACGATCGAGACGCTGGCCAAGGCCGGTGTGCCGGTGTCGATCGTCGCCGCCCCGATCATCCCCGGCCTCAACGACTCGCAGCTCGTCGGGCTGCTCGAGCGGGCAGCCGATGCCGGCGCCACGCACGCCGGCTGGGTGCTCTTGCGGCTGCCCGGCGCCGTCGCCCAGGTATTCCCCGAGCGGCTGCAGGCAGCGATGCCGCTCGCCGCCGACAAGGTGCTGCATCGCATTCGCTCGACGCGCGGCGGCGAGAAGCTCTACCAGAGCGAGTTCGGCACCCGCGGTCGCGGCGAGGGGCCGTACGCGGAGACCATCGCCGCGATCTTCGATGCGACATGCGATCGGCTGAAGCTCGGCCGGCGCACGATGGAGACGAACGAGGATGCCGAGCCCACGACCTTCAAGCGTCCCCCGCCGAAGACCGCGCAGCTCTCGCTCTGGTGAGTCGCGAAAGGAGCAGCGCTTGAGACCGGTGGGTTGCGAAGCGATGTGCACCGATGAAGCACTTTCGCGCGGTTAGCGTTGGTACGCGGGCTGCTTAAGCGGAGAGCGTCCCCGATGATGACCTCGAACGTAACTCGCGCTTGCTGCTCGTCTCGATGGCGTAGCTCCAGCATCGGCTGATCAGCCGGCTTGAGCGAACCTCGACGAGTTTAGCCAACGCCGCAGACGCTGAGCAGCCGGTGGACTCCACCGAGCTCCTCGGCGTCTTCGCGTTTTCGCGGCCCGCACGGTGCTCTCCCGAAGCGACCTAACACCGCTTCGACTGGGAATAGACTCGCTTATTTTTCATAACTATCACTCTGATTAACATTTTTACTAAGGATTATACGATGTCGAACAAGAAGCTGAACCTGGTGCGCGAGACGATTCTTCCCCTCGCTTCGACCGAGCTGAGCGCCGTCATGGGTGGCGTCAGGTCGGACTGCATCCCCCCGCGCCCGACGCGTCCGGGCACGCCGCCGTCGCCGCTGTCGCTGCCGCAAGATCCGGACCGGCCGTCGTGCCTGTCGCTCGGCAACAGCCGTCCACCGCGCTGAGTAAATCTGGAGCCGGCGACACCGCGAGCGCGACCCCTGTTAGCGTAGATGACGATGACCGGGATTCGCGCCGCGATGCCGTCGCTGACTGATCGGCTCCCCCTCGGCAGTAGCGGGCTCGAGGTCAGCCCGTTCTGTCACGGGATGACCATGGATCCGAAGGTGGTCCCGGCCGTGTACGAGGCCGGGATCAACTTCTTCTTCCTCACGGCCGACATGCACTGGCCGCTCTACGACGCGCTCCGCAAGGGGCTCCAGATGCTCTTCGCAGGCACGCCGTCGGCGCGCGACAACGTCGTCATCGGTGTCGTCGCCTACGTGACCCAGCCCGAGTTCTGCTGGGCGCCGTTCTCCGAGGTCGTCGACGAGCTCGCGGGACTGCAGCGCATCGATCTCTGCATCGCCGGCGGCGCGTACGGCCACGAGGTCGACGACCGCATCAAGGTGTTCGAGCGCAACCGCGGCATGGCCGAGCAACACGTACAGCAGAAAGCGATCGGCGCGACGTTCCACGATCGCAAGGCGGCCCGGAAGGTCCTCGACGACAACTCGCTCGACATCGCCTACATCCGCTACAACCCGATCCATCCGGGCGCGCGCGAAGACATCTTCCCGCACATCAAGCCCCGCGGATCCGAGCGCAAGACGCTGCTCTTCAACTTCAAGAGCACCCTCGGTCACATCGCCGACGAAGGCACGTACCAGCAGCTCGGCATCGGCGAGGACTACTGGCGTCCGCACATCACCGACTACTACCGCTGGGCCATCTCGGCGCCGCAACTCGACGGGATCCTCCTGTCGCTGCCTGCCCCCGAGGCCGTGCAGGAGCTTGTCGACGCCATGGCGAAGGGTCCACTCGACGAGGACGACCAGCAGTACCTCATCGACCTCGCCG
>LNFM01007827.1_pt1 | contig 16485 bp, 13 predicted proteins | sample 596031 | NCBI WGS metagenome assembly LNFM01 (sample SAMN04254537, study PRJNA301005) | activated carbon metagenome | isolation source: dual media filters at the Ann Arbor, Michigan drinking water treatment plant | place: USA: Ann Arbor
TCCTTGCCGGTGGCCTTGTCCTTGGCCGACACGTGCAGGATGCCGTTGGCGTCGATGTCGAAGGTGACCTCGATCTGCGGCATGCCGCGCGGCGCCGGCGGGATGTCGGTCAGGTTGAACTGGCCCAGCGACTTGTTGGCTTTCGCCATCTCGCGTTCGCCCTGCAGCACGTGGATGGTCACCGCGCCCTGGTTGTCTTCCGCGGTCGAGAATACCTGCGAGGCCTTGGTCGGGATCGTGGTGTTCTTCTGGATCAGCTTGGTCATCACGCCGCCCAGCGTCTCGATGCCCAGCGACAGCGGGGTCACGTCGAGCAGCAGCACGTCCTTGACGTCGCCCTTGAGCACGCCGGCCTGGATCGCGGCGCCGACGGCGACTGCCTCATCCGGGTTGACGTCCTTGCGCGGCTCCTTGCCGAAGAAGGCCTTGACCTGTTCCTGCACCTTGGGCATGCGCGTCTGGCCGCCGACGAGGATGACGTCCTCGATGTCGGAGAGCTTGACGCCGGCGTCCTTGACCGCGATTTCGCAGGGCTTGATCGTGCGCGCGATCAGGTCTTCCACCAGCGCCTCGAACTTGGCGCGGGTGATCTTGATCGCCAGGTGTTTCGGGCCCGACTGGTCGGCGGTGATGTAGGGCAGGTTGATCTCGGTCTGCTGCGAGGACGACAGTTCGATCTTCGCCTTTTCCGCGGCGTCCTTCAGGCGCTGCAGCGCGAGCATGTCCTTCTTCAGGTCGACGCCGGATTCCTTCTTGAACTCCTCGCAGAGGTAGTCCATCAGGCGCTGGTCGAAGTCCTCGCCGCCGAGGAAGGTGTCGCCGTTGGTGGAGAGCACCTCGAACTGGTGCTCGCCGTCGATCTCGGCGATCTCGATGATCGACACGTCGAAGGTGCCACCGCCGAGGTCATAGACGGCGATCTTGCGGTCGCCCTTCTTCTTGTCCATGCCGAAGGCGAGCGCGGCCGCGGTCGGCTCGTTGATGATGCGCTTGACGTCGAGGCCGGCGATGCGGCCGGCGTCCTTGGTCGCCTGGCGCTGCGAGTCGTTGAAGTAAGCCGGTACCGTGATCACCGCTTCGGTGACCGGTTCACCGAGGTAGTCCTCGGCGGTCTTTTTCATCTTGATCAGCACCTGCGCCGAGACTTCGGGCGGCGCCATTTTCTTGCCCCGCACCTCGACCCAGGCGTCGCCGTTGTCGGCCTTGCTGATCTTGTAGGGCATCAGGTCGATGTCCTTCTGCACTTCCTTTTCTTCGAAGCGGCGGCCGATCAGGCGCTTCACGGCGTACAGCGTGTTCTTCGGGTTGGTGACGGCCTGGCGCTTGCCCGGTGCGCCGGTGAGGATTTCGTCATCATCCATGTAGGCGACGATCGACGGCGTCGTGCGCGCGCCCTCGGAGTTCTCGATGACCTTCGGCTGGCCGTTTTCCATCACGGCCACGCAGGAGTTCGTGGTGCCCAGGTCGATGCCAATGATCTTGCCCATGTCTTGCCTCTTTGCGGTAAATGTCGTGGCGCCGTCTGTGTTTATAAGATATTGATTTTATTCAATATTTTATAAACGACCCACGGCGGTCTTGTTGCTTAAACTGGGGTTGCCCGGATGGTTTTCAAGCGCCGCGGGCTTTCGCGACCGTAACCAGCGCCGGGCGCACCACGCGCTCGTGCAGCACATAGCCCTTCTGCAGCACGGCGACGACGGTGTTCGGTTCGGCATCGGACTCGACCATGCTGATGGCCTGGTGGCGGTGCGGGTCGAATTTCTGGCCGACCGGATTGACCTCGGCCAGCTTGTATTTTTCGAAGGCTGCCGACAGCTGCTTCAGCGTCAGTTCGGCGCCGCTCTTGAGGCTCTCGACGGTGGCCGTTTCGACGGCGAGTGCGGCCTCGAGGCTGTCCTTGACCGCCAGCAGTTCCGCGGCGAAACCTTCGACGGCAAACTTGTGGGCGTTGGCGACGTCGAGCGCCGCGCGCTTGCGCACGTTCTCGGTCTCGGCCTTGGCGCGCAGCCAGGCGTCGTGGTGTTCCTGCGCGTCGAGTTCGGCCTTGCGCAGCAGTTCCTCGGTCGATGGCATGATTTCCGGCGCCGGCTTCGTTCCAGCGGCGGGGGCTTCGGCGGTATTCTCGGGTTTCTGGTCCAGCGATTCCTGCGACATGGCGGCTCTGAATGGTTGAATGACGGAACCGTTTGCACTTGGGGGCGGGCCCGGCGATTTCAAGGGTGGCGGCAAAAATTCATAACCCTCTGTTTTGATTTGAATTAATGAGAGATTCCGCTGCGGTTTACGATCTTCGCGACGAACGCCCCGGCCACCTGACCGGCGCGGCGCTGGATCGTGTGCGCGACCTGCAGCCGGGCCGGTCGGTGATGCTGCTGCTGGCGCAGGAGCCGTCGCTGCTGATGGCGAGCCTGCACCTGCAGCTGCGCGAGAAACTGGCCTGGGACATTGTCGAAGCTGACGGCGCCTGGCGCGTCACCGTGCGTCACCGCGACGACGTCACGCCGGCGGACGTGCTGGCGCTGCTCGTGGCCGACCACCGGCGCATCGACGCGCTGCTGGCGCGGGCGCTGGGACTGCTGAACCGCGGCGATAGCACCGCTGCGGTGCCGCTGCTGCGGGATTTCTGTTCCCGGCTGAAGCGCCATGTCGCCTTCGAGGACGGCGAACTGGCGCCACGCCTCGGCGCGGCACAGGCCGCGGCCGACGCGCCGCCGGCGATCATGCTGCGGGAGCATCGCGAGATCGCGCAGCAGCTCGAGATGGTGGAGGAAACGCTGGCGGCCGAGCCGCCGGATGCCGCGGAGCTGGGGATTTACTGCGGCATGCTGTCCGGCGTGCTGGCCAAGCACGAGCACCGCGAGGAGCAGCAGCTGTTCGTGTTGTGGCGGGCGGCGCTGCTGCGGTGTGAAGCTGCGGAGCGAGAGGAGTTGATGTCGAGAGCAAAAGGTTTGTTGCTCGACGCAGTCAAGGGTGGGTCAGCTTGCTGAAATTGCCGAAATGTAATTCTCCGGATCCGCAAACCGAAAAAATGGATGGCGGCAGCCTGAAAGCCGGTCATCATTGCGAATATCGCATGCCTTCAAGGATCGGTTTCAATCTGCTGGAATCCAGAGCGTGATTGTTGATCCTTTGTGCGGGACGCTGTTGATCTCGATGTTGCCGCCGTGGATTTCGACGATTTCCTTTACGATGGAAAGTCCAAGACCGGTGCCCGGGGTCTTGCCCGATGTGTCGGCCCGATAAAATCGCTCGCAAGCGCGCTTTTGCTGTTCGTCGGTCATGCCTATGCCCTCGTCACTCACGGCGATGCCATAAAAGGTCTTGTCGTTTCTGCTGGAGGCCGCAAGGGAAATCCTGACTTGTCCCTTGTCGGGCATGTATTTGTAAGCATTTGAAATGATGTTCATCAGGGCCTGCTGCATTTTCGCGGCGTCAGCCATCACATAAAGTTCTTCCGGATTTTCCTTGATGGTCGGTTTTTCATGGCCGGGCGGGATTTTGTATGAAGAAACTGTATTGTTGACGATTTCCTGCACACTCACCCTTTTCATTCTGAAATCCTTGCCTTGTCGCGCCTCGATCCTTGCGAGATCCAGTAATTCGTTAATGATCGAAGAGATCAGTTCTGATTGGCGAAAAATGGTTTCGAGCAAGTCAATGCGGGTTCTCTCGTCGACGTTCTGTTTCAAGAGAACTTCGGAAAAACCGTGAATGCTGGTCATTGGCGTGCGCAATTCATGTGCCGCTGTCGATAAAAACTCGCTTTTCATCCGGTCTATTTCCGTTTGCCTGGTAATGTCCCTGAAATAGAGGATGCGTGAAACGCTCGCAGAGGCCGGGAGGCGGACATTCATTTGAATTGTCCGCGCTGCAGGTCTGGAAATGTCAAAAATGCGGACTTCCTCAAGCTGCTCGTTCGTTGCCGAAGTCGCTGCACGGGCAGCATTTGTACCGGAAAAATCCGGCGTCATGGGATCGGTCCGTGCGTTGCACTCTTTGCGGAGAAGGTCGAAAAACTCTGATCTTGTTTTTCCGATTATTCTGCTTCCCGGTAGACCGGTCATCGCCAAAAACGCCTTGTTTGAAAATGTCACGATATCGTTGGTATTGAACGATATCAATCCGTCGGGGCTGATTTCAAATATGGCTTCCAGCTGTTCTGACTTGAGACCGAGCTCAACGGTTCTTCGTTGCACGAGATTTTCGAGCTCCAGCCGGTATTTTTGCAATTCCAGCAAGTTTCGTTTTCTCTCGGAAACATCTCGCTGAGACAGCAGGTAGTACTTTTTGTTGCCCCAGATTGCCACTGATATGGATATTTCGGCGTCAAATGTACTCCCGTTCTTTTTTCGGGCAAGGACTTCGATTACTTTTCCGCCGGCTTCGGAAGAGGCCAGAACCGCAATGATTTCGTTGCGCGGGATATTGATAATCCAGTCCGATACATGCATTCCGCCGAATTCATCGCCGGAATATCCGAGCATGTGACTGCAACTTGGATTGGCCTCATGCACGCGTCCGTCAGTCTCAACAACAACGAGCCCGTCTCTTTCGTTTTCAAAAATGGCTTTCCGGCGCGATGCCTCTGCATTGATGACTTTCTGGACGATCAGCTGCTTTTTTTCTTGCTCCTCCAGCCTGTTCAGCAGGGAATCAAAATTCAGTCCGAGTTGCCCGATTTCATCTTCGGCGTTCTTCAGATTTACGCGCAAGCCGCGACTGCCCAGCTTGACCAAGTCCATTGTCCTGATGATTGAAAAAATTCGATTTTGAATATCTGTGCCGGCTCTCAGGAAAATTATGGAAATGGCGATGATCACCAAATAAAAAGCGGCCGATATGACTCCAATGAGTATCCATATGGTTTTTCGGTAGGCCTTGTCGGGGAAAGAGACGGTCATCGTTGCTATGCGTTGTCCTGTACCGTCCGTGATCGCTCCGTAAGCCGAAAAATACGATTCATTGCCGATTTCTTGCGCGCCATACCACGGCGACTTTCCGTATGTCGCAGAGGGGCGAAGCGGTGTTTCCACGCGGATTGCCGTATTGCCGGGGGCGCCTCGAAATGTTGAATTTATCAAGGTGTCTTCCACGAAAATGGAAGTTTGTCCCCTGGATTCTGCAAAGCTGCTCTCGAGCGGGAAAATCACGTTGCGCATGCGTTCAATCATCGCGACATTACCGTTCAGCAGCACGCCGCCGATGAGAACAGTGTCGGGATATGAGGTGGAAAGCGGAAGATGTGCTGCCGAAATAATCAGCAAGGCCGCAGCCTTGGAGACTTCAGAGTCCTTTTCGCGCTCTGCGGGTCCTCCCGTTTTATTTCTGTGCAAGACAATCGAAAGTTTGTCCAGGTCCTCCAAAGAAAATCTCTCGTAGGATGCGGTAGATAATCCAAGGCTTGCCTGCCTAAGGCTGTGGAAGTCAGGCAGCCGGGGGCGATGCGGAGGAGCGGTGCTGGATCCCAGGACATGTCCCTCGGGGGTGGCGGCAATCAGGAAATCCAGTCCGTTGCTTCTGGCGGTGGCGGCCAGGAATCTGCCAAGCGCTTCATGGTTGCTGTCTTGAAACAAGGCGCCAAGCAGACGTTCGGATTGGGTCAGTTGCGAAATTCTTATGCCGGTCTCGTTTTTCAACTGATCAAGATAATTGTGTGCGCTTGCCAGCTTGCTTGCCGCCAGGACCGTCAGCAGCGCGTCCGTGCGGGTGTTGCCCATCCAATACAGCGCTACCAGCAGCACCGGCAGAACGAATACCAATGGGCCGAGACTCGCCACCATGAGCCGCAAGCGCAGGGAACGATTCAGAATTTTTCGTGCTTTATCCAGCATTTGGGCCAGGGGTATCAGGCGAGCGTTGCCGCAGGATTGAGCCAATGAAATTGCGCTGCCATTGGAGGAAGGGGGCGGAGTGGGGGGGGGGCTGATGCAAGCTAACAGCTTGATTTTTTTTGCATTATTTTGAAAAAACGCAGAATTGAAATTAAGGATTTAACCATGAATATCATTATAATAGTTGCTTAATGGTTTTTTATTGGGCGTCAATTACCATCATGATCAATAAGTCATTTTTTGCTGCGGTATTGTCGACGGTTCTGTTGCTGTCGGGATGTTTTCAGCAGGAGACGTTGCGCATAGGCTTCATCGGTGGCTTGACCGGCAGCAATGCCGACAATGGGCAGGCCGGTCTTAATGGCGCAATACTGGCCGTTGAACAGTTTAACCAGGCAGGCGGCTGGCATGGTAGAAAACTGGAGCTTGTGGTCAGGGATGACGCACAGGAACTGCGGACTGCCGAAAAATCGGCCAGAGAACTGGTTGCGGCTGACGTAAAAGCCGTTATAGGGCCGTTTACCAGCAGCATGGCTTCGGCGACAGTACCCATCACCGGGGCATCCGGGATCTTTCAGATCAGTCCCACAGTGACGGCCATGCAATTTTACGGCAAGGATGACAATTTTTTCCGGATCAACAGGACAACCAGAGATAACGCCCGGGAATATGCCGAAGTGCTGGTTGGCCGGGGCCAGAAGAGGGTTTCAGTGGCCTACGACATTTCGAACAAGGCCTTCACTGAATCATGGCTTGAGGAGTTCAAAAAATTTATTGCGTCATCAGGCGGCCAGATTGTGGTTTCGATTCCCTATGCTCCATCCTCTGAAGGCTACAAGAGTACGGTCGAAGACATGCTTCGTGCTCAACCCGATGTTCTGTTTTTCATATCGGGGGCTCTCGATGTGCCGCGCTTTGCGCAGCAGGCGAGAAAAATAAAGCCGTCCATGCCGATGGCGGCCGCCGAATGGGCCGGCACGGAACAGCTGCTTGAGTTCGGCGGCGATGTGATTGAGGGATTGCTTATTGTGCAGAACTACAACAGTGCGGACGATTCCGAGAAATTTAGGCTGTTTACCGAATCCTATTTCAGGAGATTCCAGAAAATGCCCGGCTACAGTTCCGTGGCCGCCTATGATGCGGCTACAGTCGTATTGGTTGCCTTGCGGGACAGACGCAAGGGGGAATCGGTGAAAGAGGCAGTGCTGCGCATACGGCGCTTTGATGGACTTCAGCAGGAAATCGTTTTTGATCGTAACGGTGATACAGAGCGCAAGGTATTTTTCACCGAAATCAGGGGGGGGCGTTACATTCAAATCAAAGGCAGATGAGTGGTCTGCGGAGACGATGTCTGGTCCGGGACCGCTTTCTCGCCTTGCAAGATGCGCTCGATTATTGGTTTGCTCCTGCATTATCGGTAATGAAGGGTATGAATAGGGTAACCGTCGTGCCGACCCCGTATTCGCTCTCGATTTCCACGTGTCCGCCGTGCAATTCAATGATTTCCTTGACTAAAGAAAGCCCAAGACCGGTTCCGGGAATTTTTCCGGAATGGCTGTCGGCGCGCCAGAATCGTACGAAAGCGTGTTCGGCTTCTTCCTTTGTCATGCCGATTCCTTGGTCAATGACCGTCACTTTGACCCAGGACAGCCCATTTTTTTGAATCCGTTTCGCGTCGATCTTTATGGGTGATTCAGGGGCGCTGTATTTGGTCGCGTTGCTCAAGATGTTCTGAATGGCGCGTGACAGCTTTTCCTCATCAGCCATCACGGCGAGAGAGTTATCTGCCTCGACATCCAGGACAATTTCATGATCCTGAATGAATCTTTTTTCATCGCGGCGTGTCGATGATTTGTCGATCAGGTCATGGAGTATTTTTTTCAGATCAGTGTGTGATGGCTTGTAGATGTTGGCGTCATTGGACTCAATTCTCGAAAGATCGAGTAAATCGCTGATCAGTGCGCTGAGGTGAATGGAGTGTTTGAATATGCTTCTTACAAGTTCCCTGCGCTCGGCGGCAGGCAGATTCTGAGTGCTCAGGATTTCTGAAAATCCCAAAATGGTCGTAAGCGGAGTTCTCAACTCGTGTGCTGCAGTTGCCATGAAATTGCTTTTGAGCGTGTCGAGCTGGAACTCCTGCGTGATGTCGGTGAAATAATAGACGCAAGCTTTACTCTTGTTGCCATCGGTCGATTTCGGATAGCGTTTGGCGTATTTCAAAAGCTTCTTTTTTGCGTTGTCCAGTTGGAGGATCCTTTCGTCGGAAGAAATCAGCTTTTTAAGATTTTTTGAGGGATTTGTGATGGTCATCTGCTTAAGAAGCTGTTCAAACGCGTATCGATTGACATGGCTGGCGCAGCGTTCCGGATCCAGGGCCAGCATTTCCCGCAGTGCTTCATTGTGGGCGGAAAGCCGCCCTTCTTCGTTGAATGAAGCAAACCCTCCGGGGCTCAGGTCCAATATGGCCTGAACTTCGGCAGTCTTGCCGGCTATTTCCTGTTGCTGCTCGTGCGTTTTACGGAGATCCTTTACGTAAAGACATATCTGCAGGCCTGATGGCGTGTTGATCAGACTGCCGCTGAGATCCACCGGTATATTTTTCCCTCTGATGTTCTTGCACCAAACGGGTTCACCTTGGTAGGTCAGGCTGCCGGCTTTACTGGCCATAAGCTGATCGCAAAAGGTCGTAAATCCATTCACGCTCGCCGGAGCGATGCAGTGATCAATGAAGCGTAAACCCAGCAGGGTAATGTTTTTTCTACCCAACAGATGCTCGGCGGCTGGATTCACCTCGGTTACAACAAAATCCCGCGTCAGCGTGATGAATCCATCCAGCGCGGCATTGATAATCGCCGATTTTCTGTGTTCGCTCTGGATCAAGGCCAGTTCCTTGGCTGCCACCTCCGTATTATCCAGTGCGATGCAGTCAATACGATTTGCGCCGCCTGCCAAAGGAGGAGTTTTCTGAAGGCGGACATCAAAAATAAAATTTTGATTGTTCATTCGCAATTCGACAGGCAGTCGTGCGAACCCCGATCTCAGGCAAGTCCTGATGCCTTGGTTCAGTTTTGAACGATCATTTTTTGACGCCAGCCTGTAAGCGGTCTTCCAGTTGGACGGTTGTCTGTGTGCGGGTAATGCCTGCGAATTGATGATTTTGGCCAGGGAGTCCGTGGCGTAGTCGATGCAGCCGGTCTGCAGATCCACCGACAGAGCTATGATGTTGCCGCTTCGAGCGATTTCATCGAGCCTGGCACGGGTTTGGCTCAATTCAAGCGCGGTAAATCGGATTTTTTCCTGATAGCTGTGTTCTGTGTTGTTTAATACTTCGATTACGCCCTGTACGGAGTTTTGCAGTTTTTCGACGGGGTTGTTTTCCGCCGCAAGGCCGGTGTCATTGATGTTTTGTGCGAACGATGATGCGATTGCGGTGATTCGTTTGATGGGTTCGACATATCTCGCCTTGATCCATTTCGTGAGAATGAGGAATATGAGCCAGGCAATTATCGTGGATGAGGTATGAGCCCAGATATTCCGGATAACGGCGTTGCGTTCCTGATTCGAGGCCTGTCGATATTCGATTTCGGCGAGGTGGGACTCGAAAGGGTCGGCCAGCGGGACCAGTTGCGACAAAACAAATTCTTTTCCGGGGATGTAGGTGCCGCTTCCGGGTGCACGCGGTTCTGGTTTTTCCAAATGTGCAAAAAACCTGATCGTGACCCTGGCTTGATCAGGGTCATTCGGAATCTGTGCGACCAGTTTTTTTACGATCATGGCCAGGTCGATTCTGGCCAGCAATATGCCTTCGTACTGTCCAGTGGGGGGGAACCATACGGGCCACGCCAATGTGAGTAACGATCCGTCAGTCAGCGAATAGGCGGGGCGTCCTTTCTTCGTCTTGTCAAGCAGTTGCTCGCGTCCGAAGCCGGCATTCCGTTCGGCTGCCAAGCCCGGTTTTTCAGCCGAAACAACCGTGGTTCCGGCGCTATCCATCAATGCGATCGACAGGATGGCTTCATAGCCGAGAATCAGGGAATTCAGGTGCGGGCGCAAATAGCTTTGCAGACCTTCTGAATCGGCAAGGGCGTTCCTGACTATGGGACTGGTGGCTTCGCTCTTGATCAGCTCCGCATGGGATGACAGCTCACTGTCGAGTTTGCTTCTGACGATGCTGGCCGCAGCGAGTCCCTGGGATGTCAGGCTCTCCCGCACCATCTTCGCTGAAGTGTCAACTGCGATGTAGGAAAGCGTAACCAGCATCAAGGTCGCAAAAGCGACAATGATTAACGGCAGCCGATCGATGACGGAGGCCGATAGGCGGCGGGTGAGTTTCCTGATCGATTCCGGCATTTAAAAGTTTCCGCCTATCAAGGTTCCGGACGAATTTCGCCTTTTTCCGTGTAACGACAAAAGAAAATGTCCGATTCCGATAGGGCGTCGCGACGGCCGCCAGCGAAAGGATGCGAGTAGCGCCTGATGACTCCTTGGTGCGTGCGGATTTCGGTCATCGCCTTCGCGACATCGGGTCCGGAGATCCTCTCGAACGGCGAGATTGCCGATCCGATCATCATCATCAAATCGTAGGCATGCGCAATGCCGACCTGGGCGGGAAATGCATTCATGTTGCCGATTCCGAGCAGTTTCGAGGCCCGTTCCGAAAGTCTGGCTGCCGCGGCAGAGCGGCTGCGTTGGAAGTTGAACGATTGTATAAATGCCAGATCTAGCTTTTGTATCGCGCCTTTTGAAAGGGCGACGGTATCGCCTCCGGAAATCCCCCAGTGGCTCAGCACCGGCAGCCTTTGATAGGCAGGGGGCTGCGCTGCGAGTTCCGAGGCCAGCAGGGCTGCCTCCGGTTCGTTTGCTACCAGGACCAGGACATCGGCGCCGCTTTTCAGCAGATTGTGGTATTGCGGCAGCAGGGTCGGCTCCCCTCCCCAGTTGTAAAATTCTCGGATTAATCTCGGTTTTTTCGCAACTGGAATCGGCAGTATCTTCCGCTCGATTGCGGCGAGGCAGCTTCGTCCCCAGCTAGAATTGGGCGCTAGCAGTCCGAGCGATCGGTATCCCCGCTCTGTTGCCCGATCCACCAGGCGCGACATTGCCCAGCCGTCGCGGATTGATAGCCTGAAAACATAGGGCGCCTTTTCTGGGTAAGCCGTAATATCGTCGGCGGCTGACCAAGGAGCGAACAGAGGGATTTTCAACTCCGTTGCCACCGGGATCATTGCCAGCATGACAGGACTGAATTTCCCTCCAAACACGCCCACGAGATTTTCGCGGCGGGCAAGTTCATGCAGGTGGGCAACGCCCCTGCCGCTGATCGAGCCGTTATCGTATTTGAGCAATTCCCATTGAAATCCTCTTTGTCCCGCGCCGAGATTCAGGTCTTCCAGCGCGATCGATATTCCGGTGATGATCGCGTCATCAGAAAGGCTGGTCAGATGCGAGATCTCTGCGGAAACGGCAACCACTGCGGATTTTCCCGCGGCGGTTGCTAATCGGATCGGAAGCCAGGCACCAGCGCACAGCGCGCTTCCGGCCAGCATTAACGCGCGCTTTCTGTGCAGCATACGAGGAGTCCCCGCCTAGTCTGATCCGAGCACGCTTTTGACGGTGTCGAGGAGATGCTGGCGCGTGAAGGGCTTCACAATGTAGGCGTCGCAGTGCAGCTTGGCTGCGGCCAACACGTCATCGTACTGGCCTTTCGCTGAGATCATTATGATTTTGGTGGTCATGACCTTATTTTTCTTGATCATCTCCAGCAACTCCAGCCCGTTTGGATAACCGGGCATCATGACGTCCAGCAAGATCAGGTCCGGACGGTATTTCTGGATTTGCGTGATTGCAGACTGACCATCGAAGGCATCATGCAATTCGTAGTCCTCTGGCCCGAGAATGAGTCTGATCAGTTTTCTGACATCATCATGATCATCGACAATCAAGATGCTAGTTCGGTGTTCCATTTTGACTCCTGAGTAGATCAAGTCGTCGGTGACAGCACTGATACCTTGCCGTGGTCACGCTGCATAGAGATTTCCCGATAGGCTTCGGTGATCAGTTTTTCCAGATGTGAAAAATCGATTGGCTTGGCCAGTATCGGACATCCCTTGGGGAGACTGCCGCGTTTCTCGATTTCTTCGGGTGACAGCCCGGTAACCACACAATAGCGGAAGGCGCGGGTATCAAATTTCGCGCCGAGCGTCCCGATAAGCTGAAAACCGTCAACGAGAGGGATGTTCAAATCCACGACGACAAAATCTGGTTTGAATTCTCCCATTGCAATCAGACCCTGAAAGCCATCGTGCGCGAAGTGCAATACAGTCGGGGTATGCCAGCCCCGGCTCATGATTTCATAAAGGCGGCAGATATCCGGGTCATCCTCGATGATCAAGATCTTGCAGATGGGGTGCCTAGTATTTTTTTTGTGTCGTTTTCGCCGTGCAGCCAAGGTACGGACCTCGTCCGCATCTAGGCGTCGATGGCCCCCCGGCGTTTTCCTGCCTGTCAGAACGCCTTTCTCCATCCATTGCTGAACAGTCCGAATTGAAACCCCAAGTTCTTCTGCGGCTTCGAAAGTAGACATTTCTTCTTTTCGACTCATCGCACCCTTTACCTCTGTCCATAAAATTAACAATTTATTGTAGGGCAGAGATCATAAATTCCAAAGTAAAACAGGTAGTTATTTGGCATTAACCTAATGAGTAACAAAATAATATAATTAAAAAATAATAACTACAAATTTTTAATTAATTAATGATATTAATTTAAAAATATGGTGTTTGAAATTATGGGCAAAAAACGAAAGGTAGATGCTATGCCCTTATTCGGCGAGTTTGAGCAAAAGGCACCAAATGTTGCTTCCCATGTGTGTCCCTTGAATTCAGATTGGATCAAAACCAAAAAATCCGGCCTTCTGCCACCGATTTTCGAGGATGTACTAGTGGTAGTGCATGTCGATGGGAAGGAAGCCATGGTCGATATGGCATTCTGGGATGGCATGGTTTGGCGGGCCAGTGGCTTCCCGGATTGGAAGGTGGAGCCGCTGGCATGGATGTCTATGCCGAAACTACCCGACGATGTTTGACCGCGCTACATCGCCGGTTATAAAGCCGATTGCATGATTCAATTTCTTTTTGGGATCAGCGGAGTAGCATCCACAGCTGAGGTGATAAGGGCAATAACTGTGCCCGAATCTTGCCCCCTCTCTATGTTGATGGACAAATTGCGGTTTGAACGCACAAACAACATGAAACTGCTTTTACCGAAAACAGAAAATTTGCTTATCCAGCCTGCTGCAGGAAGATGCTTTATAAAAAAAGCATAAGCCTCGCTGCTGCTAATTTGCATCTCGATTCTAGCTTGCCCAAGCCAGTCATCCCCTGCGCCAATGACCAGGGAGTGTTCATGGCGCAATTTTGATCCTTCCGGCAAGGGCAGTTTGCCGAGTATTTCATTTATCTCAATGGCATTTTTGCTTTGGGTGATCTCGTTTGGTTTTAGCCCTAGGCATCCTTGCAGGAGAAAAACTGCTAGTAGGACAGCCGCATATTCAATGCGGCGCATGTCGGATGTTGCATCGCACAACATTCTGGATATCTTTGATATCTGCATATGCAATTTCAATAAATTAACCATATTAACTACTTCTAATAATTATATTATATTATCTATGTTCTAAAATATAATATTCAATTAATATATATTCATTAAATTGATACATAGATATTAGGTGGCGGCGCAGATTCAAATGGGATACGGAAAAATTTCATCAGTCCTGTGCATGCTTGTCGCGGCATCCATGGCGCATGGCAAGTCTCCTGCAACAGATTGCATCCATGCCACAGTCGAGCGCAGTTATGTTCAAAGCAGCCGCGGGCTGTTTATCGATGAAGCTTTGCTGCGTGGCCAGCAATTCCCCGATGACCGATGGCTGGAAGTCGCAGTTGAGTCTGAAAAAAAATCAGCACTCCCATCAAGAAAATTATTCCGATGCTCTGGGTGCGGTCCGATCAAATCCGGAACCGTCGTGTCGATCTGCAAAAAACCAAGCAATGCCTTGGTTCGGGATGTGCTGACAACTTGGCATTCCGAAGAAGATTTTTTCGAATGGTTTGCAATACTTGCGCCACCAAGTAATTCTCTTTTGCTGCAGCCTGATTTGCGATCCTCCACCAAGCAAGGATCTCGAGGGGGCATTTAAATGAGAAAACGCGTCCGGCAAAAAGACGAAAGTCCCAAGTATTTCCTTGGCGATGCGGTTGAAACTCCACGTGGTCCTGGAAGTATCAAGTACGTGTTCCCTGTCAAAAAATCCAAAAACAGAAAAACCACCTACGCGGTAACGCTTCCGAAAATTCGCGTGAGCCTCATTTTCAATGAGGACGAACTATTGCCATTGTTCAAGGCCAACAGCGTACAGCAGAAGTCTCATTTACTGGGGGTCGGTTGCCCAATAGCCTAGGGTATTGGGACGCTGCACACCAAAAAGCGCGGATATGCCTAAAAAATATCAGGGGGCTTGCAGGCTGATCGATGCGGCAGTGGAAGTGCCCGAGGTATTGTCACTTTACCTGGGAAAAATAACGGTTTTTCGAACCCATCTGCGCTTGCAGAAGAAAAAGCTTCTGATGCACTTGTTGGGAAGTGACTATCAGGCAATTTATGACATCTTGGCCCGGATGCCGGACGACCAATCCAGGGAAAAGGCCCTGGCGGCGGCTATTCACGATCGCTGGTGCCAGAGAACTTTCGACCGCTGCATGACCCTTTGGGGCCTGGTTGCGGAAGTCGATTATCGCGCGGGTCTCGTTCTAGATGGCGGTTGGGCCAAGCCTATAGGTGTTGACCATTCGGCTGTCTTGCTGTCTTCGACTGAGGTAGCCGATTTTTACGTAACGCATCATCAATTCAGCCATTCCCGCCCCTGGACGGATGCCGTTGGTCGCGAAAACGGAAAAACAAAACTCATGCCGATGGAGTATCGGGACGCTGATTTTCTGGAGTTGCAAACCCAGCTGAATTTTCTGATTTGCGAAATCAAGAAGTTGATTCAGGATTTAAGGGATGCACGCAACTTTGTTGCGAAGATTGTCGGAAATTCAAGGCGTAATTGTGTCGGGGAATAGATACTGCTGTCATTGCTTTGGTCTCGCTTTGCTGGAGCTGTGAATGACTGAAAACCTATGATCAAACCGGAAAATTTCTTCGAAAGATCAAAATGGACCAAATATTCGCAACTTCAAAAATAACCGCTCTCAAATTATCTCCGCTGTTTGTGCAAATTGACGAAGATGATCTTGGAAGGCTGGTAAATTCATTCGAATGGATTGAAGTGCGACAAAACCAGGAATTGATTCGAGAGGGTGATAATTCCGAATACGCCGTATTAGTTGTTTCCGGGGTGTTTGAAATATCAAAGTCCCAAGGAGGGGACAGAAAGCTTATGGCTTTCGCCAAACCCGGCGCCGTGTTTGGCGAAATAGGCCTTTTAACAAATGAACCTCGTTACGCCTCTTGCGTTGCAGCTCAGAACAGTATTGTCGGAATTCTCCCGCGAGATCGTTTTGAGCACATGAAAATTTCGGAACCCAGCCTTTATCTCGCATTATTGACCGGCATTGCCTTGCAAATGGCGTCGCGCCTGACCCAGGTAACGGATTCTGTCCTGACGTTGAAAGAAAGGAACAAGATTGCTGTTGATGCGGCGCACAAAATACTGGGGGCTGCCACCCAGGCGTGACTAGCTAGTACTGATTCTGAAATGTGACATGACTTGGGCCTGTGGCAAACACACGCCCGATTTTTATCTATCGGTGTGCTCCGGCACCAATCGCGAGGTCGCGCGAGGCCTTCAGGCTGTCCGGTGTCGCGTTGCTGTTCCAGCCGAGCAGGTTTTTCAGCGCGATGTCGGCCAGTGCGTGCAGCCAGTCGTCGCGTTCGTTGAGGCAGGGGATGTAGTGCAGTTCCCGGCCGCCGGCGTTGAGGAACTCGGTCTTGGCTTCGATCGCGATTTCCTCCAGCGTTTCGAGGCAGTCGGAAACGAAACCGGGGCAGGCGACGTCGACGCGCCCCGTTTTTTTCCGCGCAAGATCCTTGATCACTTCCGCGGTGTAGGGTTTGAGCCACTCGGCGCGGCCGAAGCGCGACTGGAAGGCGACGGTGTAGAAATCCGGCTTGAGGCCGATCTGTTCGGCGATCAGGCGCCCGGTCTTCAGGCATTCGCAGTGGTAGGGGTCGCCGAGCGTCAGTGTGCGCCGCGGCACGCCGTGGAAACTCAGCACCAGGTGATCGCCGCGGCCGTTTTTGACCCAGTCGTCCTGGATCGCCTGCGCCGCGGCCCTGATGTAACCCTCGTGGTCGTGGAAATGCTTGACCGTGCGCAGTGCCGGCTGGTTGCGCATCCGGCCGACGGCGGCGAAGGCGGCGTTGAAGACGGTGGCCGTGGTGCTGGCCGAATACTGGGGATACAAGGGCAGCAGCAGGATGCGGTCGCAGCCGCGGGCCTTCAGCGATTCCAGTTTTTCGCGGATCGAGGGCCGGCCGTAACGCATCGCGTAGTCGACGACATGCGGCTGCTTCAGGCGTTCGCCGAGATAACCGCGCAGCATGACCGTCTGGCGTTCGGTATGCACTTTCAGCGGCGAGCCCTCCT
>LNFM01007828.1_pt1 | contig 16485 bp, 10 predicted proteins | sample 596031 | NCBI WGS metagenome assembly LNFM01 (sample SAMN04254537, study PRJNA301005) | activated carbon metagenome | isolation source: dual media filters at the Ann Arbor, Michigan drinking water treatment plant | place: USA: Ann Arbor
CCTGGGGGATTATGTAAGTCCGCAAGCGATCTTCAATCTGCGGAGGTTTGCTTTCAACTGCGGCACTCGAACGGTGCCGATGATGCCGATGGAAAGGGTCGGGTATAGCCCCGTGCTTCTGACACTTCGCGCCAGGTAGAACTCGGAGGCGAGCGGCGGCTTGGCGCGACCAGATAACAGTGGCGCAGAACCAAACATGAACGTTATACTGCTTAAAGGGGAGTGGGCGTGAAAAAGATCGGCCGCGGCGACATCATAGGGCAGCGTGGCATGGCTCATATCGAAGGCGTAGTGCTTTCGATGGGCTTCATGTTCTATCCCACGGGTGGCGTCGAGGCCGGTATCGACGCTTTCGTGGAACTGAGGGACGCCGAGACCAGCGAGGTCGGCAACCTTCTGCTTCAGGTCCAGGGCAAGGCGACGGAAAAGGATCGCCTGCCGGGCGAAACGGAAGACGCCTTCGATTGGCCGTGCTCGGACGCGGACATTGCCTATTGGACCCAAGGCACGGCGCCGGTTCTGCTGGTCGTCGTCCATCTGAAGAGCGGCAAGGCGTATTGGAAGTCGATCAACGGCTGGTTCGCCGATCCAGAACGGGTCAAGACGCGAAAGGTCGAGTTCGACAAGAAGGTCGATGAGTTCACCCCCGACGCAAAGGCGGCCCTGACCGCCGTGGCCGTCGCGGTTCGGCCCGGCGCGCCGAGCCCGAGCGTTCGCATTCACGAGCAACTTCTCACCAATCTCGTAGGCGTGAATTTCGCGTCGAGGTTGTACTGGGCGCCCACTACGCTCAAGACCGACAAGGCGTTCGGCGCCGCTCTACGGGATCTCGATGCAAAGGCCGGGTCGGAATGGATCGTGCGAGGAAACGCGGTGATGTCCTTTCACGATCTGGACCGGCGGCCCTGGAGCCAACTGTGCGAGGCCTCGGCGATCGAGGAGTTCGACGTGTCGGAGTGGTCCGACAGCGATGACGAGGATCGTCAACGCGATTTCGTCGCGCTGCTCAACCGCGCGATCGATTCGTTCGTCAGGCCCGAGCTCTACAAGGATCGCGATTCCGGCGTTTTCTTCTTTCGAAAGCCGCGGGACCGGGACAACCTGCACTTCGCCTACCGAAGCCTTCAGGTCACTACGACCCGCCGCGTCGTCGGCCGCTACGGCAAGAAAAAGAACGACCCTACGCGGGCGTCATACTGGCGGCACTCGGCCTTCACCCACCGCTTCGTGCGGCTTGGCGGAAAATGGTTCGCCGAGATGACGCCCACCTACCACTTCACCCACAACGGCAAGGACACGGATGCCTGGGCAGGTGAGCGCCTGAAGAAGATCAAGGAGCTGGAGAACAATGCCGCCGTGATGGGACAGTTCGTGATGTGGCGCGACTTCCTCGTCAAGCAGGGGACCGGCGACCTGCTGAGCGAGCGGTACCCGTTCCTGTCGTTTTCGGAGACCGCCCCGCTCGAACTCGGAGTGGGCGTGCCGGACGTGCTTTGGAAGTCGCAGGAGGCCGACCCGTCCTCGCCGCTCTTCGAGTTCGCGCTTTCGGACGAGAGGGACGAGGGGGCGATCGATTGAAACTGACCCATCTGGAAGAACCGTCGCTCGAATTCGGTGGCGCCTTCCGCCACCCCGACATTCGCTTCGGCATCATGGATTACGGCCCGTTCGACCTGGGCATGGAGGGGGCGCCGAAGAGGATCAAATTGGGGATCGTCGGCAGCGCCGAGACAGTCGAGGGAACGGCGCGCTGGCTGGAGACGTGCACGACAGGGTTCTCGGCGAAGAAGAGCCGTCAACCGAACCTCTTCCCGCCGTTTCCCGGAACGGGGTTCGAGGAGACCTTCCGCTGCGAATTCGTCACGTCGGACGAGCTTCAAGGCGTTCTGCCTCCGCGTGAGATCGCGCGATTGGCGGCGATCCCCGGCCAGCGCGAGATGACCCGGGCCGTGGTCGAAACCATCGCGGACGAGATCGGCGTGCTGTCGGAGCGTACGACGAGGCCCGACGTCGTGTTGGTCGCCTTGCCGATCGAGATCATCGAACGAACCTACAATGCCCGCGACGTCGGCGGAGTGGACGAGTCGAGCGGGACGGAGGCCGGCGGCGACCTGGACTTCCGTGGCATGTTGAAGGCAGCGTGCATGCGCCTTCGTATCCCGATCCAGCTCCTGTGGCCCACGACGTTCGATCCGGCCTACAAGATCCCTCGCAAGCTGAAGGAGAACAGCGAGCGTCGGACCCAGGATCCGGCGACGATCGCGTGGAACCTGCTCACCGCGGCCTACTACAAGGCCGGCGGACTACCCTGGCGACTGGCACGCGACGCACGCCAACTTCGTACGTCCTTCGTGGGCCTGAGCTTCTACAAATCCATCGACGGCGACCACGTCCACACGAGCACCGCCCAGATGTTCGACGAGCGCGGCGAGGGGCTGATTCTTCGGGGAGGCCGAATGGTGGAAAGCGAAGAGGATCGGAAGCCTCATCTGACGGCCGAGGACGCTTACTCTCTCTTGAGGGAATCCCTCAAGGTGTTCAGGGCCCAGCACGGGCATTATCCCGCTCGCGTCGTCCTGCATAAGACGTCCCGGTTCGACCGGAACGAGCTCGACGGCTTTCACAAGGCGATCGACGAGCGGGACATCGACTACGCCGACTTCGTCTGGGTCCAGAGGTCCATGACGCGCCTGTACCGTATGGGAGTGTACCCTCCGCTTCGCGGCAGCTTACTGCGCTTCGACAAGGATCAGGCACTCCTTTACACGCGCGGGAGCGTCGAATTTTTCCGGACGTATCCCGGAATGTACGTGCCGCGACCGCTCATGCTGCGTTGCCAAGCCCTGGGGCAGCCACTCCAGCACATCGCGGAGGAGACACTCGCCCTGACCAAGATGAACTGGAACAACACGCAATTCGACAACGCCTTGCCGATCACCATCGCGGCGGCGAGAAACGTCGGCGAGGTGCTGAAATACGTCGGCGAGGGACAGGAGATCGCGCCGCGTTACAGCTTCTACATGTAGCCGATGAAAACCGCAGGCGATCGAGCCATGCTCAAAGAAGTCGCGGCAGTGCGCCACACGAACCCGATGGACGGACCCCGTCTTCATCTTTTTTGAGGAGATCCGGGTGAAGACACGGATTTCGCTAACCGGGCATCTCGGCGACCCTTCACCACCGGACATCTTCGACCGGTGGTGAAGGCGTTACTCGTTATCCCGCATCGCCTTTCGTTCGAATTGAACGATGCGTCTTTCTTTAGGAGACGCTCTTGTCGCTAGCCCATCAGACACTTATGTCCGATGGGAGGCGTCATATATGTCCGCTTGCGGGATATTGCGGATCGCCATAACCGGCTGCATTTGTTGGCTTCGACAGTCAACGGGAACTCTATCATGATAACGGAAGCCGAACAAACTGCTGAAGACGAGGGCGCACCTGCGGCTAAGGCTACGAAGAAGGCCTCGGCCGAGAAATGGGGCCAGGGCGTCATGGACCTGGGCTTTTGCGTCGTGCCGTCGTTGCTGTTGCGCGCGCAGCGTCGGTTGAACCTCAATCCGACGCAGCTCGCGGTGCTGCTGCAGCTCTGCGACTTCTGGTGGGACAAGGAGCGCAAGCCGTTCCCGAGCAAGGAAACCCTCTCTCAGCGCCTCAGCCTGAGCGAGCGCCAGCTCCAGCGTTACATCGCGGAGTTGGAGAAGGAAGGCTTGGTTCAGCGGATCGAACGGCGCGCCAGCAACGGCGGCAAGCTCAGCAATACCTACGATCTCACCGGGCTCGTGAAGAAGCTTCAGGCGCTGGAGCCGGATTTCCGGGAAGCGGAGGAAACCGCAAGGGCGGCGCGCAAGGCGGTCGCCAAGCGAGGCTACAAATCTCCGAAGAACGCCCAGCAATCCACCGGGGCTGCGACGTGATCGCCGATTTGTTGGGACGAGCAGTCTCTAGAAAAGCTGAGCCCCGGGTGCATGCCAACGGCAGAGGCGGTCCCAGGGCTTACAGGAGACAATATGGGTGACCCGGGGCCAGTAGTCAAGAACGCCTTCTCCTATACCGACGCCATCATCGACGCCCTGGAGACATCGCTGTCGCCGGAGCGCATGGCGACTTACGTGAATCGCGCTGGCGGGGACCGTGAGAAGGCAGTCCGTCTCTATAGCTGGAACACAGCAGTGAGTGCAGCCTTCTACGGGCCTCTTCAGGGGCTCGAGATCGCTTTGCGCAACGCCATGCATCGCGAACTCGCCGCGCGCTATGGCGCCGACTGGTATGACAATCCGGCAGCAGGCCTTGATGTCGGGACGGTGTCGCGGATTTCCGCTTCCCGTGCGGATCTGCGGCGCGACGGCTACCGCGACGATCCACCCCACATGGTGGCGGCGCTGTCCTTCGGCTTCTGGGTCGCCTTGCTCGGACCGGGCGGGCGACTGCCAGGTTACGGGAAGGCCAATTACGATATGACCATCTGGCGTGCCGGGGTCTTCAGGGCCTTTCCGCATGCGCGGTTGAGCCGCAGGGCAGCACATGCGCCGCTCGACTATCTGCGCACCTTCCGGAATCGGATCGCCCATCACGAGCCGATCTTCGACCGGCACCTTGCTGCCGACTATGCTTCTTTGCTGCAGGTCGCCGGCTGGATCAGCACTGAGACGCGAGCCTGGATCATGCACCATAGCCGCGTGCCCGCGGTGCTGGTGCAGTCTCCCGATGACGCTGACCTTCTGTTCTGACGCCCGCCGATGTCGCTGCTCGCTGCCACTCAGATCCCGAAACCTGCCGATGAGCAAGCGTTCGAGCGCGCTTCCGTCGTCCTTTGGCGCGGCCTGCTCAACGATCCTTCAGTCCAGCGGGATGGCCGCCGCGGTCAACGCCAGAATGGCGTCGATCTTTTCGGTATTCGCGACGGGGACGCAGATCGCCAAGTCGGTATCCAGTGCAAGCTGAAGAGTGAGGGGCATGTCCTCTCGGAGGATGAGGTTCGGACCGAGGTCAAGAAGGCGCTCACCTTCAAGCCACCGCTCAAGGAGTACTACGTCACCACGACCGCGCCGGACGATGTTGCGATGCAGGAGCTCGCCCGGGAGATCACCAGGGAACTCGCCATGGCCGGCACGGCAATGCGCGTTTTCGTATGGGGATGGAATACGCTCGACGAGCGGATCAGCGAGGACGGAGCGGCGCGCAAAGCCTTCGATCCTACCTACACGCTTTTCAGCGAGGAGATTCTTGTAGAAGCCAAGTCGATTTCCGCGGGCCAGAGTGAGATGCGCAAGGATGTCGCTGCCGGTCTCTCCCGCATGGAGTCGATGTTCGCGGAGGTGAGCGGCAGGCTCGCCAATCCGCCCGGCGACAGCACCATCGAGATCAATGCCGTCGAAGCACATCTCGATTCCCAGATCGACGAGTATCGCGACCTCAACAACAGCGGCAAAACACTGACGGCTATGCCGCTGCTGGAGCGCTTGCTGGCGCGTGTCGGGGCCTCCGCCTCCGGCCGCATCCTCTTTCGCATCAAGGCGAATATCGGCCATTGCCTCCTGGCACTGAGCAAGGACGAGGAAGCGGCTGCCATGCTGCTCGCGTCATTTGACCACGCCCCGAGTGAGCCTAAGGCGATCGCCAATAAGGCCTTCGGCCTCCTACTCCAGGGCAAATGGGAAGAGCTGCTCGTATTTGGAAAGGTAGAGCTCGAAGCCGATTCCACGAATGAATGGCTTGCCGGCTATCTCGTCCAGGCCGCCCGATTTGACCTGTCTGTGACCGGCCCGCTCGAATTGGTTCCGGAACCGTTACATCGAACCGCGGCGGTACAGATCGGGTGGGTCGACTTTGTCAGGCGCCGCGGCGAACCTGGCGAGTGGTGGGATGCCGCGCGCCAGGCGCTCGCGATTCATCCCACCGACCCGCATGCCGTGCAGTTTGCGGCCGAAGCTGATCTCGATGAAATCCTGACCAGCCAACGTCTTCAGCGCATGCGCGCTCTGTCGCCCGGGGAGCGGAAGAAGCTGGAGGCGGCGACCGCCGCGCTCACCTCGCAATGGGATCGCGAGCGCGCAACCGACGGCCCCTTGCGGCCGGAAGACGCTGCCGTGTGCGGAAACGTCGTGGTGGGGCTGGCGGGGCTCGGCGAATTCTCCACAGCACTCGACGTTGCGCGCCAAGGCCTCGCTCTTGCGCCTGACGACATGGACCTGATCGTCCGCGCGGCAATGGTTGCACTCGAAGCAGGCGATGACTTATTCGCGGCGGAACTGCTTCCAAAACTGCCGAAGACCGCCGACAGCGTGGTCATGAAGTTTCGCTTTCACGCCGCACGTGCGGATTGGAAGGCGGTCGTCGATCTTTTCAAGAGCGATGCAGCACTGATCCCCACGACCGAAGAGCCCATCATCTCGATCACAGCCAAGCTGGCGGCGATCAGGATCGGCGTCGACGATCCAGATGAGCGCCGGCGGCAAATCGCGATTGTCGCCCAAGACGCGGTGCGCGATCCCCGCGCCAGCATTGTCGTTGCCGATTTCGCGCGTCGCGAGAACATGGAGAACATTGCCGATGCCGCTTTCGATGCGGCGCTCAAGCAGATTGACGATGACAGCCATGCGGCTGATCGCCAAATGGTGGCACATCACGCCAACCGGCGTGGCGATGCCGAGATCGTCGTCGATTTGCTGGATGGCAAGGTCGCGGAAGACCATGACAGCGATGAACTGCGAATGCTGGCGCGAGCCTTTGTCAATGACAGCCCAGTCCGCCAGCGTGCGCTTTCTTTCTTCGCCCGCCTGCCCGCGACGGTGCGCGAGCTTCCCTATTACCTGCATGCGGAAGGCTTGCTGCATTTCAATCGCGGGGCGCTGACCGAAGCCGAGATCGCCTTGCGGAAGGCCGCAGCGGCTGAGCCCGATTTGGATAACTTCATTTCCCTCTTCTCCGTCCTGCATCGCCTCGACCGTGGGGATGAGGTCAAGGCGGTTGTCGATGGTATCGATCTGGCCACGGTCACGGGTACGCCCGCCCAGAAGATGTTCCTGGCCCAGGTTATGAAAAAGACCGGCGAGGGGCCAAAGGCGCTTCGATACGCGTATGACGTCCTCACCTCTGCTCGCAATGATCAGAAGGCTGTTCTCCGCTATTTCGGATTGATCATGATGGATCCGGATGATGGTCTGATCCCATCCGCGGAAACCGTCGCCATCGACACCTGGATCCGGCTTGAGAGCGATCGGCACGAACGTCACGCGTTTCTCATTGAGGAGGGCACGGATCGTCCGGCGGATGATGTCGTAAGTCCGACCCACCCGATGGCCGCGGCAGCTCTCGGCCTTCGGGTCGGGGGCGAATTCGAGATTCCCGTCGCGCTCGGAGGCACGCGGCGCTGGCGTGTCGCCGAGATCAAGCACAAGTTTCTCCATGCCCTCCATGACGTCATGGAGAATTTCGAGAACAGATTCCCGGACGCGAAGGGCTTTTACACGATCACCATGCAGGAGGGTGATATCCAGCCCGCGTTGGAGCAGGTCCGGCGGGTTGCGGAAAGCAATCGCAATCGCGCCGATCTTTATCTCAAGCATAACTGCCCGATCAGCTTTATTGTCGCGAAAGGCGAGCGGGATACGATTAGATTCGTCGAATACATTCGTTTCCTTGATTTCGATATCCGCACTTGCCTGGGCACGGAACCGGAGCGGTTGGCGGCTCATACTCTTCTGGAGACCCATTGTCGTTCAGGGGTAGTGCTCGACGCCTACACTGCCTGGACTGTGTCTACGATGGATGCCTTCGATGTGCTCCAGTCTGTCTTCAGGACGCTGATCGTCCCACAGACCGTCATCGACGAAATCAAGCACCTGCGCGACGAGCAGGAGACACCCGCCGGACGGTCGATGACAATGACCTGGCACAATGGCGAGTACATCCGTCAGGACCACACTGCTGAAGATATTGCCGCGCGGCGCAGCTACATCGTCGAGCAACTCGAGCGGATCGAGGCCGCCTGCGAGGTTCGCCCCGTCGTGGCTCCCGACCATCCCCGGGAGGTCGCAACCTTGATCACTCAGACCTTCGGCAGCTATGTTCTTGATGCCGCCAACCTCGCAGGAACGGATCACATCCTCGTATCCGAGGACATGTACTACCGACAATTCGCCGAAGCCGCCTGTGCCGCGAAAGGTCTTTGGCTGCAGCCGATCTTCTCGTTCGCTCACGAGACCGGCGCGATCGATGCTCGCCGCTATGTCGATCTGGTTGTCAAACTCGCCTGGCGTCGTCACGGACACCTTTCGCTGAACGTAGCCACGATGTTCGCGGTTCTCCGCGGAGACCCCAAGAATGGGTTGGAGAACTTTCGGGCAATCGCGAATTTCATCGGGACACGGAACGCCGATCTTCGATCGCATATCGAAGTCACGATCACGTTTCTCAACCAGCTTTGGCGCGAGTCCGATCGATTTGATCTGCGCTGCATGCAAGCGACGAGCGTTCTTCTCGAGCGCATCATTCGTTTCAGATCGGGAAACGTGGCGCTCGTTCTTGCATTCCTCAAGCGCGGCTGTGCTCCTGACGTGCGTCAATACATCGACCGATGGATCACCGGCCATTTCCTTCCCGCTGGGGAGGTGGCGGCCGCCATTCGCGAGATCGAAGATGTTACCCGGCAGCTGCGGGCGAAACAGACCGAAGGGAAGCGGGAGAAGTCGATGCCCGTGCTCGGCAACAGACGGCGGCATCGGAATAAGCGTAGGTAAGTCACGGCGTCTCCCTGCGGGCCGGGCTGTCGGCGAAGCTGAAGCCCCTGCGGGTCTTCACCCATCCGGGCGTCCATCCCTGACGCGGGACGAGAGAGGCGCCGGCATAAGCGTCTCACTCGGCCCAAAGCACCGATATCGGTGCCGCGCTGAGTTTTTCCCCGAAAGGCAGCGCATACTTTCCATCGTAGAGCACAATCCCTTGTGCAAAACGCGATCCGACACGGTCCTTCAATCGCCGCAGCCCTCGAAAATCCGACGCCTGCACGCTCGACGACGCTTTCACCTCGATCCCCAGGACAAGACCGGCGCCGTTCTCGATGACGAAATCGACCTCGACCTGATCCTTGTCGCGATAGTGCGAGATCATAAGTTCATCGTCGGCCACTGCGGCAGCCTTCGCCAGTTCGCCAAAGACAAAACTTTCGAGGGCTGAGCCCAATGGCGAGCGATCCAGCGCGAGCTGAGCGGTCGCGAGGTTCAGCGTCGTCGCAAGCAGGCCGGAATCGACAAAGTGAAGCTTCGGCGTCGAGACGAGTCGCTGCGTCTGATTACCGGACCATGCCGGGACGCGGCGCACCAGATAAAGCTGCTCGAGCAGACGGACATAGCGCTCGACGGTCTTTCCATCGAGCCGCGCATCATTGCCCAACGCTGACCAGTTGAGGAGCTGGCCAGCCCGCGCCGCGAGCAGCCCGAAAAGGTCGGGAAGGCGGTCGAGCCGCTCGGCCGAGGATATCTCGCGCGCATCCCGTTCCATCACCGACCGCAGATAGGCGCGGTGCCAATCGCGTCGCCGCCGCTCGCTCGAGCGAGCGATGGCTTCCGGATAGCCCCCGGCAAGAACAAGCTCGGGCAAACCTGCCGTGTCATGAGAGGCATCGACGATATTGCCGGCGAGCGCCTGTGCGATGAATGAGGATGGCGGACGGCCTGCGATTTCCGACCGGCTCAACGGCAGCAGCGTCACGATCTCGATGCGCCCGGCCAGGGACTCTGCCGCCTTGGGCATCGCCAGGATGTCGGCCGAGCCCGTGATCAGAAAGCGCCCGGGCCTCTGATCCTCATCCACGGCCTGCTTGATGGCCAGAGTCAGGTTGGGCGCGCGTTGAATCTCGTCGATGACGGCTCGATCGAGCCGCCGGATCAAACCTGCTGGATCGCTTGTCGCCGCCGCGAGCACGGCTGGATCATCGAGCGTCAGGTAGCTATGCGTCTGCCCGGCGATCTTGCGCGCCAGTGTGGTCTTGCCCGATTGACGCGGTCCTGCGATCGCGACGACGCGCGTGTCGGTCAGCGCCTCGCGAACGCGGCTTTCGGCATGGCGTGGGTACATGTCAAAGCGCCTGTCGATCCAGCGTCCAATCCGGAATCTATAAGCGTCCAATCCGGAATTTGAAAGCGTCTGATTCGGCGTAAAGCGTCGGGCCAGGGAGCTTGCCGGTCCAGCGGTTCATTCGAACGGGCGGACCACCGAAAGCAGCGCAATCCCGCTCTTTGGTGATGGCGTCCTGGTCCGGTTCCGGATCTTCCACGATCAACCCACAAGGGGTCGGCTACGCGAGCGTGCCGCCGCTGCGGCTTTGCCTTCGCGGTGATCGCGACCGGCCCCGGCCCTTCGAGGAGCCATCGAGCGGGAATTGCCCCGCTCCCGGATGGAGCCTCACGATGTCGAACGATCTTGTCCTTGCCCAAAGCCACGCCTTCGCACTCGCCCGCACGCTGATGGTCGCGGTCACGGTTTTCCAGATCGATGGCGCCTACGGAGTGCTGCCGAGCGACGAAATCGACGACGCAGACGATCTGCATGTCGTTCACGAATTCGACCCCCACGAGCGCCAGCCGGCTCATTGAGCTGACCACTGGTGCCGCTGGCGAGCAGTCGCCCGCAAGGGAGGCTGTGCCGCGGACGATCGATCTCGACATCCCGTCGTTCGTCGATCCGCGCCCTTGCAGGCGCCGCTCTTCGCGGCGCTTGGGCTTGGACCCGCGAGATATGCGGGAGGGATGACGCAGCAGGAAAGGCCGGACGTAAGGCGCCGGGAGAGATGATGGAGCAACGAGAACTCGAAGAACTGAAGGGGCGCGTGCTGTGCGCGGTGGTGCTGGAGAAAGCCGGCTTCGCCATCGATCTGAAGGAGAGCACGCGACGCGCCGTCAAGCACCGCCGCGGCAGCGACATCATCATCGTGATCCATGACGGACGAGGCTGGTTCGATCCGCTTTCGGACGCCAAGGGCGATGTCTTCACGCTGATCCAGCATCTGGACGGCGTCGCCTTCACCGAAGGGCTTGTGCGTGCGGCCGGACTGGTCGGGTTCCGACCGGCGGAACTTGCGTGGCAGAGACCGCGCACGCAGAGGCCGGATGTCTCTCTTGCCGAACGCTGGCGCGCCCGGCGAGCCCTTCGACCGGGCTCCCCCACCTGGCGCTACCTGCGTCACGAACGCCATCTCCCTGAAAGCGTGCTGCGCGCCGCGATCCGTCAGGACCGGCTGCGGGAAGGTCCCCATGGCAGCGTGTGGGCCGCCCATGTCAACGACGGTGGCATTGTCACCGGTTGGGAGGAGCGTGGCCCGGCATGGCGCGGTTTCTCGACCGGAGGATCGAAGGTGCTGTTTCGCCTCGGCGTGCCCAACGGCCTCAGGATCTGCGTCACCGAGGCCGCGATCGATGCCATGAGCCTTGCGGCGATCGAGGGGCTGCGGGATGGCAGCCTCTATCTCAGCACCGGCGGCGGCTGGTCGCCGGCGACTCAAGCCGCGCTGCGAACACTTGCTGCGCGTCCCGGCGCCCAGCTCGTCGCGGCGACGGACGCCAACAGCCAAGGTGAAGCCTATGCCGGGCGGCTGCGCGAGATCGCCGATGCAACCGATTGCGATTGGTTCCGCCTGGCGCCGCCGGCCGACGACTGGAACGAAGCTTTGAAGGAGAAGGTGGGGGAGGGACTGGCAAGGAGGAATGGGAGGAGAGACCTGCCGCATGCCCGCCGACCGCATCAAGGGTGACGCTTCGCCCGGCTGCGCCGGCCCTTGACCCGGCCGAACGGCGAGGCGGCCGCGGGGGAGGGGTCAGGAAGAGCCGAAGATGATGGCGATGTCGCGAGGATGAGCCGCGCTCCGGTCTGACGAGACCAGATGGAGCCAGCCCATGACCTTCTCCCCGATCCGCAAGGTGTTTCAGGGTATCGCCGACCGGCGGCAGATGTTCCGCATGTTCGACCGCCACGCGCAGCGGCCCGATCGCGGCCAGGGTAACGCCGGCTCGCTCTACGCCGGCGAATGGTTCGAAATCGGCCAGGCGGCGCACGACTATATGTTCGAGGCCCTGCCGCCAGTTATCTTGGCGGTCGATATGTTCGCGCTGCGCGAGTTTCTGACCGGTTCGATCACCAGCGTCTTCTTCACATTGTGGATCGACGGCCGGGCTCGGTACTTTCACGGTTACTGCGATCTCGCCGATATCGGTTACGGTAGGCGCATGCGCGAGGCGATCGTCGAGCGCGAAACCCGGCCGGTGCGGGCGATGACGCGGCAGGAGCGTGTGGAGCACATCTGGTCGAGCACCCATGACGACTATCGCGGCTATGCCGGCGAGCGCTGGCCCGCCACCGACCGGGGCAAGCGCACGATTACCGTCTTTGGCGGCCAGCAGGGCACGACTTTGAGGCTCCTCGACAGCCTGACGGACCAGGAGATCAGCGAAAAGCTCCCCGTGCATCTGCGCTACCTGCCCGACGCGATTGCAGCGTTATGGGGCGGCGGCAATGTTCAGCTTTTCCGCCACGGATGTCCGCGCCGTCATCACGCGCGGACGGATCGACGCCGTCCTCAATGGCGGCTTTCGCAATCCCCAGTATGGCCTCGCCCCCGGGCAGGACGAACGACCGGGCGTGTGGCTGGTCGGCGATGAGGGCGTCTATATCATGTCCAACGGCAAGCTCGCCGAGGGCAAGCGTCCGCTCGTGGTCTACGCCCAGGAGTGCGATCCAAAGACCAACCCGGACTACTGGCATTACAAGCGCCAACACTTTGGCGGCGATGACGGCGTCGAGTTTCTCGATGCAGCCGAGCTCGTGAAGCTGATCGTGGCCGCGCCAACGGCGACGCATCTCACGATCGCGATGACCGACAGCGCTATCTCGCTCGCCCTCGTCCGGTGCTGATCCGCCGGACCGCCCAGCCGTCCCATCCAACGTCTCGCGACCATCGCAACTCTCGTCGGACTTGATCTGGCGGGAACGACGGCGCGCGCCCGAACTCAGGAGAATTCGCCATGGCGCAAGATCATCGCCTGAATCTTGATCCCTTCACCATCGACCTCTTCAACGACACGGCTCTGTTATCGGGCCTGAGCCTCGGCGTGACGGCCTTCGCCGGCGACGTCGTAGCCAATGACGATGATGACCCAGAGCCCACGCCGCCTTCGCCAGCGCAGCGTATCACACCGCCCGCGACGCGGCCCTCCGCGCATGGTCGGGGCGTCAATTTTGTCCTCGACGGCGATCGCGGCCTCTCCGCAGGCTGGAAGGATCGTGCCCGCGACTGCATTGCTGCGATCCGGATCGCATCGCAAATCGATGCTGAGCAGCGGCCAGCGACGCTGGACGAGCAGCACAGGCTGATCCGCTTCACGGGCTTCGGCGCCTCCGACCTCGCCAACGGCGTGTTCCTGCGACCGGGCGAGACTTCGTTCCGAAAGGGCTGGGAGACGATCGGCAGCGCGCTGCAAGATGCGGTCAGCGACGCCGACTACGCCTCGCTGGCGCGCTGCACGCAGTACGCCCATTTCACGCCGGAGTTCGTCGTCCGGGCAATCTGGGCCGGCCTGCGGCGGCTCGGCTGGCGCGGTGGCTGCGTGCTCGAACCCGGCATCGGAACCGGGCTGTTCGCGGCACTCATGCCGGAAGCTTTTCGCGATTGCGCGCACGTCACGGGCGTCGAGCTCGATCCGACGACGGCGCGCATCGCCCGGCTGTTGCAGCCGCGCGCTCGCATCGTCACCGGCGACTTTGCACGCACAGAGCTGCCCGCGAATTTTGATCTGGCCATCGGCAACCCGCCGTTTTCCGATCGCATGGTCCGCTCCGACCGCGCCTATCGTTCGATGGGCTTGCGGCTGCACGACTACTTCATCGCGCGCTCGATCGATTTGTTGAAGCCTGGCGGGCTGGCGGCCTTCGTCACCTCACATGGCACGATGGACAAGGTGGACGCGTCAGCGCGCGAGAAGATCGCGAAAGTTGCCGATCTGGTCGCTGCGATTCGGCTGCCGCAAGGCAGCTTCCGCGCCGACGCCGGGACGGACGTCGTCGTCGACATCCTGTTCTTCAGGAAGCGGAAGCTGGGCGAGCCGCAAGGCGAGCTCGCATGGGTCGATATCGAGGAGGTGCGGGCCGCCACGGCAGACGAGGGTGCGATCCGCGTCAATCGCTGGTTCGTGCGCAATCCCGGCTTCGTGCTTGGCACGCACGCCCTCACCACAGGGCCGTTCGGCGAGGCCTATACCTGTCTGCCCCAGCCCGACGTCGCGCTCGACGCCGCGTTGAACGCCGCCATCCGTCTCCTCCCGGAGAGCCTCTATGACGGCGAGCCGGAAGCGGTCGATCTCGACGACGGGGAAGCGTCGGACGTTGATCTCGTTCTCCCGCACGAGACGCGCATCCGCGAGGGCAGTTACTTCGTCGACACACGCCGCGGGCTGATGCAGCTCGTAGACGGCCAGCCCGTCGCGGTGAAGGTTCGAAAAGGGCGGAGCGCCGAGGGCGTCCCGGAAAAGCACGTCCGGATCATCCAGAAGCTGATCCCGATCCGTGACGCCATGCGCGAGGTCCTCAGCTGCCAGGAACAGGACCGGCCCTGGAAGGATGAGCAGGTTCGCATGCGCATCGCCTGGTCGAGCTTTTTGCGCGACTTCGGGCCGATCAACCACACGACGGTCTCGATCTCTCAGGACGAGTCAACGGGCGAGGTCCGCGAAACCCATCGCCGTCCGAACCTGCAGCCATTCCTTGACGATCCCGATTGCTGGCTCGTCGCCTCGATCGAGGATTACGACCTCGATACCGACACGGCAAAGCCCGGTCCTCTCTTCAGCGAGCGCGTCATCGCGCCGCTTGCCGCGCCCGTTATTACTTCGGCTGCCGACGCGCTTGCCGTCGTCCTGAACGAGCGCGGCCGCGTCGATCTCGAGCACATTGCCGAGCTTCTCCATCGGGATGTCGCCAACGTCATCGTCAAGCTGGGCGACGCGATCTTCCGGAATCCGGCCGACGGCACCTGGCTGATGGCGGACGCCTATCTGTCGGGGCCGGTGCGCGACAAGCTGAAGGTTGCCGAAGCCGCGGCAGCGCTCGACCCCGCATTCGAGCGCAATGTCCGCGCCCTGGTCGCGGTCCAGCCGGCCGATCTCGGTCCCTCCGACATCACCGCTCGTCTCGGCGCGCCCTGGATACCGGCAGCCGACGTCGTCGCCTTCGTCAAGGAGACGATGGGCGCCGAGATCACGATCCGCCACATGCCGGAGCTGGCGTCATGGACGGTGGATGCGCGCCAGCTCGGCTGGCTGGCGGCGGGAACGTCCGATTGGGGCACGGGCCGTCGCCATGCCGGCGAGCTGCTGACCGACGCGCTGAACAGCCGCATCCCGCAAATCTTTGACACGGTGAAGGAGGGCGGCAGCGAGCGGCGCGTGCTCAACGTCGTCGATACCGAAGCCGCCAAGGAGAAGCTGCACAAGATCAAGACCGCATTCCAGACATGGGTCTGGTCCGATCCGGCACGCACCGACCGGCTGGCGCGGGTCTACAATGACCGCTTCAACAACATCGCGCCGCGCGCTTTTGATGGCTCGCATCTGAACCTGCCTGGCGCAAGCGGCGCTTTCACCCTCTACCCCCATCAGAAGCGCGGCATCTGGCGGATCATCGCGACTGGGTCGACCTATCTTGCCCACGCGGTCGGCGCCGGAAAGACCATGACCTTTGCTGCCGCCGTGATGGAGCAGCGTCGGCTCGGGCTGATCGCCAAGGCCATGCTGGTCGTGCCGGGCCATTGCCTGGCGCAGGTCGCGCGGGAGTTTTTGGCGCTCTACCCGAACGCCCGCATCCTCGTCGCCGACGAGAGCAATTTTACGAAGGAGAAACGCCACCGCTTTCTGTCGCGCGCTGCGACCGCGACCTGGGACGCGATCATCATCACCCATTCGGCGTTCCGCTTCATCGACGTGCCGTCCGCCTTCGAGCAGCAGATGATTCAGGACGAACTCGAACTCTATGAAAACCTGTTGACCAAGGTCGAGACCGACGACCGCGTCTCGCGCAAGCGCCTCGAACGCCTGAAGGAGGGGTTGAAGGAGCGGCTGGAAGCGCTCTCGACCCGCAAGGACGATCTCCTGACCATCTCCGAGCTCGGCATCGATCAGATCATTGTCGACGAGGCGCAGGAGTTCCGAAAGCTCTCCTTCGCCACCAACATGTCGACGCTGAAGGGCGTCGATCCCAACGGTTCGCAGCGCGCCTGGGACCTCTATGTGAAGTCCCGCTTCGTCGAGACGAAGAACCCGGGCCGGGCACTCGTTCTTGCCTCGGGCACGCCGATCACCAACACGCTCGGCGAGATGTTTTCGGTCCAGCGGCTGATGGACCATGCTGCGCTTCGAGAGCGGGGGCTGCACGAGTTCGACGCCTGGGCCTCGACTTTTGGCGACACCACGACCGAACTCGAGCTGCAGCCATCGGGCAAAT
>LNFM01015913.1_pt1 | contig 16484 bp, 9 predicted proteins | sample 596031 | NCBI WGS metagenome assembly LNFM01 (sample SAMN04254537, study PRJNA301005) | activated carbon metagenome | isolation source: dual media filters at the Ann Arbor, Michigan drinking water treatment plant | place: USA: Ann Arbor
GCCAGACGGCCGCAGATGTCTGGGTCGCGTGGCGCGACCCTGCTGTGGCCACGAGTGATGAAGCGCCTGCGCTTGCGACGGAGTGTCCGGATGGCCTGAATCTGGGATCCGACCTGAGTGTGCGTTGCAGTTTTTTCAGGATCAATTTATGAGGCAGCCCTCCATCCTGCGTTCCCGCTCTCGCCAGCGGGGTCTGTCGATCATCGAGGTGATGGTGTCCCTCGTGATCGGCCTGGTGGTGGTGGGCGCGGTATTGCTGAGCTACATCACTTCGGGCCAAACCAACCGCCTGCAGGCCGCATATTCCCAGATGAACGAAGAGGCCCAAATCGGTCTGGGAATACTGTCGCGTGACCTCTTGCTTGCAGGATATGCCAGGCCCACCGGCTGGGATCCGGTGACCTTCAAATTCGGGCGGACCTACTCCGGCCATGCAGTGTTCGGGTGTGATACGGGATTTGTGTCCCCCACCGCAACCGGGGCAGTTGCCTGTGCGCCTACCGGAAGCTCGCCTGCCATTGAAGTGGTGTACGAGGCCGACTTGTCGAACACGGTACCTCACTCCTCGGGGGTGCCCTCGGATTGTCTGGGGGCGGCCCTGACGGTCCAGAGTACCGGGTCTGCAACTCCAACTGATTTCTACGTTACCCACAACCGCTACTATCTCGCCACCAGTACGCTGGGGCGATCGGAACTGCATTGCGCCAGCGACAAGGCTGCGGCCACCGGTGGAGCGCTGGTCGACAACGTCGAAGGCATGCAGATCCTGTACGGTGAAGCCAATCCTGCCGATCCGCGCCAGATCGTCCGTTATGTCAGCGCCGCCAATGTCAAGGATTCCGGGGTGGACTTTGGCTATGTGGTGAGTGTCCGGGTGTGCCTGCTCATGCGAAGCGCCGAGCCGGTCCTGACCGGCGAAGATCCGGCAACTTACCGTGACTGCGACTCTGTCACGCAGACGTCGACCGACGGTTTTGCGCGGCGTGCGTATTTCACCACCACGGCCTTGCGCAACAAGATGACCTTTTAGGATGTCCATGAACGGTTCTTGCCTCTCCTCATCTGCGCCGCGCCGCGGCCGGCAGGGCGGTATTTCCCTGATCATTGTGCTCATCATGCTGGTGGTCATCGGCCTGACGTCTGCGGCCGCCATCCGGAACGCCACTTCGGACGAGCGGGTGACCAACAATGTGCGCATGCAGAACCTGGCGCAGCAATATGCCGATGCTGCCTTGCGTTATTGTGAAACCGAGCTTTCCAAGGCGGATGCCGATCGGGTGTCGACGCTGCAGGAGGCCAATCTCGTCCAGACCGCGTTTGGGGGGGCTCCGGCATGGGACCGGACCGACACGTGGATTGGTTCGGGTGGCGCTTCTGGGTCGCGCACCAACGTGCCGGAGTTGCACATCAAGTCCTCCAACAGCTCATTCCGGCCGACGACGCTCCCGCAATGTGTTGTCGAGAAACAGGTGCTCGAGGACACGAAGCTTGCTTACGTCGTCACCGCCCGGGGGTTCAGCCCTGATTACACCGCCAATTCAGGCACGGGCGCCACCACGGGCGGCTCGGTGGTCTGGCTTCAGTCCACTCTCGTTTTAAATTGAAGGGGTAAGCCATGCTGTCCTTGCACCACCTGTCACCCACCCGCTTGCTTGTCGCTACGGGTGTTGTGGCCATCCTGAGTACGCAACTCGTGGCGGCCCAGCCCTCGCAGAAGCCGCTGCTCAGCCGTGATGGCGGCGGCGTGAAGCCCAACATCATGCTGACCATGGACGACTCCGGCTCCATGATGTTTCAGCACATGCCCGAGGACAACATCATTCTGGGCACGCAGACGGTGAGCAGCCCGGTCGGTGGCGCCTCGGTGCGCATGGACCCGGGCGACAACGCCACGCTGGGCGGGCCGGGGTCCTCACAAGGTGTGGCCAGCCAGTTCCGGGGAACTGTCGCCGGCGATCCGGCGTCCACCAACTATCGGCAAAAGCTGATGCGCTCGCCCGACACGAACACGATCTACTACAACCCCGAGGTCAGGTATCAGCCCTGGCCGCTGGCGGCCGGTGGGCGCATGGCCAATTCCCCTGTCGCCGCTGCGTTGCGCGACCCCATGAATGCCGGAGGTGGGACCATTAATCTGACTAATGACCGCAATGTGAACAGCAACCACACCTGGTGTTTCAAGGGAAACGATTCAAATTGCCAAACCGACAACAATACCGATTACGACCCTGGCCTGTATTACCGGTTGAGAAAAAATGGTTCGGGCCAGTACCTGACTGCCACGGCAGAAGGCAACTACGACAAATTCACCATCAATGCCACCTCGGGCACGACGTATACCAAGTACCCCGCACGTACCGATTGCACGGGGAGTTCCTGCACACGTGATCAGGAGCGCCAGAATTTCGCCAACTGGTTCACCTACTACCGCACGCGCAACCTGCTGGCGCGTGGCGCAGTGGCGGAAGCGTTTTCAGAGTCCACCGATACCTTCCGCGTGGGTTACGGCCGTATCAACAAGGGTTCGACAAGCATTGACAACGTGAACACCCGGGTGATCGAGGCCGGGGTTCGTGATTTCACGCCAGCTCGCAAGTCAGCGCTTTTTGACTATCTCTATTCACTCCCGGCAGAAGGCGGAACGCCGCTGCGTCTGGCGATGCAGGAGGCGGGAAACTATTACTCAAGGACTGACAACAGGGGGCCGTGGTCCGAGGTGCCCGGTTCCGTCAACACCGCTGCAGACAAAACCTGCCGGCGTTCCTATCACCTGCTGGTAACGGACGGCTACTGGAGTGACTCGGTAGGTAGCGGCGGCCTCGTGGCTGTGGGCAATGATGACAATACCAACGGTCCCAACATCACCGGTCCCGGGCAATCCTTCCAGTACCTGGCTCCGAGACCTTACCGCGATGGGTCATCCGACACGCTGGCTGACTATGCGATGAAGTACTGGAAAAATGACTTGCGCCCCACGCTCGACAACAAGGTGGTCGCCTCCGTTGAGAACCCGGCCTTCTGGCAGCACATGGTCAATTTCACCGTCGGGCTGGGCGTTCGGGGGCCTCTGGATCCATCGACCGACCTGCCGTTCCTGACAGCTGGCACCAAGACGTGGGGCTCCGACAAGATTGACGACCTCTGGCATGCAGCGGTCAACAGCCGTGGCGAGTTCTTCAGCGCCAAGGATCCGAATGAAATGGCCAATGCGATTCGCAATTCCATTGGGCAAACCCTGCAGCGCGAGTTGCGGGAGGCCGGTGTGGCGACCGCCGCCACGACACTGCAGGACGGTAACCGCAAGTACGTGCCGCTGTACAGGACGGGCACGTGGAGTGGTGATGTCCAGGCCTTTGCGCTGGACGCGAATGGCCAGTCCGGTGTTCAGTTGTGGACCGCCGGATCCAAGGTGCCGGCGCCGGCCAGCAGGCGCATTTTTACGTGGGATACGGGTTTGCCCACGCCGGCCGGCGTTGCGTTCACCATGGCCGGCATGAGCGCGGCCAACAAGACCGCGCTGGGCAGTGCAGGTGCGCCGAGCCAGGCGACGTTTGTCGACTTTCTGCGTGGCGACAGGAGTCAGGAGGGCTCTGAACTCCTGTTCCGCCGGCGGGGCGGGGTGCTGGGGGACTTCATCAACTCCAACCCGGTGCTGGTCAAGGGGTCGGTCAATCTGGGTTACGGAACATTGCCCACCATAGGCAGCAGCTATGCCGCCTTCCTGGCGCAAAAGACCGCGCGTACCTCGGTCCTCTTCGCCGGCAGCAATGGTGGCATGCTGCACGCCTTCAAGGACACCGGCGGCCTCGTGGTTGCCGAGGACGGCAAGGAAGTGTTTGCCTATGTGCCACGGACGGTCTACCCCAATCTGTCCAAGCTGGCAGATCAGACCTATGGCACGGACTTGCTTTACCACCAGTTTTTTGTGGACGGCCCGTTGCTGGAGACCGACGCCTATGTACGCGCACCTGGTGCTGCTTCGGCCAGCTGGCGGAACTACCTGATGGGTTCGCTGGGCGCGGGCGGACGCGCCATCTTTGCCCTGGACGTGACCGACACCGCCAATCTGGGTGCTTCCAGCATCCGCTGGGAGATATCCAGCGCCACTGACAGTGATATCGGCCATGTCTATTCGCCGGTCCAGGTGGGTGTGCTGGCCAATGGGGAATGGGTGGCCATCTTTGGCAACGGACAATTCAGCACAGCGGGCAAGGCAGTGCTGTTTGTTGCCAACCTCGAGACAGGCGCCCTGCAGAAACTGGTGGTGGAAGCTGCGGGCTCCAATGGCTTGAGCGGTGTCACGCTGCAACGTAACAGTCTCGGGCAGATCACCAACCTGTTCGCGGGAGATCTCAAGGGCAATCTGTGGAAGTTCAATTACAACGTTTCCGCGGCCAGCCGGTTCGAGGTCGCAGGCGGTACGGCCCTGTTCACCGCCACCAGCTCGGGCGGCGTCGCGCAGCCGATCAGCCAGCCGCCGGCCCTTTTTGACCATCCTGATGGCGGCAAGATGCTGATTTTCGGCACCGGTTTGCTGTCGACGGAAGCCGATGCCAACTCGACGGCGGTTCAGGCCTTGTATGGCGTGTGGGACAAGCCGTCGGACGTGGCATTTGCGCGGCCCATGAGCCGCAGCTCACTGGCCACGCGTACCGTAACGTCGGTTGCCGGTGTCGGGGGGGCTGTCCTTTATGACGTGACCGGAAGCGACGTTGACTTCACGACCCAGCGTGGATGGGTCATTGACCTGAGCATCATCACGGGCCTGAGGTCGATCGCCCTGCCACTGCCCATAGGCAAGACCCTGGCTCTCGTCAGCACGCTGGCGCCGGCGCAGAATATCGTCGCCTGTGATGCTTCCACCGGCGTCGGCATCACCTTTGTGCTGCCGGTCCTGACCGGGGAGAACCCTACCTATCGCCTGTTTGATACCAATGGCGACAACACGGTGGATTCTTCGGACTCCACGAGTTCGGGCTTTTTCACCACCAGCCCTGGCGGTCAAAAGGTGTATTTGCCCGGCAATGACCGTGGCAGTGGCAGTGGCGAGGGCGGCACATTTTGTCCGGCAGGCTTCAAGCTGGGCGCGGCTGTCAGTGCCGATACCGGCGAACGTCTGTGCGAACCCGAGGATCCGGTTCCACCTCAAGCGATCAAGGACAGGGTCTGGCGCCGTATCATCAACCCACCCATCCGTTAAGAAAGCACGCCCATGCCCGCCGTTCATGTCTCCTTACAGGGCCGCCCTGCGCGGCGAAGTTCCGGCTTTACCCTGATCGAAGTGATGATCGTGGTAACCATCATTGGCATTCTTTCCGCCATAGGTTTTCCGGCCTACACCGACTACATCGCGCGGGGCAACCGCTCGGAGGCAACCGCAGCCCTGCTGGAAGCCCGGCAGTTCATGGAGCGGTACTACGGGGCAAACAACCGTTACAGCACGGCTGCGGATGGCAACCCCGCCTTGCCGACGCGGCTGCAGACCATCCCCGCGGGTGGTCCGACCCGGTACACGCTGAGTGTGGCCGCAACCGTGAACTCCTACACGCTCACCGCGACACCCTCCGGCAGCATGGCTTCCGACAAATGCGGATCGTTGACGATCACCAATACAGGGGTCAAGGGTCGAAGTTCCACAGGACCGACCGTGGCCGATTGCTGGCGTTAGGGCGGTGGTGACGGTTGCGGCCTAGCGCCGCACCTCATCGACCAGTGTCTTGAATTCGTCGATGTCCTCAAAGCTGCGGTAAACGCTGGCAAAACGGACATAGGCCACCTTGTCGAGCTTTCTGAGTTCGCGCATCACCAGTTCCCCCAGCCGCGTGGAAGGCACTTCGCGCAGGCCGAGGTTGAGCAGCTTTTCCTCGATCCGCTCGATCGCCGAGTCCACCTGCTCGGTACTGACCGGGCGCTTGCGCAGGGCGAGGTTCATGGAGCCCAGGATCTTGCTGCGTTTGTATTCGATGCGCCGTCCGTCCTTTTTGACGATCGCCGGAAAGTTGACGTCGGGGCGTTCGTAAGTGGTGAACCGTTTTTCACACGCGCCGCACTGGCGGCGGCGGCGTATGAAGTCTGCGTCTTCCGACACCCGGGTCTCGACCACCTGGGTTTCGAGGTTGCCGCAGAACGGGCATTTCATGCCGAAAAGCCCGGAATTTCAAGCATTACCGGCCTCCAGCCCATATGCAGCGGACGCAAGCAGCTATCAAAAACGTAGCGTTCACCGGTCCCATGGTCAGCGATAGACCGGAAAGCGGCTGGTCAAGGCATTGACCTTGGCGCGCACCGCCTCGATGTTGGCCGCATCACGCGGGTTGTCGAGCACGTCGGCGATCAGGTTGGCGGTCAGGCGCGCTTCCTCGTCCTTGAAGCCGCGTGTGGTCATCGCCGGCGTGCCGATACGCACGCCGCTGGTGACCATCGGTTTTTCCGGGTCGTTGGGGATCGCGTTCTTGTTGATGGTCATGTGGGCGCTGCCGAGCACCGCTTCGGCTTCCTTGCCGGTGATGCCCTTGGCGCGCAGGTCCACCAGCATCACGTGGCTTTCGGTGCGGCCACTGACGATGCGCAGGCCGCGGCCGGTCAATGTCTCGGCCACGATTTGTGCGTTTTTGAGTACTTGCTGCTGGTAGGTCTTGAACTCGGGCGCCAGAGCCTCCTTGAACGCGACGGCCTTCGCGGCGATCACATGCATCAACGGGCCGCCCTGGAGGCCGGGGAAGATGGCGCTGTTGATGGCTTTTTCGTGCTCGGCCTTCATCAGGATGATGCCGCCGCGCGGGCCGCGCAGGCTTTTGTGCGTGGTCGAGGTCACCACGTCGGCATGCGGCACCGGATTCGGGTAGACGCCCGCAGCCACCAGGCCGGCATAGTGGGCGATGTCCACCATGAAGATCGCGCCGACGGCCTTGGCCACTTTGGCGAAGCGTTCGAAGTCGATGCGCAGGCTGTAGGCCGAAGCGCCCGCAATGATCAGCTTGGGTTTGGACTCGTGGGCCTTGCGCTCCATCGCGTCGTAGTCGATTTCTTCCCTGTCGTTCAGGCCGTAGCTGACGACGTTGAACCACTTGCCGCTCATATTGAGCGCCATGCCGTGGGTCAGGTGGCCGCCTTCGGCCAGGCTCATGCCCATGATGGTGTCGCCGGGTTTCAGGAAGGCCAGGAAGACGGCCTCATTGGCCGATGCGCCGCAATGCGGCTGCACGTTGGCGGCTTCGGCGCCGAAGATCTGCTTGATGCGGTCGATCGCCAGCTGCTCGGCCACGTCCACATGTTCGCAGCCGCCGTAGTAGCGGCGGCCCGGGTAACCTTCGGCATATTTGTTGGTGAGCTGCGAGCCTTGCGCCGCCATCACGGCAGGCGAGGCGTAGTTTTCGCTGGCGATCAGCTCGATGTGGTGCTCCTGGCGCGCGTTTTCAGCAACGATGGCAGCCCACAGTTCGGGATCGGTTTGTTCGACGAGGATGTTCCGGTGGTACATGGCAGTCCTTCAAGACGTGGTCCCTGTCCTGGCACGGGGGTGCATGAAACAAGGGCTGCCCAGGCGAACGGCTGAACGCCGCTGTCACCGATGACAGCCGGCGGTGCGCTTCCCAGTGGTATCCCACGTCAGCCTCGCCCTGTGATCAGGGCAAGCCTATCGCCAGTCGCGCACTTGCCTAGTGTAACGGAGGGGGCAAGACCTCAGGACACGGACAGGCTGGCGACCTTCTCGCCGGCTTTGGGGCCGGGCATGTCCTGGTTGTCGCCATTGAGCGGCAGCGAGGCCGGAATGGCCAGTGGCGGACGCACCGGTGCATAGGCCGGCGCCCGGCCGTTGGCGACAGCCTGCAGGCGCGCATGTTCGGCCATCACCTTGGCGGCATAACCGCCATCACTGTCGAGGTTGGCCGCGCCGACATAAAACTTCAGGCCGGCTTCGAGCGAACCGGCACGGGCAATACATTCCTGCAGCACCTTCACGCCGACACGCAGGTTGGTCACCGGATCGAAGGCGGCCAGCTTGCCGCCGAAGTTTTCATACTTGTCGTGGTGGATCTTGGTCATGACCTGCATCAGGCCCTGCGCGCCGACCGGGCTCTGGGCGAAGGGGTTGAAGCCCGATTCGATCGCCATGATGGCCAGGATCAGGGTGGGGTCGAGCTTGGCTTTCTGGCCAATTTCAAACGCTTCGGCCACCAGCACGCTGAGCGGCTCGGGCGCGACGCTGTATTTGCGGCTCAGCCAGAAGGCCACGGCGGCCTGCTGCTTGGGCAGGTCCTTGGGGTTGGCTGCGGTGGCGCGGTCGACGGCATCGGGCTCGGTGTAGCCGATGGCCGCTTCCTGGCGCTCCTGCAGCCAGCTCATCAGCCGCGACTCGCCGGCCTGACGCAGGTCGGGCCGGGCGGTGAGGGTGATCACGGCAAACACCACAGCCAGACCAACGAGGGCAAAGCTGTTGTGCGTGATTTCGAAAAAGCCCTGGGCGATGTCGTCTGCAATGTTGGCCAGACTGGCGCCCACGTTTTTCCGGATTGCCCGCAGGGTGGTGGCGGGGCTTGATTGTCCTGGCGCTGTCATAGCACTCCTTTCTACGTGCGGCGGCTTCTGGAGCCGTCACACCTTGATTGGGTCGCCATCAAACCAAGGCGTTGGCCTTGGGGGTAGGGACCCCTTGTTTGACTTAGCCGGGTTCGGCAGCGGGTTCGGGTTGTCCCTTGGTTTCGTCGGGACGGCGAATTCTATGAGGGGTCTAAATAACTTGTCAATAATATAAAACGTATTCAATATATTGATTTAATGCAGAAATAGCGTATTTCAAGGCCAAAGCCGCGGATTCAGGCATTTCCGGCCGTTTTTGACCGGGCTCTCTAAGACGGCTTTGAGGGACTGGATGCGACCGGAAAGCCTGTATGTTTTGCCAGTAAAGTCCAGATACTTCAAGGCTTTGCAGCGTTTTTGCAGAAAACGCTGGAACATTCGATCAAGCCCTGAAAAGGCGTACATCAGCGCTATTTCCCGCTTGTCTGTAGGACAACTTCCCGACTTGCTTCCCATGTGTAAAGCCGCCAAGAAAACCGCAATCGCCGGCCATTTTTTGATTACAAATATTGGCTTGCATGCCGTGTCCGCGAGGTTTAACCTGCAATTGCTTGAGTACCTCAAGCATCAGCCGGGTAACCAATCCCGGTCAACCTGAGAGCAATCACTTGCTTTCATCGCACTGGAGACGAACTTCTCTTCTTTGCGAAGCCAGACGGCATGGGCATCATGCCCGCCGTCAGCCCCGGCCAGCCCAGCTGCCCGGGGTTTTTCATTTCTGCAGGCCGTCATCGGCACAAAAAAACCATTGACCTTTCCACGCGGGCCCCCAAGACTCGGTGCCTATGACAAGTGATGATGCACGGGGCCGCTGGTCTCTTTTCTGGCGTGCCTTCCCGGCCCGGGCCCATTCGGCCATCCGCTCCCCGCGCTGGCACCGGCGCCTGGCCTGGGCGCTGGGCGTCCTGCTGCTGTTGTGGGCGCTGGCCTGGGCAGCGGTGCCTGGCCTGCTGAAATGGCAGCTTGAAAAAACCGGGTCGGAGAAGCTGGGGCGCCAGCTCACGGTCGGCAAGGTGGATTTCCTGCCCTGGTCGCTCGAGCTCACCCTGCACGACCTCGCTGTTGCGAAGGCCGGCGCATCCCCGGTTTCTTCCGGGCTTCCCCGGGAATCTCCCCAGCTCGGCATCAAGCGTCTCTATATAGATGCGGAGCTGCAGTCGCTGCTGCGGCTGGCACCCGTGGTGGACGCCATCCAGGTCGAGGATCCGGTGCTGTCACTGACGCACCTGGGAGAAGGGCGTTATGACATCGACGACATCATCGGGCGCCTGCATCCTGCGCCGGATGAGCCGGCCGGCAAGCCGCAGCGTTTTGCGCTCTACAACCTCGTGCTGACCGGCGGCCGCGCCGACTTCAACGACCTGTCGGTGCGCAAGTTGCACGAGGTGCGTGAGCTGAACCTGTCGGTCCCGTTTTTGAGCAACCTGCGCTCGCAGCGCGACATCCAGACCTCGCCGCGCCTGAGCTTCGCACTCAACGGCAGCCGCTTCGATAGCGCCGTCGAAGGCACACCTTTTGCCCAGACCCGCAAGACCGACGCCACCTTGCGGCTCCATGCGCTGGATCTGCGGCCTTATCTCGGCTACCTGCCGGCCGGCTTGCCGCTGCGGCTGCAGGGCGGGGTGCTCAACGCCGATATCCAGGTGGCTTTCGAACAGACGCCGGAAACCGTGGTCAGGATGTCCGGCACGCTGACGGCGGACCAGGTTCGCCTGCTGGGCGCCGCGGGCGCGCCGGCATCCGCCCCCGAGCTGCTGGGTTTTGAGCGCCTGCATGTGGTGATGGACGAGGTCCGGCCGCTGGAGCAGGTGATCCGGCTGTCGTCGGTCGTGCTCACGTCGCCCGTGCTCAACCTCACGCGGGACCGCAGCGGGCAGCTGAACCTGTTGCCTTCCGGCCCGCCGATTGCTACCAAAACCATAGCTTCAGAGGTCCGTCCAGCAAGGGCTGATGGCCAAAACCATGCCGCGTCCCCAGCCGCGTCCCCAGCCGCGTCCCCAGCCGCATCCGCAGCTGCCTCTGCCCGCGCCGCGCCCCCGATACGGGCCCGCACGCCCTGGAAAGTGCAGGTCGCCAGCCTGGCCGTGCGCAGCGGCAGGGTCAACTGGCTGGACCAAAGCCTGGTTTCGCCCGCCCAGATCCGCCTGAACGGGCTGGTGCTCGACGCGTCGGCGATCAGCTTTCCCTTTTCAGCGGAGGCGCCGCTGCAGTTCAAGGGCGCCATCGCGCTGGATGCCGCTGCGGTGGCTGCTGCCGCGCCTCCCGCCGCTGCCCGCAGGAAGGCGGTCCAGGCCGGCATCGCCGCGCCGGCACCGGCGGCCACGCCCGCGCTGCTGAGCTTCAGCGGCAGCGCGACCGATGCCGCCGCCGATGTCAAGGCAACGCTGGCGTCCTGGCCGCTGGACATGGCGGCCAAGTACATCGGCCAGTTCCTGCTGCCGGCGCTGAACGGCCAGCTCGATGCCGAGCTCGGCATCCAGTGGCAGGCGGCCGCCGGCGACAAGGCGCAGGTGCTGAAGATCAACTCGCCCCAGCTCGCTCTGCGCGACATCCTGCTGGCCGAAGGCAAAACCTCGCTGGTGTCGGTGCGGCGCGTCGATGTCAGCGGCATGGACATCGACGTGGCCGGCCAGTCCTTCAAGGCTGCCGCGATGCGTTTGACGCAACCCAAAGCCCGGGTGGACCGCTATGCCGACAGGCGCTGGATGTACCAGCGCTGGATGGCTACGCGCGCCGGTGCCGCGCCGCCGCCCGCGTCGGCCAGCGCGCCGGCCTGGGGCGTGGCGATTGGCGAGGTGTCGCTGGAGGGCGGCGCCATGTCGTTCACCGACCGCTCTAATGCCAAGCCGGTGGCTTTCGAGCTCAGCGGTGTCAAGGCGCAACTGCAGGGGCTGCTGCTTGATGAGCGGCCTGCGGCGCGCGCGCAGGCCGCCCAACCGATGCCGATCAGCGCATCGCTGCAGCTGGCGACCGGGCGTTTCGAGCCCGGCAAGCTGGATTTCAAGGGCAGCCTGGGGCTGGCGCCACTGCAGGCCCAGGGCCAGCTGGTGGTGCAACGCATGCCGGTGCAGGCTTTCGAGCCTTATTTTGGCGAGCAGCTCAACATCGACCTGCTGCGTGCCGACGCGAGTTTTCGCGGCCGTGTGGCCTGGCGCCAGACGCCGGCCGGGCCGGAGGCGCAACTGGCCGGCGACGTGTCGCTCGAAGAGTTCCGTTCCAACACGCTGGCGCCCAGCGAGGGCCTGCTGGCCTGGAAGGCGCTCAAACTGCGCGGCCTGAAGCTGGCGCTGGCGCCGGCCAAAGCCACACGGGTGGACGTGCGCGAAACCGTGCTCAGCGACTTTTTTGCCCGTGTGATCGTCACGCCCGAGGGCCGCATCAACCTGCAGGACCTGCTCAAGCCGCCGCCGGCAGAAGGCATGCTTGCTACAAAATCAGGAGCTGCTGGCCCACGTCCGGCAAGGGCTGGAGGCCAAAATGATGCAAAAAACGGGGCAGCACCGGCCCCTGTCATCAACGTCGGCCCGATGACGCTGGTCAACGGCCGGGTGCTGTTTTCGGACCGGTTTGTCAAACCCAACTACTCGGCCAACCTCAGCGAACTCGGCGGCAAGCTCGGCGCGTTTTCATCGGCGCCTGCAGCCGGCGCGCCCGCCATGGCCGACCTGGAACTGCGCGGCCGCGCCGAAGGCACAGCCTCGCTGGAGATCACGGGCAAGCTCAATCCGCTGGCGCAGCCGCTGGCGCTGGACATCCAGGGCAAGGTGCGCGACCTCGAGCTGCCGCCGCTGTCGCCCTATGCGATCAAGTACGCGGGCTACGGCATCAACCGCGGCAAGCTCAGTGTGGATGTGAACTATGTGGTGCAGCCCGACGGCCAGCTCACCGCCAACAACAAGGTGGTGCTGAACCAGCTCAGCTTCGGCGACAAGGTCGAGGGCGCCACCGCCAGCCTGCCGGTCAAGCTGGCGGTGGCGCTGCTGGCCGACCGCAACGGCGTGATCGACATCGACCTGCCGATCAGCGGCTCGCTCAACGACCCGCAGTTCAGCCTCGGCCCGGTGATTGTCAAGGTGATCCTCAACGTCATTGTCAAGGCCATCACCGCGCCCTTCAGCCTGCTGGCGGGTGCTTTCGGCGGCGGCGGGGAAGAGCTCGCCAGTGTGGGTTTTGCGCCCGGCAGCGCGCGCCTGGCGCCCGAGGCCACCGCCGGCCTCGACAAGGTGGCCAAGGCCCTGGCGGATCGCCCCGCGCTGCAACTCACCGTGGTCGGTACCGCCAGCCTGGACGCCGAACGCGACGGCTACCGGCGCGAACGCCTGGACCAGTTGCTGCGTGCCGAAAAACGCCGCGGCCTGGTGGTGCAGGGCAGCACCGCGGTGTCCGGCGTGAGCGTGAGCCCGGCCGAATACCCGGCGCTGCTCAAGGAGGTCTACAAACGCGCCGACATCACCAAGCCGCGCAACATCGTGGGGCTGGCCAGGGACCTGCCGGCCGCCGAGATGGAAAAGCTGCTGCTGGCCGACATCGCGGTGACCGAAGACGCGATGCGCGAGCTGGCCGTGCGGCGCAGTGTGGCGGTCAAGGATTACCTTGCCGGCCGCGATCTGGCCCCCGCGCGGCTCTTCCTCGGCGCCGCCAAAACCGTGCTGCCGGATGCGAAATGGACACCGCGCGCGGAGCTGAATTTGGCGATGCCGTAAAAACAGCGAAAATACGCCTTGTGCTTTATTTTTTAAAGCGTGGGCGTGTCCCGGCCTGGAGTGCCAGGGTCCGTATGTTTTCCTCTCACCGATCCCTTCCCACCCGTCCGGACCGCCATCGCTGGCCGCGATGCAGCGCCGGGGCCTGACCCGCCCCCGCCGCATTCAGCCACACCTGATTTCCCGGCCAGGCCTTTTTAATTTTTATGCTGCGTTCCCTCATGTCCAAACCTTCCAAGCCCGATACCTCCGCCGTGAAAACGCCGTCCACCCCACCGGGCGCCAGCCATCCGCTGGACGGCATGACGGGTGGTGCTTTTTCGGCGCCGACCTCGGGTGAGCGCACCGCGCGCATCCGCGAGTGGCTGGCCACCGGCCCCAGCGCCGAGCAGATGGCCGAGGTCTACAAGGATCTCGCGAACCGCGACAAGGGCGCGGCCAAGCCGCTGAAAGAAAAACTCGACGAGGCCAAACGCGCGAAGAACCAGGAAAGTGTGGCCGCCGAGTGGGCCGAAAAAGGCCAGGCCCTGCTGGCACTGAAAAAACTCAACCTTGCCGATGCGCTGGCCTGGCAGCGCGACGCGGCCAAGGCCGGCGCGCCGCTGTCGCGCGAGCCGCTGGCCGGGCTCAAGGGCCAGCTCGCCGACCGCGTCAAGACGATCGAGGACCTGCAACACCGCACCCAGGTGCAGCGTGAAGCCGCCGTGCTGATCGCCCAGCGCATCGAAGTGTTGTCGACCAAACCCTGGCGCGACGCGCAGTCGGCCTGGGATGCGCTGCGCGCCGACGTCACGCACTGGCAGGGCCAGGCCGACGAGATCGCGCAGGACGCCAACTGGGCCAGCGTGGACACCAAGTTTCCGCCGCTGCTCGAGGCCTCGCGCGGCCAGCTGCTGGCCGTGTGGGAAGCCTTCCAGGGCGCGCTGTCGCTGGCTGTGGCCGCCGCCGGAGATGCAGCGGCGCCGCTGCCCGCCGTGCCGGTCTGGGCCGACGAGCTGCGCGCCGCGCGCGGCCAGCCGCGTGCGGCCGAGGCCGCAGCCGGCGAGCCCGCTGCGCGCGCACCCAAGGCCAGGATCGATCCGGCCGTGCTCAAGGAGATGCGCGAAAAATCAAGCGCCATCGTGCAGGCCGCGCTCGCCAAACTCGAGCACGAAGTCACCGAAGGCCACGGCAAGTCCACGCCCAAGGTGGCGGCCGAGCTGCGCCAGGCGCTCAAGGACCACATCCGCAACATTGACAGCACGCTGGAGGCCGCAGCCCACGCGGCGCTGACCTCGGCCGGTGAACTCGAAGGCTGGCAGCGCTGGCGCGCCGACCAGATCCGCGAAGAACTGGTGGCCAAGGCCGAAGCCCTGGTGGCCAAACCGCTGGGCGGGCGCAAGCAGCAGGAAGCCCTGCGCGCCATGCGCGAACTCTGGAAAACCAGCGACCAGGGCGGCACCCCCAACCACGCGCTGTGGAAACGTTTTGACGACGCCTGCAACGAAGCGCACAAGGTGGTCGAGGCCTGGCTGGAGAAGGTCAAGGAGCAGAGCGAAGCCGTCAAGGCCGAGCGCCGCCTGCTGATCGACGAGGTGCTGGCCTGGGCCGAAGCGAACCAGGGCAACACCGACTGGAAACACCAGATCCGCAGCCTCAACGGTTTTGTCGAGAAGTGGACAGCCGCCGGCCACCTGAGTGAAAAAGCCTTTGCCGAGATCCAGCCGCAATGGAAGGCCGCCATGGACAAGGCCGATGCTGCGCTGAAGGCCGCACGCGCCGACAGCCTGGCGCGCCGCAAGGCCATGATCGAGGAAGCCCAGCTGCTGGGCGCCGAGCCGCAACTGCGCATCGATGCCGTCAAGCACTTGCAGCAGCGCTGGCAGCATGAGGCCCAGGGCGTGCCCATCGAGCGCAAGCAGGAGCAAAAACTCTGGGACGCTTTCCGCAAGCCGATCGACGACGCCTTCCAGCGCAAGACCGCCGAGCGCGAAAAAGCCGCATCGGCGCTGGGTGAACACGACCGCCTGGTGCTGGAGCTGTCCAAAGCGCTGGATGCAGCCAACGCCAGCGGTGATGTGCAAAGAATCCGCACTGCGATGGCCGAGCTCGAAGCCGGCCTGCGCGGCCAGTTCAAGCCGGCGGCAGCGCCGGCACCCGAGGCTGCGGCACCGGCGGCAACTGCGGGAACTGAAGCAAATGAGGCGCCAGCCCCCGATACACCTGAGCAGGCAGCTCCTGAAACCATAGCAGGCGATACCCCGGCTGCTGAAGCTGCAACACCAGCTTTGGCAGAAGAGGGCGCGGAAACACCGGCCGAGGAGGCTGCGCCTGCGCCGGCTGCACCGCCGCCCAAACCCGCCAAACCGGTGGTCGCCATGCGTGGCGACGACCGCCCCGGCATGCGCAAGGCCGAGGCCGCGCCTGCGGGCCGCGGCGGCAAGTTCGGCGACCGCAAGGAGGCACGCCCGAGTGGCGGCAAGCCCGACGGCCGCGGTAACCGCCCGGCCGACAACAAGTTCGAGCCTTACCGTCCCGAGCGTGAAGGCCGTTTCAACGACCGGCCGGCCTACGAAGAACGCGGCCCGCGCCTGGGTGACGCGGCCTTCCGCGCACAGCGCGAAGCTTTTGAACACGCACAGCAGGCCTTGCGCAAGCTGTCCGAGCAGGCGCATGGCGAAGTGCTGACCAACTTGCTGACGGCCTGGGAAAAACGCGACCCCGCGCTGCTGCCCGATGCGCAGGCACTCGGCAAGCTGGTGACGCCGGCGACCCGCAGCGCATGGATGAAAGCGCTGTCGTCGCCGCCCAAGGGCGATGCCGCAGAAACCCTGCTGCGCCTGGAAATTGCCGCCGAGCTGCCGACCCCGGCCGAACACCTGAGCGCGCGCCGCATGCTGCAGCTGGTGCTGCTGACCAAACGCAACGACCCGGCGCCGGCACAGACCTGGGGTGAAGACACGGCCAAGGTGCTCGCCGCGCCGCATGACGCGGCGCATGTGCGACGCTTGCAGAATGTGTTGAAGGCCTTGATCAAGCGGTAATGCTGGCTGCGATGCGGCTGCATCACGCTGCAGCCGGAATCCATCTTTAGCTTCTTCAGGCCTTGAGGTGTGCCTGCACCTGTAGGCCGGGGGTTGCCCGGCGGCAACTCACTTTCTTTTGCTTCGCCAAAAGAAAGTAAGCAAAGAAAAGGCGACCCTGCTGTCTGCGACCCCTCTT
>LNFM01007829.1_pt1 | contig 16483 bp, 10 predicted proteins | sample 596031 | NCBI WGS metagenome assembly LNFM01 (sample SAMN04254537, study PRJNA301005) | activated carbon metagenome | isolation source: dual media filters at the Ann Arbor, Michigan drinking water treatment plant | place: USA: Ann Arbor
CTGATTTGTAATTCCATTCACTGGTTTGGCCAAACTCATTACCCATGAATAAAAGTTTGGCTCCGGGATGTGTCCACATATAGGTATACAGCAACCGAAGGTTGGCAAATTTTTGCCACTCATCTCCCGGCACTTTATAAAGCATTGGGCTTTTGCCATGTACAACTTCATCATGACTCAGCGGCAGCATAAAATTTTCATCATAGTAATACATCATACTAAATGAAAATTTGTCCTGGTGAAACTGGCGCATTAATGGATCGAGTTTGAAATAATCTAAGGTATCATGCATCCAGCCCATCATCCATTTCATACCAAAACCTAATCCATCATTCCAGGTTGGTTTTGAAATGCCGGGCCAATCGGTTGCTTCTTCGGCAATAGTTTGTACATCGGGAAAATCTCTAAAAATTGTTTCGTTTAAATCTTTTATAAATGCAATCGCTTCTAAATTTCCGTCCCCGCCAAATTCATTTGGCTCCCACTCTCCTTCTTCTCTGGAGTAATTTAATTTCAACATAGAGCTTACAGCATCTACCCGAATGCCATCAATATGAAATAAATCAAACCAATACCTGGCACTGCTGATCAAAAATGATTTTACTTCTCCCCTTTTATAATTAAAAATGTAACTGTTCCAATCCGGATGAAATCCTTTCCGCATATCTGCATACTCGTACGTATGAGCACCATCAAACATAAACAAGCCATGTGCATCATACGGAAAATGCGAAGGCACCCAATCCAATATCACCCCAATGCCTTCCAGGTGAAAGGCATCTATCAATCGCATCAATCCTTGTGGGTCGCCAAATCTTGAGGTAGCAGCAAAGAATCCGGTGCATTGATACCCCCAGCTTCCATCAAAGGGATGTTCAGTTACCGGCATAAACTCCACATGTGTAAAACCCAGGTTTTTTACATACGGAACAAGTCTTTCCTTTATCTCGTCATAACTGTTATAACTTTCTTCATCATTTTTATTGGGTCGCTGCCAACTGGCCAAATGAACTTCGTACACACTCCAGGGAGCATCTAATGAATTATTTTTTTTTCGCCTCTTCATCCATTCTTCATCTTTCCATTCATAATACATATCCCAGGTAATACTTGCTGTATCAGGTCTTTTTTCCCAGAAATTGGCAAAGGGATCACCTTTATCAATCTCTCGTTTTGCATATCCTATAATATGATACTTGTATGCTTCTCCTAAATTAAACCCTGGAATAAAGCCTTCCCATATTCCGCTTTTATCCCAACGGGGCAATAGTTCATATTCATGATTTGTCCAATCATTAAAATTTCCTTTTACGGATACTGAAGTTGCGTTGGGCGCCCATACACAGAAGTACATGCCCCATACATTATTTACCTGTATAGAATGAGAACCAAATTTTTTATAGAGTTGATAGTTGGTGCCTGCCTGGTAATTAGCTACCTCTTCGTCTGTAAGTAATGAATAGTTCCAGACTGGTTTCGATGTATTGATGTAATTGACCTCCTCATATTTCTTTTTAGCAGCATCATCCGCAGAACTTTTTGGAGCGACGGGTAATTTCGGTTTTTGCTCTCCGTTATTACCGTTTAGTGAATCATCTGCTCTATTTTTTTTTGATGCCATTCTTATGGAATTTAGTGAACCCGGTATATCACTCAACTTACATCTTTTTACTGGAAAATTAACATTTGTATAAGGTGTACATCTGCCTATTCTTACCGGAAATCATCATTTTTGTGCGGTTCGAGTAAATGTCTATCCAGTTACGTAACCAAATTGATATTTTTCCGAACAAGTCAAATAACCAACATGCTAAAAGCTGCCTTATTAACCTCCTTCCTATTCTTTTTTATAATAAATACTCTCGCACAGCAATCTAGTATTAATGGAAGGGTTACCGACTCTTCTGAAAAAAAGAACCTGCACCATGCAGTTATTTCGCTGCTGAAAAAATCTGACACCACATTGGTAGTTTTTACCAGAAGTGATGTAAACGGCAAATTCAGTTTACCAAAGGTTGATACCGGTAACTATGTCTTACTGGTTACGTATCCCCGATTTACTGATTTTATGGAGCAAGTAGTTGTAAAAGACAATACAGAACTCGGCGATATTTTCATGACACTGAAAAGTAAAATGCTGGAAGAAGTGGTAATTAGAAGTGCAGCAGCCATTCGTATCAAAGGCGACACCACTGAATTTGTAGCAGATAGTTTTAAAGTAAAAGAAGGAGCCACTGTTGAAGATCTTTTGAAAAGATTACCGGGCTTTTCGGTAAACAGTAAAGGAGAAATTGTGGCACAAGGGAAAAGGGTTGACAAAGTATTGGTAGATGGCGAAGAATTTTTTGGAGATGATCCCACAATGGCCACACAAAATATTTCTGCCAAAGCTGTAGACAGAGTGCAGGTGTTTGAAACAAAGACAGAACAGCAAAATATGACGGGCATGAGTACCGGCAATGAAGGAAAAACAGTTAATATTAAACTGAAAGACGATGCAAAGAAAGGTTCCTTTGGAAAGATACATGCCGGAACAGACTTTACTAAATATATTGACAGCAAAGCTCTTTATAATAGATTCATTGGTAAAAAGAAATTCTCTGTTTATGGTACCCGTACCAATATTAATGCCGGCAGCTTGAATTGGGAAGACCGGCAAAAGTTGGGTATTGAAAATGATTTTGAATATGATGAATTGAGTGGCTATTATTTCAGCTTTGGTGGTGGTGATGATTTTAATGACTGGAATCTGCGTGGGTTACCGGATGCTTACACTGCTGGTGCGTTATTCAGCAATAAATGGAATGCTGATAAACATAATGTAAACCTGTCCTACCGTTTTAATAGTCTTGGTACCACTAATAATGGCACATCACTAACACAAAACATTTCAAGTGATGGAATTACTTACAGTAATCGGTACACTACCAAAGATGCCTTGAACCAACAACATGCTGTTAATGGCAAGTACGAATGGAAATTAGACTCCCTGGCTTCTTTCAAATTGGTTACTGCCTATACAAAAAAGAATAGCCATGTGTTTGGCACAACTAACGGGGAGTTTATAAAAACGAATCTCGATACTGCCAATACTAGCTTTAATACTTATGATAATTATACAAAAAGAGACCAGATCGATAACCAGTTTACCTACAAACAAATGTTCAAGAAAAAGAACAGGCAGTGGCAAACGGTTTTGAGATATGGTGTAACGGATGACGACAATGACGGATTAAACAAAACGGATATCCGATATTTTGATATCAATGGTGTGTATGATCGGAGCGAATTGGTAGATCAGCAAAAAACATTTGAAGGCCGTTCTACTACAATTGGAATTAAAACATCGTTTATAGAACCACTCTCTGCTACCTGGATGTTGGTAATGGATTACGCATTTAATAAAAATAGTTCTACTTCCTTGCGCAATACCTATGAAAAAGATTTGAGTGGTGATTACAAAACAAGGATAACAGAATTCAGTAATAATTTTGAGCTAGATGCTTTTTCACACAGTGGTAACGCCATAGTACGCTATACAGGTAAAAAAATGCGTTTGGGAATTGGGTCTGGAATCTCCACCGTAAAACTTGGTTTGCAAAACCTCGATGTGAATGAATTTAGTACGTTCAAATTCCTGAATGTTACTCCGCAAGCTCAAATAAACTTTATGCCAAAATCGCAAATGAATATTGGTATAAATTACAGAGGTACTACCAGGCAGCCAACACTAAGCCAATTACAACCGTTAAGAGATAATACCGATCCATTGATTGAATACCAGGGAAATCCGGATTTGAAAGTTGGATTTAATCATGGAATATCTGTTTTCTATAACCGGTATAAAGTACTGGCGCAATCATGGCTTGGCTTACATTTTTCTTATAACATTATGGAAAATGCCATTACTCAATTCAATACATTCGATCAAAACACTGGTAAGAGAACTTATTATCCTGTTAATGTAAATGGCAACAAAACCTGGAATTTCTGGTCTGATTACAGTAAAGAAGGGGGAGAAAAAAAGCTTTACTATGGATTTAGCTTAAACGGGAGCGGTGGTTCATTCAACAATTTTGTAAACAGCGAAAAAATAAATACGAGTTACTACAATGCCAATTTTGATTTTCGGGTAGGAACCCGGGTAGCAGATAAATATGATCTTAGTATTACACCGAGAATTGGCTATAACTCCAGCAAAACTTCCGCAAAAACAACCACCGACAATAATTACTTTTCGTATGGTGGCCGGGTAGAAGCAAACGTAACGCTGCCATGGAAAATGGAAGCCTATACTAATCTTAATGCGGAATTGCGACAACTTACCGATGCCTTCCCGGTTAATAACAATCTTGTGGTATGGAATGCCGGATTATCCCGAAAAATATTTAAAAAGAATACCGGCAAGATCAGCTTGATTGCTAATGACATCCTCGATGAAAATAAAGGTATTAACCGAAGCATCAATAGTACAATTATTTCTGACGAACGTTTTCAACGCATCAGCCGTTATTTCCTGTTGCGATTTGAATGGTCGTTCAATAAAATGCCGGGAGGAGAAACAAAATGATAAAAAAATTATTAGTAGCAGCAATAATAGTTCTGTCAATGCAGGAAGTTTCTGCACAGGCTCGGTTTTTTTCTAGTGTACGGATAGAATTTGAAAAAACTACCAGCGTACGGCAGTTAATGAAAGACCTGCAGGAAAATAGTAGCTGGTATGAACAGAATAAAGACCGTTACCCGGTTTCAACTATCGACCAATATATTTTTACGGGTGATAGCAGTAAATCATTGTTTCAACCCGGAAAAGAAACACCACTTGATCCAAGAGCCTGGTACAGACCGGTTGGAGATAAAAATATTGTTTACACCGATTATCAACGAGGTATCTCCATTGCACAAAAACCTGTGTTTGAAGAAACATTTTTAGTAGAAGACAGTTTGCAAAAAATAAAATGGAAGATAACACCTGATGTAAGAAATATAGCTGGTTATGATTGCCGCAAAGCTATTGGCATCTTAAATGACTCGATCGCCATTTTTGCTTTCTACACCGAGGAATTAATGGTAACCGGCGGACCAGAAGGAATTACAGGTTTACCCGGAATGATATTGGGTATGGGTATCCCACGACTACATGCAACCTGGTTTGCTACAAAGATTGAAGTGTTTGATGTAAAAATGAACAAAGTGGTGCCTGCTACCAAAGGGAAAAAAGTAACCCGTTCGGTAATGATGAAAGCCCTGGAAGCGGTGTCGAGAGAATGGGGATCTTACGGCAGTAAACTATTGATCAATTTTGTGATATAGTTATTTCAACAATTCAAACACATAACTTTCTTTCGATTCTATTTCCATACCAGCTAACGGTTTTACTTTTCCAGTAACTACATTTTTAACCTGCTTAAAACCGTTAATCCGTTCGTTATAGATTGTCCAGTCTGGTTTTGCATTCTTATCCCCGGTATTAGTTACAACCATTACCGTTTGCTTATTATCGTAGCGAAAGTAAATGTAAAGCCCATCTTTCGGTATATACTGCATTGTTTTTCCAGCAGTAAGAGCAGAAGAATTTTTTCTAAAGTTGGCTAAAGCACTTACATGTTCAAATGCTTCCTGTTGTTTATCGCTTCTACCCTCTTTAGTAAAACGATTATCTTTTGCTTTATCGTCAGCCCAACCACCCGGAAAATCTTCCCGGACAGTCGCATCTGTATTTTCTTTTTTATTCTTCATCAGCACTTCAGTGCCATAATAAATTTGCGGAATACCTCTTAAGGTCAACAACCAGTTAAAGCCCATTTTCATTTTCTTCCAGTCTTCATCAACAACAGAAAAAACTCTGTCCATATCATGATTGTCGAGGAAAATGCAATTATTCATGGGCTGCTTATACAAAACATCCTGAGTTAACGTAGTATATATCTTACTTACGCCGGTTAGCCATCCATTTGCTTCATTCATACCTGCCAGCATGGCAAAGCAAGACTGAAAATCAAGCATCCCTTCTGCATTATGCTTAAAAGGAGTCGTCATATTATTTTGTGTGAAATAGGCATTCGCCACTGTACTGTTAACCCATGACTCGCCAAAGACTGTAAGTTTTGGAAACTCTCTTTTCAGCACAGTATTAATATTATTCATGAACTGCTCATCACAATATTTATAGGTATCTACTCTCCAACCATCAATTCCGTACTCTTCGGTGGTCCAAACAGCATGTTGAATTAAAAAATTAGCGACGAAAGGATTTTTTTGGTTCAAATCTGGCAGATGTGGAACAAACCAACCATCCAGCATTTCCGCTTTTTCATTTTGCGAAGCGTAGGGATCATAAAAAACTTCTTCTCGATGATTAGGGGCTTTATCGCCTTGTGATGTATTGAACCATGATTTCATGGGCGGATCTAAAGCAAACCAGTGATGATTACCTACATGATTATAAACGGCATCCTGTATCACTTTCATTCCCTTTGCATGAAGATTATCACAGAAGTTTTTGTATCCCATATTGCCGCCAAAGCGTTTATCCACTTCATAATGATTGGTGAACCAATAGCCGTGATATCCTGCAACATTATTGCCCCACTCACTCATTAAGGGCATATCATTTTCAATTATTGGGGTAAGCCATAAAGTTGTTACGCCTAATTGATTAAAATAATCCAGGTGATTTTCAATTCCTTTAAAATCGCCGCCGTGCCGGGAAAATTTATCTTTTCGGTTACTGGTCTTATCCCTGTAATCATTTATAATATCATTAGAGGGATCACCATTAGAAAAGCGGTCAGGCATCATCAGGTAAATAAAATCTTTTGCGGTAACACCTTGTATTCTTGTTTTGCCGTTTTCTTTACTACGGGATTTCAATTCGAAAAAAACATCTTCAACTCCAATACCTCCGCCGGACAGATTAATTTTAAAAACTCCGGCTTTAGCAGCCGCACTAATATGCAGATCTATGAAAACATAGTTTTTACTTTCAGCTTTACTTACCTTTTCAATTTTAATTGCCGGGCTATTGCTGACAAACTTTGTAAATAGCCCGATATTCTCTCCGTGTAGTATCAATTGCAGCTTAGGGTTTTTCATCCCTACCCACCAATGAGTTGGATAAACACCGAGCATGTCGATTGCAAAACTTTTAATTGAAACAAAAAGAATGAGAATAAGAAAGTAACGTTTCATAATTATTTATCTTTTATTCTTAGTGTTAAGAAAGCTGCGATTATCATAGAACACCCCCCCACCACAATGGTCATTATTGCATTGCCGCTAAAAATATGTTTGGTAAGCATCCCTAAAAGAGTGGCCGCCAATATTTGAGGGATAACAATAAAGAAATTAAAGATACCCATGTAAACACCCATTTTTTTGGCTGGTAATGCTTTTGTAAGCATGGAGTATGGCATGGCCAAAATACTGCACCAGGCCAATCCTATTCCGGCCATACTTACAATTAATAAATTTTCATCTTTGAAAATATAAAAGGAAATAAGCCCCAATCCGCCCGCAATCAAAGCAATCATATGCGTAGCCGGCCTTGAAAACTTTTTAGCCAATACAGGTAATAAAAAAGCAAACAATGCAGCAAAGCCATTATACCAGGCAAATAAAACACCAACCCAATTCCCCATTTCATTATATGCTTTTGAAGTGGTATCTGTGGTTCCTGATAAATGCTGGGCAAGTGCTGGTGTAGCATAGATCCACATGGCAAATAAAGCAAACCAGGAAAAGAATTGAACTACCGCTAATTTTTTCATGGTGTCGGGAAGAAAATTCAAATCATCCATCACTTCTACAAAACCATTTTTACTTTTATTCTTTTGTAGCAGTCCGGCGATCAGCTGACATATTCCAAAGGCTGCAATGCCACCAGTAAGTACATACAATTCCTTTTCTAATTTATTTGTTGCAGAAGAATTATAAAAATAAAGTGCTGCTGTAAGAGCAAGGCCAATAACCGTCCATATCATTCCTTTCTTATTAAAAGAAGTAGCCGGCGTTTTAATATTAATTTCATTATCCGAATCCTGAATTTCACCAAAAGCTTTTAACTGCTCAGGAGAATATTCTTTAGTTGTAAAAACGGTGTATGAAATTGCAGCCATGTATAAAACTGCACCAGTTATAAATGAAATTTTAACGGAGTCGGGAATCATTCCTTCGGGAGCTTCATTTGCAACTCCAAATTCTGTAAGCAGGTAAGGCAATAAAGAAGAAATAACTGCACCGATACCAATAAAAAAACTTTGCATGGCAAACCCTGTCGTTCGTTGTGAATCAGGAAGCATATCACCAACAAATGCTCTGAATGGTTCCATTGAAACATTAATAGAGGCATCCAATAGCCATAACATAATGGCAGCCATCCATAATTCAGAAACTTCGGGAAAAACAAATAATGCAAGCGAAGCAAATATGGCCCCGATCATAAAGTAGGGCCTTCTCCTTCCCCATTTCTTATGCCAGGTCTTATCGCTTAAATGTCCAATAATTGGTTGAATAATTAATCCTGTTAATGGTGCTGCAATCCATAAAATTGGAATTTCTTCAATTTTAGCTCCCAGTGTTTGAAAAATTCTGCTGACGTTTGCATTTTGAAGTCCGAATGCGAATTGGATCCCAAAAAATCCAACACTCATATTGATGATCTGGCTAAGACTAAGCTTTGGCTTTCCACCAAGGTAAGCTGTTAACATAAGCAATCGTTATTTTAATCAGGCCGAATGAAGATAAGAACAGTATGTAATCGATACACATTAATTCTCAAAAAAGAAAAATCCCGCATACACTTAGGCGATGCGGGATTCTAAAAATTAAATTACAAATCCGTTGGGAATAATGGCTCCTTTTTTAATTACTATAATTCCATCTTTTACAGTATATAAAGCATGATCAACATTCTCAAGATGCGGACCGCCATTAATGCGAACATCGTTGCCAATACGTACATTTTTATCGAGGATGGCGTTTTTGATATAACATCTGTCGCCTACACCTAAAACTGGGAAGTTACCAGCCAATGCCTGTGCTATTTCCGGCAACGTTTCGTAATAATCACTACCCATGATATAAGTATTGACAAGCGTAGAACCTGTACCAATTCTTGAACGAATACCTATTACTGAATGTTCGATTCTTGAGGCGTTAATAATAGAGCCTTCTGCTACCAATGTTTTTTCCAACGTAGTACCACTGATCTTTGCCGGTGGCAACATCCTAGGCCTCGTATAAATAGCATTATCGTTGTCAAATAAATTAAAATCAGGAAGATCTTCTGTTAAACCAAGATTGGCTTCGAAGAAAGAATAGATATTTCCAATATCTGTCCAGTAGCCCTCATACTGGTAGCTGGCCACTTTAAATTTCTTGATCGACTCCGGAATAATTTCTTTACCAAAATCTGTTGCTTTTAAATATTCGGTTTCCAGCAAATCGAATAATAATTTGCGGTTGAAAATATAAATACCCATGGAAGCAAGGTAGTTTCTGCCTTTTGCCTTCATCAAATCACCCGTATCGCTTGTCCACTCTGGCAACAATTCTTTTTTAGGTTTTTCTATAAATGAAGTAATCAGCCCTTCACTGGATTTTAATATTCCAAATTCTGGTGCCTCTCTGTCTCCAACAGGAATTGTTGCAATAGAAATATCTGCGCCTAGCTTTTTATGATTATCCAGCATTTCTGCAAAATTCATCTGGTATAACTGATCGCCGGATAAAATAAGTACATAGTCACTATCAAATGGCTCTATATGTCGCAACCCCTGCCGAACAGCATCTGCAGTGCCTTGATACCAGGTAGGATTATCAGGAGTTTGCTCCGCAGCCAGTATATCAACAAACGCTTTGCTGAATGCACTGAAATGATAGGTATTCTTGATATGCCTGTTCAATGATGCAGAATTGAACTGCGTCAATACAAACATTCTTCCTATTCCATTATTCAAACAGTTGGAAATAGGAATATCCACCAACCTATATTTACCTGCAATAGGTACAGCAGGTTTAGAACGGCTGGCTGTTAAAGGGAAAAGCCGGGAACCAGCTCCGCCTCCCAGAATAACACATAAAATTTCTTTCGAATGAGTAATTGTTCTTATCGCCATAACCAGATTTTATTTCAATGATTTATATAGATCAATATATTGCTGTGCCGAACTATCCCATGAGTGATCGATTGTCATCATATGCCCCCGCATCCAGCTATAAAGTTCAGGTTTATTATTATACAAATCGATAGCCCTGCCTACCGAATATGTAATATCTCCAACACTAGCCTGGTCGAATCGTATTCCAAATCCCTGCCAGTCGCCCATATCAGTAACCGTATCTCTTAACCCTCCGATATTTCTGACCATGGGAACTGTTCCGTACCGTAATGCATACATCTGGTTCAGTCCGCATGGCTCTACCCGACTTGGCATTAATAAAAAATCCGAACCTGCATACATTAAATGGCTTAGGGGTTCGCTATAACCTATATACGAGTTAAAATAACCGCCAAACTGGTGTTTCATCTGATCCAGTTTATCTTCCAATTCAGGATCACCCGAACCTAATACTAAAAAATTGGCGTGGCCATTATGCTGGTAAATAGATTGGCTGATTGCATCGGGTAATAAATCGGCCGACTTCTCTCCCACTAATCTTCCAATAAAAGAGATCAATGGTTTATCAGGATCTAATCCAAACCTGCCTGCAAGTTCTTTTTTATTTTTTCGTTTCCCTTTTTCAACTAATTCTTTATCATAATTTTTGGCGATCATGGTATCCGTGTAGGGATCCCAAACTTGTGTGTCAATTCCATTTAATACACCCAGGCTTTTTCCCTGTTCATATTGAAAAAGATTTTCCAACCCGTTAGCGGCTTCTTTCAATTCATCCAAATAGCTATTACTAACAGTAGTAACCTTCCAGGCACATTTTACTGCGGATGCCAGTGGGTTAATGGTATTATTCCAATCCAGCATCCCCCATTTCCAGCTATCAAAAGCTGGTAACAAGTAATATTTATCCCAGCCAATCCATCCCTGGTATTGTGCGTTATGAACAGTAAAAACGGTTGGGATGTCAGACAGTTTTTGCCGAAACTCCAAACTATACTTTATAAAAAAAGGAATAAGACCAGTATGATGATCATGGCAGTGAACAACATCCGGCTTATGCTGCCATTTATTTAACCAATCACATACTGCTACCTGGAAAGAAAGGAAACGTTCGGTGTCATCTTCATATCCATAAATTTTTTCCCGGTCGAGTAATCCATTGATGTCTACAAGGTATAGATCAAACCCAAGCTTGTTTGTTTTCTCTTTAATGATGCTGTAATGAAAATAATGCGGCCCGATATGCTGGTCGCCTTCATGTACCAATTCCCATTGATTATCGTAGAGAAATTTAGTACGATACATAGGCATTACCACTTTGGCTACATGACCTAATTCTGCCTGGTACTTTGGTAAAGCTCCAACCACATCGCCTAAACCACCAGCCTTTGCTACCGGGTAACATTCTGCTGCTATATGAACAATTTCCATTGAATTATTTTGGTGACCGGAATTAGTTTGAAATTAAGGTGTTTTTACTGACAATTGAAATCTAAGTGGCTAAAATTTATGGCGGATTATGCCCGTTTTAGAATACCCCTATGTGGAACTACATTTTTTTTGTACAAGCTTTTAACATCAAATAGTTACATTATGCCAGCATTAAAAAATGTTTTACTTTCAGCACTTCATCAAATCAACTCCCGATTGCTATGACTCAAACTAAACAGCCTACCAACTACGGGGCTTTAAGCACATTAGTAACTGTTTTCTTCTTTTGGGGTTTTATTGCTGCTGGTAACAGTGTCTTTATTCCTTTTTGTAAACATTATTTTAATCTTGATCAGTTTCAAAGCCAGCTGATTGACTTTGCATTTTACACTGCCTACTATGTAGGTGCTTTATTGCTTTTTATTTTTGGTACAATCGGTGGAAAAGATTTGGTAGGCAAATGGGGGTACAAGAAAAGCATTGTATACGGCCTTTTATTTTCTGCATTGGGTGCCGGGGCAATGATATTGGCTGTTAACGGAAACAGCTTTCCCGGAATGTTGGTAGGATTATTTATTGTAGCACTTGGTTTTTCGTTACAGCAAACGGCTGCACAACCCTTTTCAATAGCACTTGGTGATCCTTCAACAGGTGCAGCCAGAGTTACATTAGGTGGTGCAGTCAACTCTTTTGGTACTTCTATAGGGCCTCTTGTAGTTGCGTTAGCTTTATTTGGCACTACTGCCGCCATTACAGATGAGCAGATTGCTTCACTTAGTTTATCAAAAGTTATTGTATTGTACATAGGTGTGGGTGCTTTATTCATAGGGGCTGCTGCTTTATTTAACTTTTCAAAAAAAGTACCATCAGGAATTATTGAAGAAAAAACAGAAAGTGGAAATAAGGCATTAATAGTTCTGATTATAATGACCGTATTGCTGGGAGTAATGTTTGTTCCTGTTTTCAGTACCTATAAAAATTTAGACCCTAATATTTCTGAAGCTAACCAGCATGCATTGGAAATTTACAGGCTTAAATGGTTGCTTGGTGCTTTAGCAGTGGTGGTAGTTGGATTGTTAGTTGCCAATCTCAGTGCCAGAAAAAAACCAGAAGGTTGGGGAGCTATGCGATATCCTCAATTGGTGCTGGGTATGCTGGGCATATTTACTTATGTGGGAGTAGAAGTAGCTGTGGGAAGTAACCTGGGTGAACTATTAAAACAAAAAGAATTTGGGGCATTATCTGCATCAGAAGCAACTCCTTATATTATGATGTATTGGGGGAGCTTAATGATTGGACGTTGGACAGGTGCTATTAGTGCTTTTAATTTTAGCAAATCAACAAAGAAATTTTTACAGCTAATCGTCCCTCTTAAAGCTTTTGGTATCCTTATACTAGTTATCTATCTTTCAAACTATGATGTATCAGCACTATTTTACTATGGTCTTTGTGTATTAGTCCTTATCGCTGCTTTCTTTTTAAGTAAGGAAAGACCAGTACAAACTCTCCTAATCTTCAGTGTATTGGGTGTTATAGCAATGGTTATTGGTTTACTTACTACAGGCACTGTAGCTATTTATGCTTTTCTTAGTGCCGGACTATTTTGTTCAATTATGTGGCCTTGTATTTTTAGTTTATCAGTTGCTGGATTGGGCAAGTACCAATCACAAGGCTCAGCATTTTTGATTATGATGATTCTGGGTGGAGGTATTATACCCCCGATTCAGGGTAAAATTGCTGATTTAATTGGCATACACCAATCATATATTATTGCCGCAGTTTGCTTTGCGTACCTGGTTTTGTTTGCCGTTTTAGTAAAAGGTATTCTTCGTAAGCAGGGAATTGATTATGATGCAGAAGTAAGCGGAGGCGGACATTAATTCAGTAAAACATTTTACTTTTATAACCCTGTAGCACTTGCTACGGGGTTTTTTAAAAATTCATATATGGCAGATTTTGCAATTGGCATAGACATAGGGGGCACCAATACCAAATTTGGTATCGTTGATAAGAACGGCCATATTTTAAAACAAGACCGTTTGCTAACAAATAGCCATGAGGGTGTGCAGGATTTTATTGACGACCTGTATGACAAGCTAATGCCAATGATCAATGAAGCCGGTGGTGCTGGAAACATTACAGGTATAGGCATCGGGGCACCCAATGGAAATTATTATACCGGCAATATTGAATATGCAGCCAATCTTAAATGGCGGGGGATTATTCCTTTTGCAAAAATGGTATCTGAAAAATTTAACCTGCCGGTAAAATTAACCAATGATGCTAATGCTGCAGCCATGGGAGAAATGATGTATGGCTGCGCCAAAGGCATGAAACATTTTATTACGATCACTTTAGGAACCGGTGTCGGCAGTGGTATTGTGATTGATGGAAAAATTGTATTAGGCCATGATGGATTTGCCGGCGAATTAGGTCATACAGTAATAAGACCGGGAGGAAGATTACACCAGGGAACAGGATTACGAGGTTCATTAGAATCCTATGCCTCTGCAACAGGTGTAAGAGAAACCGCCTTGGAACTGCTCGCTGAAAATCCAAATGTAGAAAGCCTGCTTAGAGATTATTCTATCAATGACCTTATAACCAGCCAAACGGTTTATGAATGTGCGATTAAAGGAGATAAAATAGCTAACGAAATTTTTGAAACCACGGGTAAAATATTAGGAGAGGCATTAGCGAATTTTGTAATGTTCTCTTCACCGGAAGCAATTGTATTGTTTGGCGGATTAACAAAGGCCGGCGATTTAATAATGAATCCTACTAAACAAGCCATGGAAGCAAGCCTGATACAGATCTTTAAAAACAAAGTGAAGTTGCTGTATAGTCAGTTACAGGAAGCAGATGCGGCAATATTAGGAGCCAGTGCATTGGTGAGGGAATAAACAAGTTTTTTGTTAGGCGTGATATTTCGAAACTTTTGATGGTTTTGAAATATCATTTTTGTTTGATGATGAATACAGCAGGAACGGGTCGTTGCCCGGCAGCATCAGAAATTTTGATTGTTTCTTTTCCGTTCACCAGCATACAACTGCTTCCGCCGCCGTCAAGGTTTAATGCTTCCAAGCAACCGAGGTCTTTAAATATTTGAGCTTCCTGTGTAAGTGTTGCACCTTCAGCTATGCCGGAGTTTCTTCCTTCTATAATCAATATAATTAGTTTATTATCTTTTGTATAGCCCATTGCTGTACGTGGATGTTTATCATCGATTGCTTTGCCACTAAACTTTAGTTCTTCATTATTGGTAATTTTTATTTCACCGTTTTGTAAAAGTACAGGGCCGCCGCCAACAGCTGTTTTCATTTTCCATTTATTAAAATCCACCCGGACTCTTTTCGATGGTTCAATAGATTGTGAAATGGCTTTTCTTGCATCGTTAAGCCGGAAATTATTTGTGGAATCTTTTACAGCAGTGATGGCTCCCTGTATTGCATATGAATATTTAAGAGTAGAATCGGAATACAACCAGGCTACATCAGCCTCTCTCCTTTTTGAAATACCAATTGCACTACCGAATGGATGACGATAGGTAAATGTATCCTTCCCTCTCCCGTTTACAGTATGGATATTATAACCAACTAATTTTTTATCTTTTATTACCACGTTCAAATTTTGATTGGTAGCAAAAGAAAAGAATGTTGTATTGACGACTACTATCGGATTACCATTTTTCTCATAAAACTTTGAAGGTGTTAATCTGCGTTGATAAGTCGTATCAACAGTAAAGTCAAGTTTCTTATCTTTTAGATCAGCTTCTACATAATAAGCAATATTCGGCTTACCATCCAGCAGGCTTGTTGTTTTATATACATGAACAGAAGGAGGTAATGGCTGAAATAAGGAATCTACATTTTGCCATTGAAGCTGGCAGTTGACCTTTAAGCAAAAAAATGAACTGAAAATAAATATGGTGAAAAATTTTGTCATATCTCCAGACTACTGACTAACGACTCCTGACTCCTTACTCATCTCCCATTCCTTTCTGCCCAATCCTGCAAATACATGTCGTTCGCTATGATAGGAGGAACGTACTAACGGGCCGCTTTCTACGTAATCCAAACCAAGATTGTAACCGATCTCCCGGTATTCAGCAAACTCATCCGGATGCACAAAGCGATGAACAGGTAAATGTTTTTTTGTGGGTTGCAGATATTGACCGATTGTAACTACATCGCAGCCGTTTGCCTGCAAGTCCACCAATGTTTGCGTTACTTCTTCTTTCGTTTCGCCAAGACCGAGCATGATGCCGCTCTTGGTTCTCATACCACCTTCTTTCAACGTCCGTATCACTTCCATACTGCGCCAGTATTTGGCTTGTATGCGAACCTGTCTTGTAAGCCGTTCAACAGTTTCAATATTATGGCTCACCACTTCCGGTGCTGCATCAATTACCCGTTGTATATCTTCTTTGTTTCCTTTAAAATCCGGGATCAATGTTTCTAATGTAGTTTCCGGGTTTAATGCCTTTACCGCTTTGATCGTGTTGTTCCAGATGATAGAGCCGCCGTCTTTTAATTCATCTCTGTCAACAGAGGTAATTACTGCATGTTTCACTTTCATTAAATGAATAGCTTCGGCAACCCGCTGTGGTTCATCCCAATCAACCGGCTCTGGACGACCGGTAGCCACTGCACAAAAGCCACAGCTTCTTGTACAAGTGTTCCCTAATATCATAAAAGTAGCAGTACCAGCTCCCCAGCATTCGCCCATATTTGGACAATTGCCGCTTTCGCAAATTGTGTGGAGTTTATGATTATCGACCAGGCTGCGAACATGTTTATAGCTTTCGCCGATGGGAAGTTTAACCCTAAGCCAATCTGGTTTTTTTACTCTTGTATTATCAACTGCACTTGAAGCTATCGGAAGTTCAATCATGAAGCAAAAATAAGGCAGTTATTTACGCTTGCCAAACAGTA
>LNFM01007830.1_pt1 | contig 16482 bp, 13 predicted proteins | sample 596031 | NCBI WGS metagenome assembly LNFM01 (sample SAMN04254537, study PRJNA301005) | activated carbon metagenome | isolation source: dual media filters at the Ann Arbor, Michigan drinking water treatment plant | place: USA: Ann Arbor
AACCCGGCGACACAGGTGCTCAACGTTGAGCAACTCGAAGCCTATGTCAGCGCTAACATCGGTGTTTGCACGAAGTTTGAGCAAAAGCCATATTTCGATTTTCTTCCACGCGACAGCCCGCTGGTCTTGGTGCAAGGCCCTCCAACTATAGACCTTCCATTACCAATAGGTCCCATCGTCCACCTAGATGCGCTGGAAGAGGGCAAATCGCTCGAGTTGCTGGGTGTAAACAATGCCGTAATCTGGGCGGGGGGACCCTATGTGGCAGGATCGCCGCCGGTACAGATTCCGCAGCTTCCTCCAGGATTCTATGCGCTCCGTGTCGTTGGGGAACCCGCACTCGAAATTTTATTCCGCCACCCTGGCAAGGATGCGCTTCATGTCAGTTAAGGCAGGGTTGGGTACACTTGACATTATGACGCCCCCAGGCGTTGGGTTCAGGGTGTCCGACGCGATGGGAACTGAGTTCGGGCAGGGCAGCAGCACGCAGAGCTTTGATCTTGAACCCGGCCTCTATGCCGTCGAATGGCTGTCAGGCGGTGAGCGGAGCGAAACACTCGTTCGTGTTTCTCCCGGTGTGGCGGCATCAGCGGCGTATCAGCTCGATTTCTTAGTTCAAAATGAGGGACGCACTCACACGATTGCCTCGGCCCCTCGAATTATCCAGGAATTGCGTCCGTCGGAGCGTGAGCACGGTTCATCTATCGCAGTTGTAGTGACGGCCGGAAAAGGAGGTGACCCCATTGAGGTGATGGAAGAATTGCGGCTTCTAGATACGCACGACAGAGCAATGCGTAGCGCTAACCAGAAAGCGCCGGTATTGGAGCTTCATGGGGGGGAAATGGCACGTTGTTACCTAGTTTCGCCCGGACGTTTTCGCATTTCTTATATTGCCCACACGGGTGAGACGGTTCAGCAGAGCGTGCCCGCCCTCAAGGGGCGGCAAACCATCGTCTTTCTGGAAGCGAAGGGAGGCCGGGTGCTGATCGCCGAGGGCAAGGGTTTTGCCAGCGTTTCCCGCTCCGGCGTTGATCCCGCGCGTACGGTGATGATCACCGTTAAGGGTAACGAGTCGGACCAGCGCTTACGTGAACGGTTGCGTCTGACCGGGCTGCTGCTGCGCGACCTGGCAGGAAGCGGCGCAGCGCTGACCGAAGAGTTCTGCTCGATCCTTGGCCGTCGCGCCGTCGATCCTCTGCTCAAGCTTGGTGCCGCCATGGTGGTTCTCACGCGGCTGGAAGCGGGAGTGAGTCCCGCGCTCGATACGCGGCTACCTCAGGATGCGCACGATCTTGCGGACTTCCAACGCCAATGGCTGGGTCGGGCAGCGTCATGGCTTGCGCGATCAGACTTTCATGCGCTCCCACCGGATATTGTCGCCGCGTGGTGGCAGATCGAAAGACTGGGTGGGAATCGGCATCCGCCACGCTGTCCACAAAGCATTACCGCGCCGCCGATGTTTACCTGTGCCTGGCGCTGGGCGGCCGCCCGCAGCGCGCTGCGTCCCAATGCGGTGAGACGTTCAACAGCCTTGCGGGCTGCAGCACGATCAGGCAGTAGTTCCGAGCCGTGGCTATGCTGGAGGCCTGCGGCGGCCAAGGCCGCTTCTGTACCCGCAAGTGCCGACACCCGCGACAACGACGAACTCGCCCGAGATGTGGAGCGCGACGCTAGGCTCGTTTTCGACAAGGGTCGGCTAGGGCAATACAGGTCTCTCGAGGCTGAAGTATTCGAAAAGCTGGGGCCGGAAAATGGCCTAGTGGTTCTTCTGCTTCTGCAGTTGGCGGATGCAGAGAAAGGTGCCCGGCAGCGACCTGTGTTAGCCGAAAGTCTCGCTTCTGCTCTGGCCCTGCCCGGAAGATCTTTACGCCGACTCCTGCTACGAGTGGCCAGATCGTTAGACGCTCTACGCTCAGACGATAGAGGAAGTGCCGTAGGAGCTTCAAAAATTTACTCAACAAGTGCGAAAGGCGGTCAGAAAGTAAGGGAGGGGACGCGAAATGCAGGTCGCAGAGCGCGCACCGATTTAACTCGTCCGTCAAAATTCGAGCGCTCAACATCCGCCCCTGGCTCCGCCGAATCTGCTGTGACGCCTGTACGTCGCCCCAAGTCTGCGCCAGGCTTGTCCCGGCGCATCAACGTTCCGGATGATCCTCAGAAAGGCCGGTTTGGTGGGCGCCAACAGCGGCAAGGATTCTCGCTCGATGCAGATTTTTCGGAGACTAAATCAAAGCAGTGGACCCGCATCACGCTGCGCATTGCGGGGCCGGCTGTAGACGGCCAACCCGCGCAGTTCTACCTACACGACAGTTTTCATCCTCAGATGGAGGAGGTCACCTTTAAGAACGGCAAGGCGTTGCTGACCGTAACCGCTTGGGGCGGGTTTACCGTCGGAGCCTGGGTGCCGCAAGAGAATGTCGAGTTGGAGCTGGATCTCACGAATTTGGGCAATGCCCCAGACACTATTCGCATGCGATAAATGGTTGCTGGATTTTGGCGCCTCAGTTACTTGACAGTTGTTAGGAGAGATTCCAAAGTTATAGAAATTGAGAGTTCAATTTGTCGAATTGGAGTTGGTGGTGCGAATAGTCCTTGATCCAGGGCATGGCGGGTATGCTGAAGTAGATGGTTCCAGCGCGAACAACGCTACGGGGCCGGCCGGCAGGGCGCTGCCTGACGGCGTGGCTCAGGCGACGGACCGGCACTCTGCGTCGGCGGCTGTTGGCGCCATGCGGTGGGAAGCCCGGTCGGGCTTATCGGGCCGTGGCGGCATGACCCTGAACCTCGCTCCGAGCGGGCCAACCGCGCCGAGAAGGCGCTGGTGTCCCACCAATCGGCGCCGGCGGTTTTTTGCAGTCGCCGTCCACCAGGCTATGCGCACGACCGCCGAGCTTTTGCGTTACGGAAACGCTCCGGTCCATTAGGCAGGTGATCACCCTGATCCTGCTGTAAACTGCGCTGTCGTGGACTGGCCATCGGGATGGCGTAAGCCCAAGCTGGTCGGTGGCCGTATTGGAACAACAGGCTGTGCCCCTCTGGTTCTGGACCGTCTTGGGACTTGTTGCAGGATCGTTCTGCGGCATGTTGATCGTCCGGCTTCCACGGCGTGCCACTGTTATTGGGCGATCCGAATGCCCGAGTTGCCATAAGAAGTTGGCGCCACTCGATCTCATCCCGCTCGTGAGTTGGTTGATGGCACACGGCAAATGCCGTTACTGCGCGGCCCGAATTTCCTGGTTCTATCCCGCCGTGGAGGCCGCGTGCGCGCTGATCGCTCTCTGGGGTGTCGTTATCGTTCAACCGGGGGTCGTCCTTCAAACCTGCCTGCTGGGCTGGACGCTGCTGGTCCTGGCCGCGATCGACTGGCGGACCATGACCTTGCCGGATGTGCTGACGCTGCCGTTGACGGTGGCCGGCCTGCTGGCCGTTGGTCTCTACGATCCGCCGTCCTTGCCGGAGCACGCCGCCGCGGCCATGGCCGGCTTTCTGGCATTCGCCGGAATCGCCTACCTTTACCGACGCTTGCGGGGAAGGGATGGCTTGGGTCTTGGTGACGCCAAGCTGTTCGCGGCGGCTGGCGCCTGGCTCGGACTGGCGGGACAATGGTCGGCCCTGTTGATCGCCACGGTGACGGGCCTCGTCTGGACAGGCTTTTTGGTATGGCGGCGCGGACCGGCACTGGATACGCGGCTTCCGTTCGGAGCATTCATTTGCATTGGCATCTGGCTGGTATGGCTTTATGGACCGTTGCGGTTCGGCTAAGGTGATACCGAATTGGGCTGAGGGCGCGCGGTGTCCGGTATTTCGGGTCAGTCGATAATCGAGGCAGTCGAGGAGCGCAAACTCCCGATCGATCTGCTTGTCGAGCGCGGCAAGCTCTCCTCTGCCGCCGTCGAGCGCGGCCGGCTCGCGGCCGGCGGCCAATCCCAGGAGCGCCTCGAATTCACCTTGATCCGGCTGGGGTTGCTGTCGGACCAGGCCGTGGCCGAGGTCTTCGCCGAGACATCCGAGCTTCCGCGTCTTGCTGTGGAGGCGATCCCGCGGGAGGCGGTCGAGCACGAGCGGCTGAATCCCAGGTTCCTCCGGTCCGCCCGGGTGCTGCCGTTGATCGACGGCGAGGAGACGCTCGGTATTGCGGTCGCCGATCCGTTCGACGTCTTCTCCATTCAGGCGATCCGGTTCGCCGTCAAGAAGCCCGTCTCCGTCCAGGTTGCGGCGCTGGGGGAGATCGAGGCGGCGCTCGACCGTCTGTATGGCGACCCCGAGAACGCGGCGAGCGCCGGGGATGGCTCCGAGGACGGCTTCAGCGCCGACTCGGAGCGGCTGCGCGACATGGCGAGCGAGGCGCCGGTGATCCGGCTGGTCAGCCGGCTGATCGAGGAGGCGGTCGAGAAGAGCGCCTCCGACATTCACATCGAGCCGTTCGAAAACAAGCTGAAGGTACGCTTCCGGCTGGACGGCATGCTGCGCGAGATCGAGGAACCGCCCTACCAGTTGGCCGCGGCCATCGTCTCGCGGGTCAAGATTCTCGCCAAGCTCAACATCGCCGAGCGCCGCCTGCCGCAGGACGGCCGCATCCGGATCGCGGTCAAGGGCAAGGAGATCGACTTCCGGGTATCGACCGCCCCGACGGTGCACGGCGAAAGCGTCGTGCTGCGCATCCTGGACCGGTCGCAGCTGACCTTGGACTTCCACGCCCTCGGCTTCGACGACCGGACGCTCAAGATCTATCTGGACCTGCTGGCCCTGCCGCACGGCATCATGCTGGTCACCGGCCCGACCGGCAGCGGCAAGACGACGACGCTCTATGCCTCCCTCGATCATCTGAATGTGCCTGACCGAAAGATCCTGACCGTCGAGGATCCGGTCGAATACATGCTGGAGGGCGTCAACCAGGTGCAGGTTCACCCGGAGATCGGCCGCGGCTTCGCCTCCACCTTGCGATCGTTCCTGCGCCAGGATCCGGACATCCTGATGGTTGGCGAGATACGCGACATCGAAACCGCGAGGATCGCGGTGCAATCGGCGCTCACCGGTCATCTGGTGCTCTCGACCGTCCACACCAACGACGCCGCCGGCGGCATCACCCGCCTCCTTGACATGGGCGTCGAGGACTTCCTGCTGATGTCGACGGTGATCGGCCTGGCGGGCCAGCGGCTGGTGCGCTGTCTGTGCCCGCATTGCCGCGAGCAGTACCAGCCGGCTCCCGAATGGCGCGCCCGGCTCGGCCTGGACGCCGACGACATGTTGTGGCGGGCGGTGGGCTGCGCCGAGTGCGGCGGCACCGGCTATGCGGGCCGCACCGCGCTGCTCGAGGTGCTGCCGGTCACCGACCGCATCAGGGTGTTGATCCTCGAAGGCGCCGATGCCCAGAAGATCCGGGACGCGGCGGTCGCCGAGGGCATGGTCACCATGTTCCGCGACGGTGTCGCCAAGGCCACTTCGGGCCTGACCTCCATCGAGGAAGTCTTCCGGGTGGCGGCGGAGGCCTGATGCCCACCTTCCGCTACAGAGCCATGGACGGCGCCGGCAAGATCGTGACCGGCCTGATGGAGGGGCCGAACGCGTCGGCCGTCGCCGGCAGGCTCAGCCAGCAGGGCCAGGTGCCGCTGTCGGCCGATCCCGTATCCGAGACCGGTCTGGCAAGGCTGCTGCACGCGCCGCTGGCGCTGGGCCGGCGGGTGTCGCTCAAGGACCTGCAGCTGCTCACCCGCGAACTGGCGGTCTTGCTGAAGGCCGGCGTGGCGCTCGAGGAGGCGTTCTCGCTGGTGATCGGCGTCACCCGCAACGTGACATTGCGCAAGGCGCTTGAGGAGGCGGCCAGCGACCTGCGGGAAGGCGCCAGCCTGGCGAAGGCGCTGGGCAAGCATGAGGCCCTGTTCGACGGGTACTACTGCAGCATGGTGCGCGCCGGCGAACAGAGTGGCCGGCTCGAGGAAACCTTCGACGGCCTGGCGCGGTTCCTCGAACAACGGGTGGCGATCACCGAGAGCATCACCTCGGCGCTGATCTATCCGATGATCCTGGCGGTGCTGGTGGTGATGACCCTGGTGCTGGTGGTGGCGGTGGTGCTGCCCGAGTTCAAGCCGATCTTCGACGATCTGGGCTCCGCGCTGCCGATCCCGACGCGGATCGCGATGGCGGTGGGAACACTGTTCCAGGATTACTGGTGGCTGCTCGTCATCTTGCTGGTGGCGGCGGCCGTGGCGGTCCATCTGGCGCTGGGCAACCCGGAGACACGGGCGCGGATCGACCGGGCTCTGCTTCGCCTTCCCATCGCCGGGATGCTGATCCGCAAAGCCGAGACCGGGCGGTTCACCCGCACCCTGGGGGCGCTGCTGAAGGGTGGCTTGCCGTTGCCGCATGCGCTCGCGCTGGCGGTCGGCGGGGTGCGCAACCGGGCCATCTCCGCGACATTGGCGGAGACGGTCCCGGCGGTGCGTGAGGGCGGCGGCTTGACGATGGCGCTGCAGCGCACCGCGACGTTGCCGGATCTGGCGCTGCGGCTGATCCGGATCGGTGAGCAATCCGGCCGATTGGAGCAGATGCTGCTCGAAGTGGCCGATCTGTTCGACACCGATGTCAAGCGCGGGCTGGACCGGGCCATGGCGGCGATGGTGCCGGTGATCACGATCGTCATGGGCCTCATCATCGGCGGGCTGATCGCCTCGGTGCTGCTCGGCATCATGAGCGTCAACCAGTTGGCCGTATCATAGGGAGAAGCGGGATGAGCCGGCCGCGCGAAAGCAGCATCGTCAGGCACCGGCGCGGCGAGGATGGCTACACGCTGACCGAGCTGCTCGTGGTCATGTTCATCCTCGTGCTGCTGGTGGGTCTGGTGGCGCCGCGGGTGATCGGCTATTTGGGTGGGGCCAAGAGCGATACAGCGCGTATCCAGCTGAACAATGTCGAGTCCAGTCTTGACCTGTTTCTGCTGGACACGGGCCGTTATCCCACTGAAGCCGAGGGTCTTGGCGCGCTGATGCAGAAGCCCGAGGGCGTAACAGCCTGGGAAGGGCCTTACCTCAAAAAGGAGAGCGGGCTCCAGGATCCTTGGGGGCAGGCTTATCAGTACAGAGCACCGGGCCAGCACGGTGAATATGATCTGTTTTCGCTTGGAAAGGACAAGACAGAAGGCGGCGAGGGCGAGAATGCAGACATCACCAACTGGAAGTGAAGCGGGCTTTACGCTTACGGAATTGCTGGTGGTATTGGCCATTCTGGCTCTGGTCGTGTCCGTGACACCCTCTCTCTATAGAACTGCTGTGCCTGGGGCGCGATTGAAGAGCGCTGCGGTCGAGTTGTTGTCCTATCTGAAAGTTGCGCGGGCCGATGCAGCTCTGGCCGGGGAGCCTGTCGTCCTGACCATCTCGGGCGGAACGATCCAACCAAAGGATGGAGCGGCCGAAGCGTTTGAAGCACCCTCTGGCGCGGATATTTCTTACGAATCTGCCTTTGGCGGAGACAAAATGGGTAGTGCGCTTACGTTTTATCCTGATGGCGGTAGTTCAGGCGGCACGGTTACACTGGAATATGGCCAGGGAACGCGCAGCCTGAACATCAACTGGCTTACCGGCCACATTGCGATAGTGCGATGAGCCATAGGCGTGCGGAGCGAGGGTTCACTTTAATCGAGGTGCTCGTCGCGTTCGCCATTCTTGCGCTGTCGATGGGCGCGCTGATGGTGGCGTTTGGTTCCAGCGCGAAGCTTTCGGCGGCTTCGGAGTCCCGAGCCCGGGCGCTGCTGCACGCGGAAAGCGTACTGGACGCGCTCAGTATCGATCTATCGAAGGATACCGTCACTCAGAATGGATCGTTCGACGACGGCTTTCGCTGGGAAGCCACTATCGAGCCCTATGGCGGTGATGAGGACCATGAGGCTTGGATCGCTGCGGCCTACGATGTTTCGGTCCGTGTTTTCTGGGGCCGGAAGCCCGTCGAGCGTAATGTTGAGTTGCGCACCCTCAGGCTTGTGCCAAAGGGTTTCCAATGACCATGCCGGCTTATTTCCGATGGTCGGACGAGGCGGGCTTTACACTGGCGGAGCTGCTTGTTGCGCTTGCGCTGTTGGCCATGATTTCCCTGCTGGCCGCGAATGGACTGTCTTTCGGCGCCCGGGTGTGGGAGCGCGGCTATTCGACCGCCGATAAACTGGATGAGACGGTTGCACTGCAACGGTTCTTTAGGCGTACGATTTCGGAGATCTATCCCTACACCGTCAATGTTGATCTGCAGACCCGCTACGTGGATTTCGTCGGCGAAGCCGGCCGCATGCGGTTTGTTGCACCAGCGTTGCCGCAAATGCCTCAGGCCGGGCTGACCCGGTATGAGATTCGGACCCGGTCATCCGCAAGCTTCGGGAAACTGGTCATGCGGTGGTGCGCGCTCGACCAATGCCCTTTGGAGGCTGACTTTTTCAATCGTGCGAAGGAAGCCGTCATCGCTGACGGCATCAAGCGTGTCCAGTTTCGTTACGGCGCGGACGACCAGGTCAGCAGGGATTGGCAAATGACCTGGGTTAACCAATCAGAGCTGCCAGATCGAGTTGAAGTGGTGCTGACCTACGGAAAGGAAGACCGAGGTGATTGGCCAGTTCTCGTTGCCGCGCCGCGAGTCGACAAGGATGCGCGCTGTGTCTTTGATCCAATCAGCAAACGTTGTCGGGAGAGGTAAGGGAAATGCTTCGCGCCCTCCTAGAAAGGCTGCTCGGTAATCTGACGGCGTTCGTGACATGGTGGGGCGAGGAACTCGTAACTGTGATCCCGCCGCGGTGGAGAGCCGTCCTGTTTCCTCCGGACGACAGGCCGGTCCTGACCATCGGGCCCGAGGTAATGGTACTGGCGAGGCCGCAGACCGGAGAAGAGGAGTTGGTGCTCTGGCGGCAACCGGTGATGCCGGTCGGTATCGTTGAAGTCAGCGATCTGACCCAAGCTGTCGGGGACAAGCCGGTCCATGTAAGGTTCGACATGGCGCTGGGCTTGTCTCGCCAGATCGTCCTGCCCGCAATGTCCCGCGGCGATCTCGGGAACGCGGTCCTGTTCCAAGTCGAGCAGCTATTTCCGTTCCGAGCCGAGGACGTCCATATTGCTCATGGCGGCGGACAACCAACCGAGGCAGTAGGCCAGGTCAGTGTCCCGGTGATTGTCATTGAACGGTCGGTTATCGATGGTTGGTTGCACACGTTGCGCGTCGCAGGGCTTCGCGGCGCCTCATATTCAGTCTTGGTGCGTTCCACCCCATTCCCTTTCCTTCGCCAGCCAGGGCCAGTTGACCATCGGTCTCGCAATCTCAGGGCGGCCTTGGCGGCGATGACGATTGTCCTGGCGGCGGGAACCATGGCTGCCTGGCACGCCCACCGCGAAGCGTACATTGCGTTCCTCGAGCAGGGCATCAACGAACGTAAAGTGGTCGCCCTGGATTCTCGAAAGCTAACCGATCGCATCACGATGGCAACGGCGACCCGTGGGTGGCTGGAGGCCGAGGCGAAAAGGCCAGATCTAGGGGATGTGTTGGATAATCTAGCGCGCCAAATGCCGGACACGGCCTGGGCGGAGCAACTTGAATGGCGTGGCAAACAGCTTCGCCTACAGGGCTATGCGGAAGATGCGGTAGCCCTGCCGAAGCAGGTAAGTGGCGGTGGCCTTTTCGAGAATGTGCAGTTTCGGGCTGCGATGAACAACCGCGGCGATGGAGCAAAGGAGCGGTTCGATCTAACGGCAGCCGTGAAGGGGTCGCCGTGATGGTGTTTGCCCGCTGGTCCCCCTCCAATCGGCGGTTTGTCGCGATCTCACTTGCCATGGTTGCTCTGTTTTTGCTCGGAGACGCGTTGGTAGCGCCCGTTGTCAGTACATTCGTGCGCCAGGGGGAAAGGATTGCTGACCTGGAGGCACATTACCGCCGGTTCGCGGAAGTGGCGTCGAGGAAGGGCGCATTGGAACTGCGCCTTGCCGCTCTAGACAGGGAAAAGACGTGGCGCAACCAGCTGCTTGATGGGCCAGCAGCGGCGGACGCGGGAACCCTTTTGCAGCAACGGATCCGGGCCGCGGCGGATACGGCAGGAGCGCAATTGCAAAGCTTCGAGCCCATCGAGGGTAGTGCCCCGCATGGATTCTCGAAGCCCGGAGTTCGGGTGGAGCTTCAGGCAGCTGGCGAACCGCTCGCCCTGTTTCTTGAGACCCTTCGGAACGCCGGCGAAGTCATCGTCTTTGAGAACGTATCGTTGCGCAGCCCAGGCGCCGGAAGTCCCCACGACAAGTTGCAGCTGCGGATGGAGTTGTTCGGCTATTGGTATCCCCGCGAGCCAGCGCCATGATCAATCGCCTGGGTCAAGTTCCTGTAACCATTTTGGGTATCAATGGCTTGTTGTTGCTGGCGTTGCTCTGGTTTGCGATCGACCGAAGTTTCGCTTTTCCGGCGGTCATCGCCACCACCGCCAATGGCGCTTCAAAGACCACGACCGCGTCCATGCCCGCAGCGCCGCCAATGCTTGTCGCCTTTCGAGAGCGGCCACTTTTTGCCACGACGCGGAAGGCAGCGACCGTGGAAGAAATCGCGGCAGCTGAAGCTGCCGAAGCGGCGGCAGACATTCCACCACCACCTCCGGTTCTAACAGGCTATCGACTCACGGGTACCCTATTGGGAGCCGGCAGGAAAGTTGCTTTTGTGCAACCCGATGGGAACGACAAAGCGACTTCGGTGGCGGTCGGCAGCGACGTGGAAGGTTGGCAACTCGTCGAGGTGGATACTCGCCAGGCCATCTTCGAACGGGAAGGCAACCGGACGGTACTGGAACTCGTGGTTGCCGTCGGGTCCGGCGCGGCTGGCACGAGCGAGAAGGTAGGCGGCGCGGGAATACAACCTGCCGCGCGCGAGCTCTCGCCGCCAAACAGGGATAGACCGGAGAAGCCCTCTACCGCTAGGTTGTACCGCCCGCCGAAGTCGCAATAGTCGGCTCCGTCTGGGTTGGATTTCTCAGAGGGACCTTAGTGAAAGATATATTCGTGGCCTCAAAGTGTGGGTGGATCGTGGGCTTGTTGGGGCTGATGCTCGCCTCTTGTGGGCCGGGGCCGTTTACCAAGGGGCTCCAGGATACCTATGTCAAGCCAGCCGCAGCACCTGTCGCTGCGCCTCAGACGGAGGCTTCCGCCCCCGTCGTGCAGGAGCAGCGACCGCTTCAAACGGTCGTTCAAGGAACGGGTGAGTTCCTGGTGCCGCCGGGCGCGAAGGCTTCTGGCGCCGGAGGCGAGGGCGTCACGCTCAACTTCGCCGACGCCGATATTCGGGCCGTGTTGCAGGTGCTGCTTGGCGATGTGCTTGGACTCAACTTCATCGTCGATCCCGCGATCCAGGGAACGATAACGCTGCAATCAAGCCAGCCTGTTCCCAAGGATGACGTCTATCCTCTGCTGGAGGAGGCGCTGGCGCTCAACGGTCTGACCATCGCGGAATCTCGTGGGGTGTACTCGGTTGTCAAGAATGAGAACGCTCAGCGGCGGATAAAGGGATTGCGCACGACATCCGGCAACGGGCTCAACCCGCAGGGTTACGGAATCTGGGCCGTGCCGCTGAAATACGTCAGCGCCGTCGAGATGCAGAAAATCCTGGAGCCCTTCGCGCCCGAGGGAAACATCGTCCGTGTCGACAATGCGCGGAACCTCCTTCTACTTGCCGGTAGTCAGCAAGAAATTTCAACCCTTCTCGACACCATCGCCACCTTTGATGTGGACTGGATGAAGGGCATGTCATTCGGTCTTTACGAGCTAACGCATGTTGATTCAGAAACCGTTTCCGAGGAGATGAAGGAAATCTTCAACGCCCCCGGTAGCCCGGTCCAGGACCTGGTGCGCATCATCCCGCTGCCCCGTCTTAACGCACTTCTGGTGATGTCACCGCGCCAGGAATATCTCACTCAGGCGCAGGAATGGATTAATCGGCTTGATCGAGGCAGGGACAAGGTGAGCCGGCGTATCTACGTCTACTATGTCCAGAATGGCAAAGCGGATGATTTGGTAACCTCTCTGGGCGGTGTTCTTGGAACCGGTGATTCTAGTAGGGAAACAGGAGCGGATCCCTCCGAACGGCGTGATGCTCGTTCCTCGCGATCAGGTGCGGACTCCCAGGAAGAAGGCTTCAGCATGGGGGGAGACAATCGAGGAAGCGTCCGAAGTTCCGGAAGTTCACGAAGTGCCACGGCAGATCGGGTTCTTGGCCGAACTAGCGCGAGTAGTCTGGCCGATTCTTCCTCGGAGGCCGCCGTCGCAGTTTCCGCGAATGAGCAGGCGGCGTCCTTCGAGAGCAACGGTTCGCGCTTCTTTGCCGACAACAAGAATAATGCGATCTTGATATACGGAACCGCCAGCGAGTACGAACTCGTCCTGTCAGCGCTTCGGCAATTGGACACGCCGCCGCTCCAGGTGCTCATTGAGGCGACAATCATTGAAGTGGGCCTCAGCAAAGATCTGAGCTTCGGGGTGGAATGGTTCTTCAAGGAGGGTAAGAACCGCATAGATCTGAGTGCCACAGGGACCCCGACGCAGGTCTTTCCAGGGTTCTCCTATCTGTTTGGCGGGACTGACCTGAAGGTTGTCGTCAACGCGCTGTCGTCGGTTACCGATGTCAATGTTATCTCCTCCCCACAGTTGATGGTTGTAAACAACGAAACCGCGCGACTGCAGGTGGGCGACGAGGTGCCGGTGCCGACTCAGTCGGCGGTCAGCGTCCAGGATCCGGATGCGCCCATCGTCAACAGCATCGAATTCAAGGATTCCGGCGTCATCCTGGTGGTCACGCCGCGGATCAATAACAACGGATCCGTCTACATGGAGGTCACCCAGGAAGTCAGTGACGTGGTGCCGAACGTCACCTCGGGCATCGACGCCCCGACCTTTCAGCAACGCAAGATCACCAGTACCGTGGTGATCGACGATGGCCAGACAATCGCGTTGGGCGGGTTGATTCGCGAGAACAAGACCCGCACCAAGTCCGGCGTGCCCTTTCTCAAGGATATCCCGCTGCTTGGTTTGCCGTTCCGTCAGACCGACAACACCAAGCGGCGCACGGAACTCCTGGTTTTCATAACGCCGCACGTGATCCGCAGCAATGTAGAGGCAAAGGCGTTATCGGATTACCTTCGCCTGCGCCTTGACGAGGAACACCGCAAGGGGCTTTTCGGTATCAAGTTTGGCCCTCACGTGTTGAAAAAGCCGGAAGCCACTCCGTGAGCGTTCGCGAGCAGAGCGGGTTCGCGCTCGTCTCTGTTCTCTCCGTGGTCTTGATCCTATCCCTGCTCGCCGCCGGCCTGGTCGTATTGGCTGGGAGCCAAGCGCGCGCCATTGTCGCCCAGGAGCAACGTATCAAAGCGATTGCAGCAGCGGATGCGGCCATTTACCGGGCACTGATTGGCCTGACAGACCGTCGCATTGCCGCGCGCTGGTCCTATAATGCCGCCCCTGGGGAGGTGGAAGTTCCGGCCGGCAAGGCCACGATCACCATAACGGATGAGTTGGGTCGCCTGGATATCAACACGGCGGATGATGCGGTGCTCCGGGCACTGTTCCAGGCCGCCGGCTTGGCACCCGACGAAGCGGCCGCGCTTGTCGATAGGGTTCGAGATTGGAGCGACCAAGACGATCTCCGCCGGCTAAATGGCGCTGAGGCAGAGGACTATCGTGCTCGAGGTCTGCAAAGCGGCCTGCGCAACGGGCCGTTCGAGCTTGTCGAGGAACTCAAGCTTGTCAAGGGCGTGACGAGCGACCTGTATGCAACCATCGAGCCCGCGCTTACCGTTTATTCGGGGCGCCGCACGGTCAGCGGCCGGTGGTCCTCGCCGATCTTGATTCAGGCTCTGGAACTGGCCGGCAATAACGTCCCAATCGGAAACCAAATTGCGCCTTTGCCGGTCATGGAATCGTTGGGAGGCAGGGTATTTCGCATCGCATCGCAAGTGAGCTATGGGCGAGAGCAAAGCGTCGTTCGCCAGGCCATCGTGCGCTTTACGGACGACCCGAAGGAACCTTATTGGATATATCGGTGGGTATCGGCCGCAGGCCCCAAGAGGCAAATTGACGGAAACGATTCTTTGACTTTGAATCCAGATTGAATTGTGCCACCGTCAGGATGCCGTCGGAGTAGTGGACGGAAAGCGCCTAGGGTTGGGCGTCAGGGCGTCAAGTTTCAGCAAGGCATGGTCGCGTCGTTGCAGCAAAGGGCTTAGTGCCGCTGCACAAGGCGCAAAAGCGGTTGGGAATCACGCAAATGCGCGTCAGATGGATTTCGGCAGTTTTCCCTCTCTCTTGCGCATTGGCGCTTCTGCCTCTCGTCTCCGCCGTCGCCGGCGAGATCAATTACACCTATGACGACCTCGGGCGGTTGACGAAGACTCAGTATGGGGCCGCTAGCGCCCCCAAGCTTGAGTACGCCTATGATCCCGCTGGTAACAGAACCCTCCAGACGGCTTCCGTAGGCGCCCCTCCGGTGGTTGTTGGTCCAGCCACCATCGATGGTATGACCGGCTCTGCTACCTCGGACAGCCTCAGCTTTACCTCTGCGGTCGGCGCGAACTTGCTTGTTGTGGTGTTCGCCGGCGAGGATCGGGCGGTAACGGCCTTGACCTATAACGGCCAAACGCTGACCAAGGCGGTGGAGCGAGCCGAGGGCGTCCAGAAGTCCGAGATCTGGTACATGGCCAGTCCGCCGTCCGGCGCCTACACGCTTGCGATCAGCGCGGCTGATCAGGGCGGATCCTCAGCCAACGCCTCCCAGTACGCGGTTTTCAATGTCACGGGGGTCACGGCGACGGCGCCGAGGATCATCGCGCAAGCGGGCAACAGTTTGACTGCGCAGACGGCGATTAGTACGTCGAGCGTTGCGGTACTCGCGAATGAACTGGTTGTTTCGGGTCTGTCTGTTGGCGATGCAACGACCACCTTGCAGCCGAACTCCGGGACCGAGCATGTGGATGCGGACAGCGCCTCCACATTCATCTCTCTAGGCGTGCATTACGAGGAAGAGGGGTCCGCCGTCTCGAAGTCCTACGGCTATACCTTCTCAAGCACGACCCGGCCGACGATGACGCTTGCGGTCTGGCCGCGTTCTGGTGGGGGTGGGAGCTCGACGGTTTACTCGATCGGCAACGCCTCGGCGACCGAGGCGGGCACCATGACGTTCACGGTCACCCGGACGGGCACGGCGGTTGCCCAGGAAACGATTCAATATGCCGCAGCCTCCGGCACGGCGACCTCCGGCGTAGACTTTGCCACGCCGCCGGGCACCACCTTGACGTTCCAGACCACCGACACGAGCCAGACGTTTACCGTCGCCACCAACCCGGACACGACCTACGAAGGCAACGAGACGCTGACGGCGACATTGAGTAACCCGTCGGCGGGTTCGATCGGCACCAATAACGGGACGGGCACGATCAATGACGATGACACGCCGCCGAGCTTCTCGGTGGCGGCTTCTTCGGCGACCGAAGGCAGTCAGATAACGTTCACGGTCACGAAGACCGGTTCGACAGCGCTGAGCCATAGCGTCAACTACGTGACCAACACGGCGGGTACGGCGACGCCTGTCGCGGACTTTACCGCTACCAGCGGCACGCTGGCGTTCACGAGCGGCCAGACAAGCCAGACCTTTACCGTTGATACGGTGCAGGACACCGGCGTTGAGGGCAACGAGACTGTCGGTGTGGTCTTGAGCGCCCCGACAGCGGGCGCGACCCTTGGAACGTCGACGGCCAATGGCACGATCAATGATGACGATGCGCCGAGCAACACGGTTTACTCGATCGGCAACGTATCGGCCACCGAGGGCGCGACGATGACGTTCACGGTGAGCCGGACTGGAACTGCCGGCGCCGTCGAGACAATCCAGTACGCGACGTCGTCGGGTACGGCAATCTCAGGAACGGATTTCACTGCCGCGTCGAACACGCTCACCTTCCAGACGTCGGACACCAGCAAGACGTTCACCGTCACGACGACGCAGGATACGACATTTGAGGGCAGCGAGACGCTGATGGCGACGTTGAGCAGCCCATCCAACGGTTCGATCGGTACCGGTACTGGCACCGGCACGATCAATGAAGATGACACTCCGCCGAGCTTCTCGGTGGCGGCGTCTTCTGCGACGGAAGGCAGCACCGTGACCTTCACGGTGACGAAGACGGGTTCGACCGCACTGGCCCACGCAGTCGACTACGCGACATCCTCCAACAGCGCAACGCAAGGTCAGGACTTTACCGGCGTGACCGGCACCCTGAACTTCGCGAGCGGGGATGCCACCAAGACGTTCACGGTCAGCACCACCCAGGATGCTTTGGCCGAAAGCAATGAAACCTTCGTGGTGACGTTGAGCGGGGCGACAGCCGGTGCGACCATCAGCACGGCGACAGCGAACGGTACCATCAATGATGACGATGGCCCGAGCACGACGTCCTACTCGATCGCCAACCAGTCGGCGACCGAGGGGTCGACCATCACC
>LNFM01008689.1_pt1 | contig 16481 bp, 14 predicted proteins | sample 596031 | NCBI WGS metagenome assembly LNFM01 (sample SAMN04254537, study PRJNA301005) | activated carbon metagenome | isolation source: dual media filters at the Ann Arbor, Michigan drinking water treatment plant | place: USA: Ann Arbor
GCTTCCTCATCGACAATGGCGGCTGGCGCGCGGCTTTCGTTCTGCCGGGCCTCGTCTCGATCGCGATCGGCGTCGCCTATTTCCTGTTCTCGCGTCCCGACATGGCCGCCGAGCAGGCCGCGAAGGCCGCTAAGCGCGCCGCAGGCCCGGCAGCCAAACCGGCCGCGACCGGGACCACCCACTCTGACCAGCGACTGCGCCAACTGCTGTTGCGCTTGTCGATCATCATCTTCTGCACCGCCGCGCTTTCGAGCATCGTGTTCCAGTCGACGACGTTCGCGCTGCCGAAAGTTCTCGACGAGCGTCTCGGCGGCATTGCCGGATCCGCGACCGCGGTCGGCTGGCTCGCCTTCGTGGTGTTCGCCATTGCATCCATGGCGCAGTTGGTCGTCGGCCGCCTGCTCGACACGCTCGGCCCGCGCATCGTGTTCATGGTGGTCGCCGCGATGCAGGTCTTCTTCTTCTTGCTGATGCCGGGATTGAAGGACTGGACGGCGCTCGCCGTCGCGCTCGGCTTCATGCTCGGCGCGTTCGGCCAGATCCCGATCAACGACTATATGATTGGCCGCATGGCGCGTTCCGAGTTCCGCGGGGCCGTCTACGGCGCACGCTACGTCGTGTCCTTCGTCGCATCGCGTGGGTACATGGCAATTGGGGCTTCGACGCCCTCTTCCGCATTCTCGCCGCGACAGCCGCTGTCATCTTCCTTTTCGTGTCGATGATACCGGGTACGTTGCCGATGCCGGACGAAGCACCGGCGAAGGCGTAACGAGCCACCGAGCATCGAGTGGCGCGATTCTAACCGTGCGTCACACCTTCAATGCGGCTCAGCCGCCAACAGACCCTTGCGACCGACGCGCCAATTCGACGATGCTCTCCAGATGTGACCGACCGAGAATCGGTTGCGGCGCTGCGGGGTGTAGATGAACGCGATCGTTGTCGGAATCATTGGCTACATCGGGCTCCAGATCCTGATCGGCGCCTGGGTGTCGAGGCGGGTCGCGACCGAGGCCGACTACATGCTGGCGGGCCGCTCGCTCGGCGTCGGTCTCGCGGCGACGTCGATCTTCGCAACCTGGTTCGGCGCCGAAGTGGTGATCGGAGCCGCGAGCCGCGTCTATTCCAACGGCATCTCGGGCGCCCACGCCGAACCGTTCGCGTATGCCGCGGGCATCCTGATCATGGGACTGGTGTTCGCGCACAAACTCTGGCGGCATGGCATCCAGACCTTCGCCGACTTCTTCCGCGTGCGGTATTCGGCCAGGGTCGAGCGGCTCGCGGCCGTGCTGCTGATCCCCGGTTCTGTGTTGTGGGCCGCGGCGCAAATCCGCGGCTTCGGCCAGATCGTCGGCTCCGCGGCGGGCCTCGATCTCGAGACAGCCCTGACGCTCGCGGCAGTCGCGGTGATCATCTACACCGTGCTCGGCGGCCTGCTCGCGGACGTCTACACCGACTTCATCCAGTCGATCGTCGTTGTCGCCGGACTCGTCGGGTTGTGCTGGATTGCGATCGCTGAAGTCGGCGGCATCGCCGCGGGTCTCGCACGGATCGAGCCAAGCCGCTTCCAAATGTTTCCCGAAGGTCAGTCGCTATTGGCCCTCGCCGAGAAATGGGCGATCCCCATCTGCGGATCGATCGTCGCGGTTGAATTGATCACGCGCCTGCTGGCGTGCCGCACGCCCACGATCGCGCGCACATCCGCGACGCTCGGCGGCATGGGTTATCTGCTGATCGCACTCATTCCGGTTACGCTTGGCCTGATCGGGCCGCTGCTCGTCCCGGACATCGCCGATCCCGAGCAGCTCGTTCCGGAGATTGCCAAGGCGCACCTGCCGCCGATTCTCTATATCCTGTTCGTCGGCGCGCTCATTTCCGCGATCCTCTCAACGGTAGACTCAGCACTCCTCGCCGCCGGCACGATGCTGTCGCACAACCTGGTGCTGCGGGTGGTGCCGGCAGCCAGCGAGCGATCGAAGGTCGCTCTCGCCCGTGCCTGCGTCGCCGGTCTCGGCATCTGCGCCTACGTCCTCGCGTTGCGAACGGCGCACATCTCTGATCTCGTCGAGACCGCTTCCGCGTTCGCCAGCGCCGGGTTGTTTGTGACACTGGTGTTCGGCCTGTTCACCCGCCTCGGCGGCGAACTCAGCGCGATCGCAGCGATGATGTCAGGCGCGTTGGTCTGGCTTGCGGGTTCCAGCCTGTTTGACCTCGAGGCGCCCTATTTGGCTGGGATTCTCGCCGCGACGATCGCCTACGTCAGCATCGCGCAGTTCGAAGCGCGGGCGCCCGCCCGAGACACTGCGTAGGTGCGTCAGCTCCGACCGCGAAAACCCGTCGCCAGCACATAGAGCTCGGCTGAATCGGCGCGGCTCGCCTTCGGTTTGACGTGGCGGACGGTCGCAAAATCGCGCTTGAGCAGGGCGAGCAGATCGCGCTCAGTGCCACCCTGAAACACCTTGGCGAGGAACGTTCCGCCCGGTGAGAGGATCTCCGCGGCGAAAGTCGCGGCGGCCTCTGCGAGCCCCATGATGCGCAAATGATCCGTGGCGGTGTGCCCGGTCGTCGGCGCCGCCATGTCGGAGAGCACAACGTCGGCGCCACCGTCACGCAGCAATGCCTTGAGCTTTCCCGGTGCACTCTCGTCGAGGAAGTCGAGTTCGAGCAGCGTCACGCCGGGAATCGTATCCACCGGCAGATAGTCAATCGCCACCACCTCGCCGCGGCTCGCGCCGCGCCCGTCGACCGCTTTCACCCGGATCGCCGCCACCTGCGACCAACCACCCGGCGCCGCGCCGAGATCGACGACCCGCTGGCCGGGCTTGAGAAAGTGATACTTGTCGTCGATCTCGATCAGCTTGAAGGCCGCGCGCGACCGCCATCCGTCGCGCTTTGCCGCCGCCACGTAGGGATCGTTGAGCTGCCGCTCCAACCAGCGCTGTGACGACGTGCTCCGCCGACGCGCGGTCTTGAGGCGCACCTTGAGCTGCCGCTCGCCGCCGAAACGGTTGCCTGTGGGGCCACCCGCCGCTCCGCCGCCGGCACCGCGGCCTTTGCCTTTGTCAGCGCTGCTCATTGCCAGCTATCGCGCCGCGAGGGACGAAAGACGCCATCCTCGGCCATCAGCGTTGCGAGGATTCCTTCGCGCAGCCCCCGATCGGCAACCCGCAGCGTCTCGCACGGCCACGTCCGCATCAGCGCTTCCAGGATCGCGCAACCCGCGAGCACCAGATCGGCGCGGTCACGTCCAATGCACGGCTCGCTCACCCGCGCCTCGTAGTCGCGCGCCAGCAGATCGCTCGTCACCTGACGCACCTGATCGGCCTTGAGCCAGCAGCCGTCGACGCGATTGCGATCGTAGCGCGGCAGGCGCAGATGGATGCCGGCAACCGTTGTCACGGTGCCGGACGTGCCAAGCAGATGGACGCGGCGATTGTGCATCCGGCTCCTGAACCCGTGCTCCGTCTCGAACGGCTCCAACAGCCCAGAAACGTAGTCGACCATCGCCTCAAAGGCCTCGGCATCGACATGACGGCCGCCGAAGCGCTCGGCGATCGTGACAACGCCGACGGGCAGCGAGGTCCACGCGGCGATGCAATGCTGCGCCTCGATGCGATCGGCCATCGAGCGGCGCCACCCGCTGCGGCTGCGGTTGAGATCGAGCCAGATCAATTCCGAGGAGCCACCGCCGATGTCGAACACGAGCACCAGATCGCAGTGTCCGTCGATCAGTGCCGCGCAGCCCGACACTGCGAGCCGCGCTTCCGTCTCGCGGCAGACGACCTCGATCTCGAGGCCGACGTCGCGGCGTACGCGCTCCAGAAACTCTTCGCCGTTGGCGGCGACCCGGCAAGCCTGCGTCGCGATCAGCCGCGAGCGAACGACCCCAGACTTGCGCAGTTTGCTCTCGCAAATTTTGAGGGCTTCGATCGTGCGATGCATCGCGGCGTCGGAAAGCCGTCCCGTCGTCGAGACGCCCTCGCCGAGCCGGATGATCCTCGAGAACGCATCAACGACCATGAACCCGCGACGCGACGGACGCGCGACGAGCAGCCGGCAATTGTTGGTGCCAAGGTCGAGCGCGCCATACGCCGGTGCGGTGCCGTTGCGATCGTTGCCGCGGTCGCCATTGCGGTCCGACGACCACGGCCGCGAATGACTGCGCGGCGCGGTAGTGGTCGACTCCTGGGCAGTTCGCGCTGCTGCCGGAAAGGGCGTCGACGTCACTGTGGGTATGGGCGCGGCAAGCGACTGCGCACACTCTGGCATCCCACCCGGCGCCGCATCGGCGGCAGGGGACGTCAAAGGCGCGGCGGGAGCGGCGGCTCCACGGTCGTCTTCCGACTCCATCAGTGCAATACTCCAGCGCCTGGGACGCATGATGCCGTTTGGCAACACCCCGGTTCGTGGGTCGACAGGCCTCGGTCTGGACGATGCTTGCGACAAAGTTTAGCAGCAAAAACGGTGGCGTAAAGCAAGTGTGACGGCCTTGGGCGGCGCAGACACACCCTACCCCGTCGGCAAAACCAAGAGAGGCGTGGCCTTGAGACCTCAGAAAATCATGACTCTCATGGCAATTACCCTCGCATTGGTGGTCTACCACACGGCGCCACCAGCGACCGGACAGACGAACACGCCTGCCGATGTCGACGCCATCGCACAGCGTCTATTGAACGCCTATCCGCAATTCCTCGAGCGGCGCGACGGCAACTCTCTGGTGTGGCGAGACGGCAAGCGCATGACAATCGACGACGGGCGTGGCGCGAAGACGCCTGCAGAACGCCTGGATTCGCCGGATCTCAAGGATATGCTGATGACGCCCTATCCGCAGGGAGAAGCGCCACCGCCCGTGCTCGACTTCGATCCTGGACGCGCCCGCAACAGCGCCTTCTTTCTCGCCATGTACGGAGACTGCGAAAAGGGCGGCGTCATCGCCAATCTCGTGCCCGTCGTTTGGCTCCCGAAAAAATGGGGGAAAACGCTCCAGGTGACGCGGATCAACGGCGTCGCCGAGCGTCTCGCGGCGATCTCGGCCGAACTCGACGCGCTGCCGGACCGATTCGACACCTACTTGTATCCACCAGCCGGCACCTACAATTGCCGGCCGATCGCCGGCACGACCCGCCTCAGCCCGCACGGCCTTGGCATCGCGATCGACATCGCGACGAAGCACACCGACTACTGGCGCTGGAATAAGCCCGGCAGCGATGGCCGCTACCCGTATCGCAACCGCATCCCGGCCGAGATCGTCGCGATCTTCGAGAAGCACGGCTTCATCTGGGGCGGCAAGTGGTACCACTACGACACGATGCACTTCGAGTATCGGCCGGAGTTGCTACCCGCGCGCTGACGGGGCCTACCGGCTCGTCGAGCGAGCAGGCTCTGGGGTGCGAACCTCCGAGAGCCGCAGCATCTCGCGATTGGGCGCCACTTTCTGGCCGATCCGCGCGCGCTGCAGGCCACTCGTCACGACCCAGTCTTCCGCGCCCACACCGTCACGGACCACGCGCAGACCTTGATACAACGGGCCGAGTTGTACATTGCGCCGCGACACAGTCCCGTCCTCAGCGACGACGAGCACGAACTTGTTCGCCTGGTCGGTGCCGATGGCCGCATCCGGCAGCAGCACTGTCGACTGCTTCGGCGTGCCCGCGAGCCGGACGCGCGCGAACATGCCCGGTGAGAAGAGCTGCTTTGCATTCGGCACCACCGCGCGGGCGCGCATCGTTGCGGTGCCGGGATCCAGGCGATTGTCCACGAAGTCCAGGCGGCCGCGATGTTCGAACCGCCTTGCCTCGTCCGGCAGGGTGACCTCGACCTCCGCGCCCGTGCCATCGGTGCCCGCAAGCGCGCCACGTTCCGCCAGCCGCTTGTACTTGATGTAATTGTTCTCGCTGATGTCGAAGTAGATCTGAATCGGATCCTGCGTCACGATCTGCGTCAGCACCGTCGCATTGGCGGTTCCGCCCGCCGAAATCCAGCTTCCGAGACTGATGTTGGCGCGGCTGAGGCGGCCGTCGATGGGCGCCGTGATGCGCGTGAAGGAAAGTTCGAGTTCAGCGGACGCGACCTTCGCCTCGGTGACCTTGACGGCGGCTTCCGCTTCCCGCTGCAGGCTCGCGCGATCCTCGAACACTTTTTCTGACATGATCTTGCGCTCGACCAGCGGCCGGCCGCGATCGACATCCAACGTCGTATTCTGAACTTTCATGCGGGCTTGTTCGAGTTCCGCATTCGCTGTCGCCAGCACGCGCTCGAAAGGACGCGGATCGATCACGAACAGGAGATCGCCCTTCTTGACGGACTGGCCATCGGTGAAGGCGATCTGGTCGACATAGCCCGACACGCGCGCGCGGATCTCGACGCTCGCGACGGCTTCGAAGCGGCCGGTGTATTCATCCCACTCGACCACGTCGCTGACGACGGGCTTGCTGGTCGTGACGACCGGCAGCGGCGTCGCCGCCTTCTCAGCCTTGTTCTGCGCCTGCGGACGATCGCACGCCTGCAGCGCAATCGCCCCCACGATCGCGCACAGCGGCATCAACGCGCGACTGATCCACCGGTGCCTCGTAACGTAAAGCATCATTGGTTTCCCATGCGCTCGGGTCGCAGCGCGCCTCCTAGCTTAGCGCTAAGGCGCAGCAGCATCCGGCGACCTCGACGAATGAACTCTCGGACAATATTAACCGCTGGCTCCGGCCATGCAAACTGAATGACGGCACAAGATTACAGCATAAGGGAGCGGTATATCTGGCACTCGCGCCACTCCGCCCGTCCAGCGTAGATTTTTTGCACCTTTATACTTGCAGGCCGTCAGCATACGACCCCGAAGATGAACGGAAAGCTTGAACGCCCCTAGGATCGCCCGAGTGCCGGACTGGTAAACCGCTGAAAGGCCTGCCGCTCAGCGATTAACGACGGTCGCGGACTGCCCTGAAGCCGAGCGGCGCGCGGCCACCATCTGGCGGAAACGGTCCCCCTTGCGCACCTTGCTCCAGCGGTTGAGCCGCGCGCTCATGCGCTCGAGCGGGATGAGATTTTTGTGGCCAATGCCGTCGATCAAAACGAAGTGATCGACCCCGTCGGCGCCCCGTCCATAGACGACGTTGAACGGATTGAGGTCGGCAACGATCACGGGCGAATTCACCATCTCGTCCAGAAAACGGTCGAGAGCCGCGAGCCGCACCTCATCGAGCGCGCCTTCTGCGGCGAGCGCGGCAACCGTCGGCGCCGACGAGCCGTCCGCCGCCCGGACCGCTTCGACGACGAGGCCCATGCCCATGTCCGTCTCGACGAACCCGACGATCTTCTGGAGAAAACGAGGATGCGGCCCGCCGATCGCATGGACCGCGATCTGCTCGCGCACCTCTCGCAGGTAGGAAATCAGGTGCGCGTAGCGGCGGCGCTTGAACTTGTACCAGGGCGAGCCGCGACCATAGCGCGTCGCGATAGCCGATGCGCGGATCACCTTGATGAGCAGCGACGCATCGTCGGGATGGCGATAGACATCCCGCGTGTGGCCGGCTGCAATGATCTCCGCGTCTTTCAGCCGGATCATCGGCGCTGGTCTCCGAGGCGCATCAGCACGCCAGATATTGCTGGTGTCGGGCAGATCGTGAGCCCCACGATCTCGTCAATGCGGGGGCGCAAGCCCGAGGAGGCGCGGCAGGTCCGCCATATCGAAGAACGCGTGCGCACCGGTATCGAGGAGTCCTGATTTAACCGACATAGGATCGCCCGCATAGGCCAGCACGCGCATTCCGGCAGCAAGCCCGGCCTGGACACCGGGCACGCTATCCTCGATCACAGTGCACGCCGCCGGCACCGCGCCCATGCGCTGCGCGGCAAAGAGAAAGAGATCGGGTGCGGGCTTGCCGCGCTGGACCTGCTCGGCGCTGAAGAGCACATTCTCGAAGTGCACGAGCAGCCCAGTCTGCCCCAATGATTTCCGCATCTTCGAGAATTTCCCGGAGGACGCAACGCAGTACGGCAGACCCGCCTCCACGACAGCGGCGATCGCCCTCTCGACCCCCGGTATCGGCCGCACGCCCCGATCGAAAGCAGCCTCGGTCTCCGTCCGCACGCGTTCCGGCCAATCCGCGCCAAGCATCCGGCCGGTCTCGGCCTCGACCTCGGTCTGAATGGAGTCGATGGTTCGTCCGACGAAGCGCACGCGGCAATCCTCGACGCTGATCCGGTAGTCATGGCGCGCGAGGGCCGCCGACATGACCGTGTTGGAGACGGGTTCGGTGTCGACGAGAACGCCGTCACAATCGAAAATAACCAGGGCTGGGATCATGGCGCAGTGCTAGCGCTCGCCTAGTCGTCCGTCAACGTGCGCGCAATTGACTTCACACCGAGCTGCGCGTCTCGGCGATGAGATGGTCGACCACCACCTCAAGGGCCTCCTGGCGCGTTGCACCGGCGGCGATCGCGCTGGCGAAACGTGCGAGCTGACGATCGGCACTCGTTCCTTCGGCCAGAATTCGACGCGCACCCAGCACATCGTTGAGGCAGCCCAGCGCCACCGCGTCCTCATGGATCAGGGTCAAGATCTCCTCCAGGAGATCGGCATAGGTGACGAGTTCGCCGCGACCGAAGTCGAACAGCGAGCCTTTGAGCCCGTAGCGCTGCGCGCGCCAACGGTTCTCCTCGAGCAGAAACACGGGATATGTGCGCCAGCTCTGATTGTTGCGGCGCAGACGATGGAGCATCCGCGTCAGGCACACGAGCAACGCTGCCACCGTCACCGCGTCGCCAACGCGCGTGCACACGTCGGTGATCCGCATTTCCAGAGTCGGAAAGCGCGCTGAGGGGCGCAGGTCCCACCAGATCTTGGACGCGTCCTCCATCACCTTGCCGCGCACCAGCACGTCGACCGTCTGGCGGTATTCGTCCCAACTGTTGAAGCGACCCGGCAACCCTGTGCGCGGCAACTCGCGGAAGATCGCCAGGCGCCAGCTCTTGAGGCCGGTGTCTTCGCCCTCCCAGAACGGCGACGACGTCGTCAGCATCAGCAGGTGGGGCAAGAAGTAGCGCAACTGATTCATGAGATCGATGCGCTGCTCGTTGTCCTCGATACCGATATGAACGTGCATACCGCACACGAGCAGGCGGCGACCGAGCCCGGCAAGATCATGCGCCAACGCGTGATAGCGAGCGCGGTCGGTATGGAGCGCCTCGCCGGCACGCGCGAAGGGATGGGTCGAGGCGGCGATCGGCGCGAGGCCGTAGCGCGCGGCGCTGGCAACGATGCCGCCCCGGAGGCGCTCGAGTTCTGAGCGCGCCTCATCGAGGGTTCGGCAGGGTCGCGTGCCGATCTCGATCTGCGAGCGGAGAAACTCCGTCGACACCTGCGGCCCCAGGATCCGCTCGCAGTCGGCGATGAAGCCCGGGGGCGCCTCCGCAACGAGCGCGCGCGTCGTCACATCGACGAGGTGGTACTCCTCTTCGATACCGATGGTCAGCGCGGGCTCGGACGGCGGCATGGCGGGCTCATCACTGGGATGTCAGCCACCACCCTATTCCATCTCGCGCCGTCACGCGCTATGCCTGCAATCAGACTGCCGTGAACGGTAAATGTATTGATGGAGACGACCCTATGCCACGCTGGCTGATTGCCTTCTTGGTCGGAGGCCTGCTCGGCTCGGGATTCGGATTCCTGGGCGGTCTGTTCTTTTTCCCCTTCATTTTTCCGCCGCCACCCGCCGCCGAAAAGCTCAGCCAGACCGAAACCGCGGCGCCAGTCGTCGCGCGCGGGACGTTCATCCATGCCGATCCGTCGGACCGGTTCCATTGGGGACGCGGTTCCGTGACGGTGCGGCGCGACAGCGTCTTCCTCGAGGACAACTTCGAGGTTGGGCCGGGTCCGAAGTATCACGTCTATCTGATGCCGAACGCCAACATCCGCACGTCTGCGGCAGTGAAGGATCAGATGTTCGTCGACCTCGGCCAACTCCGGGCCTTCAAGGGCAGCCAGCGCTACGCGATCCCTGCCGGCATCGACCTTGCCAAATACGGCAGCATCGTCATCTGGTGCGAGCATTTCTCGGTGCTGATATCGCCCGCCGATCTCAAGGCCGGAAGCTGACGCAAGCGCCTAGAGTGGTGCTACCATCAGTGGCATCCCGCCCTTGGGTCGCAGCGTGACGCGGCTCACCGGCTCGGGAAAATGGCGGCCATCCCAGTCGAACCGCGCCGCGCGGACGAACGTCGCGAGCAGCACCACCGCCTCGACGAGTGCAAACGACATGCCCAAGCAGATGCGCGGCCCCGCGCCGAACGGCATGTACTGTGTCCGCGGCATGGCCTTCTCAGCATCGGGCAGAAAGCGATCCGGATCGAACCGGTCGGGATCCGACCACAGCTTGCGATGGCGATGGATCGCGTAGATCGGCACCACGATCTGGGCGCCAGCACGAACGGTGACATCGCCAAATTTGGTGTCCGTCAGCGGCATCCGCACGAGCACCGGCGCCGGGGGATAGAGCCGCATGCTCTCCTTGATGACGCGTTCCGTGATCAAGAGCCGCGAAACATGCGCGGCTTCAATGGGACCGCTGCCGGCGACCGCCATCACCTCGGCGCGCACGCGATCCTGCCACTCGGGCGCCCGCGCCAACAGATAGAGCGTCCAGGTCAGCGCCCGCGCCGTCGTCTCGTGCCCGGCTTCGAGCAGCGTGAGAAGGTTGCTCACGACATGCTCGTCGTCCATCGCCACGCCAGTCTCGGGATTGCGTGCTGCAAGCAATCGGCCCAGGAGATCGCGGCCCTCCGCACCCTCCGCTCGGCGGCGTGAGACGATATCGCCGACCGCGCCTCGCATCCGCCGCGACGCGCGACGCATCGGCCAGGTGCCGGGATGCGGCAACCACGTGGGCAGGTGCAGCAGCGCCCATGCAAGCTCCCACGAGCTTTTGGTCAGGAACGCCGCGCCCTCCCGCTTCAGCAATTCGGCTTCGGCGGGGACGCCACCCATCAGCATCGTGCGTGCGATGACGTCGAAGGTCGCGTCGGTCATGTCCTCGTCGACCGCGCGGACACCAGTGCCGGCGGCGCGCCATCGCGCCACGAGTGCATCCGCCGCCCCTGTCATCTCGGTGACGTACGTGAGAATTTCCTGATGCCTGAACAGCGGCGCCATCGCGCGGCGCTGCCATCGCCAGTGGGCACCATTCGAGGTCAGGATGCCATCGCCGAGACTGCTGCCGAGGACGCGCTTCTCGACCGCTGTCTTCTGGAAATTATCGCCCAGAAGCACCTGTTCGACGAAGTCGGGTCGCGTGACCCAGACGATGGTGCGCTTCGGCGACGGCTCGAAGACGACGATGGGATCCTCGTAGACCGGACGCGAGAGCACGCGCAGCGGATTGCGCACGTACATAGCCAGCGCGCTTCGCAGCCGCAGCGGCCGCTCCGGCGGCACGATCGTTGGCGGATAGAGCGCGGCAGCGGGGACGGCAAGCGCGCCGGTTTCGGCCATGGAGGTCACCTTTTTGAACGAGTGCCCGAGCCTAGCAGACCGCTACTCTCGGTGCATCGATCGCGCGCGTCCTCTCAGTTAGCGCCTTCGAGCAACCTGCGGGCAATCACCTGCGCCTGGATTTCAGCGGCACCCTCGAAAATGTTGAGGATGCGCGCGTCGCAGAGCACGCGCGACACCGGATATTCCAGCGCGAAGCCGTTGCCGCCGTGGATCTGCAGAGCGTTGTCCGCATTTGCCCAGGCGATCCGCGCCGCGAGCAGCTTGGCCATCCCGGCTTCGAGGTCGCAGCGGCGGCCCTGGTCCTTTTCGCGCGCGGCGTAGTACGTGATCTGGCGCGCGACCATCGTTTCGACCGCCATCATCGCGATTTTGTTGGCGACGCGCGGGAAAGAGTAGATCGCCTTGCCGAACTGCACGCGATCGAGCGCGTATTTCAACGCGAGGTCCATCGCCGACTGCGCGACACCCACCGCCCGCGCCGCCGTCTGGATACGCGCCGATTCAAAAGTCGCCATGAGCTGCTTGAAACCTTGTCCCTCGACACCGCCGAGAAGCTGGCTCGCCGGCACCTCGAAGCCATCGAACGAGATGTCGTATTCCTTCATGCCGCGATAGCCGAGCACCTCGATCTCGCCGCCGCTCATGCCTTTAGCCGGAAACGGGTTCTCATCCGTGCCGCGCGGCTTCTCGGCAAGCAGCATCGAAAGGCCCTTGTAGCCCGCCTCATTGGGACTGGTGCGCACGAGCAAGGTCATCACGTCGGCGCGCACCGGATGCGTGATCCACGTCTTCTGCCCGTAGACCTTGTAGACGTCGCCGTGCCGCTCGGCGCGCGTCTTGAGCGAAGCGAGATCAGAGCCGGTGTTGGGCTCCGTGAATACCGCGGTCGGGAGGATCTCGCCAGCCGCGATCGGCCCGAGATACTTGGCCTTCTGTTCCTCGGTGCCATTCTGCAGGATCAGCTCACCGGCGATTTCCGAGCGCGTGCCGAGCGACCCGACACCGATGTAGCCGCGCGACAGCTCCTCCGACACGAGGCACATGCTCTCCTTGCCGAGGCCGAGCCCGCCGTGCTCTTCGGGAATCGTCAATCCGAACACACCCATCGCGCTCATTTCGGCGATGACGCTGAGCGGGATGTAATTGTTCTTGAGATGCCACTCGTGTGCGTCCGGCAGCACCTTGTCGACGGCGAATTTGCGCATCTCCTCGCGCATCGCCGATAGCGTTTCGTCCATGCCGGTTTCGCCGAACGTCGTCGCCGCCGGCTGGTCGGCGATCAGGGCCGCGATGCGCGCCTTCACGTCCTCCGAGAACCCCGTCTCGATCAGGCCCGCGACGGCAGGGTCGGCAAGAAAGCGGGCGACGTCCGCGACCGCGATCCCGAGCTGGCCGGGGCGCACGATCTCGCCCTGGCTCATCGGAATGCCGCCGCCGATCTGTGCGAGGTATTCGCCGTACGCGGCGCCAACGAGCAGCCGCTCCATCTCACCGAGCCGACGTTCCTCGTCGAGCCGCTTGGCCCACCCGAGCATCTGGCGCAGCGCTTCGACGTAGGTCGCGAGCCACGCGAGCCCGTGCATCGCGTGCTGGGCGGCATCACCACGCCCCGCTGCCTTGGACTTCATCGCGACGGACACCTTGGCGAGCTGCAATACCCGTTCGGCAGCACTCAGCGCGCTGCCACAGGCTGCAAGATCCAAAGTCGCAGTCGAGGTGGAAAGGGTGGCAGCGGTGGCCATGGAGGCAATCCTTATCGCGAGCGGCGGGCGCCGATACTGCACTGCACAATAATCGGTTTGCGACCGTGCGCAATCCCGCTGAATGAGTGAAAACGATCTCCGCCCTGATCAGCGCGGACGCTTGACCAGTTCGTCGAAGATCTGGCCAAACTCGATCGCACCCTTGTTCTTTTCATTGACGCGCATGCGCTGTTCGAGCGCCGCCAACAGCTCGGCGCCGGTCTTTTCGCGCACGATCGTGTTGCGGTAGTAGGCCGCGCGCGAAAAGAAGTTGGTCGTCGGCATCCGCCGTCCGATCGGCGTCATCATTTCAAGCCCGGTCCCCGGCCCCGCGAGATTCATGAGCTCAAGTTCCGGCCCGGAGAGCCCGGAGCGGCCGGCCTGGATGCCATGATCCAGCACACCGCGCAGCTTGATCACCTGAAGCCAGGGGCCGACGTCGGGGTCGAGATTGATCGCGTGGATGCCTTGCCCACGCGGCGTGTTGCCGAGCGCGACGTGCCGGCCCCACTGATACGGGACCGATTTCGCCGCCCGTACCATCTTGCGCAGGATCGCGCTTTTCCGGCTGAGGTAGAGCGCGCGCTGGCGCGGGATGCCCGGCGCTTTCGCCATCGCATCGAGCCGAGCAATGAACGAGGGACCGTGCCTCGCCATTTCATTCACCGAATTGCCGGCGAGAAGCTGCGCGTACCCGAGTGCCGAGGAAATTGGGCGCCCCTTGCGCGACTCCGGATCGATGCCGGCTTGCATGTCGTAGACGCCGCGCCCGCCCGTCTCCAGCGCATAGACGTCGATCACCTGCGCCTTGGTGAGACCGACGCGCAGCGCTTCCATCGCATAGCGCCGCTTGAACTCGCGTTCGGTCGTGGCAGCTGGCACGTAGCCGTATTCCGACTTTGCCGCGGCGAGAAAATCATGGAGCCCCGGAAGCTCGTCCTTCTCGGGCTCGGGCTTCCTCAGCGATGCGATGATACGCGCGACGTCAGACGGTATCGACGGTCCGTCGTACTGCGGCGGATGCTCGGCGACGTAGTCAGACGTGGAAAACGATGCCTCGGACCGCCGCTTGCTCCGCCGCCCCTCGCGCCGCTCGTCGACATCGGACCAATAGGCGTCGAGCTTGCGATCGAACGCGGCGCGCGTCGTGAGATAGGCGCGATACGCGTCGAGCTGACGCTCGTTGAGACGTTGCGCGAGATCGTCCGGGATGCGCTGCGCGGTCGCCGCGAGCGGGCTTGCGCTGACCGCCAGCGCGCAAAGCAACATCCGCGCGACTGTCCGCAGCCCCCGCATCCCGCATCCCATCATGCAATCGTCTCCCTCCGCGTCGGATCGTTATGCTCACACACGACCAAGCCCGTTAGCCGCATGATCAGACGATAGTATGGCGATTTGGTTGATGCTCGCGAGTCCGCGCGACCAGGGAACCGCGGCCTCAGCGTTGACGCCTCTTAAAGTCGTCTATCAGCCAATTGCAGACATTGTCATCGCCCTGGTCACCCGATCTGGGTGCGTCAGACGCGGGCAATGGCAATGACTCCATCCGAAATGACTGAAGCAAGCATGGCCAGCGTGGTAGCTTGCGTTTCACCCAGCCTGGGGTGCGAAGGAAACACGATGAAAATCGCTGTTGTTCAGCAGCCACCCGTCTATCTCAATCTCGCGAAGTCCATGGCCCGTGCGGTCGAACTTGTTCAGGAGGCTGCGGCTCAAGGCTGCGGAATGGTGGTCTTTCCCGAAACGTGGCTGCCCGGTTACCCCACTTTCATCTGGCGACTGCCGCCGGGGGCTGGAATGGGGAAGACCGATGAGCTTTACGCCCTCTCGCAGGCCAACTCTGTCGACCTAAGCAGGGATGGCCTACGGCCGCTTCAGGACGCGGCGAAGGACCATCAGGTCGTGATCGTCGTGGGCTATCAGGAGCTCGACGGTTCGCTCAGCGGCAGCACGCTCTTCAATAGTTGCGCGATCATCGACGCGGACGGCAGGCTGGCCAACAACCACCGCAAGCTTATGCCGACCAATCCAGAGCGGATGGTCTGGGGCTTTGGCGATGGCTCGGGATTGAAGGTCGTGGACACCGCGGTTGGCCGTGTTGGTGCGCTCATCTGCTGGGAGAGCTACATGCCACTGGCACGGTATGCTCTCTACGCGCAGAACATCGACATCTATGTAGCCCCGACCTGGGACAGCGGCGAGACATGGCTTGCGACGATGCAGCATATCGCGCGCGAGGGCGGCTGCTGGGTCGTCGGCTGCGCGACGGCCTTAGAAGCCTCGGACATCCCTGAGGGTGTGCCGTACCGCGACGAGCTTTTCCCGAACAAGGACGAGTGGATCAACGCGGGCGACGCTGTCGTCTACAAGCCATTCGGTGGCGCCGTTGCGGGACCGATGCGCAAGGAAAAGGGTCTGCTGATAGCCGACATCGATGTCGGCGCTGCGCGTGCCTCGCGCCGGAAGTTCGACGCGAGTGGGCATTACGCCAGGAAAAGCCAGATCCCGGTGACGTTCGAGTAACCCGAGACAGCCTTCGCGACGTCCGCCCGCCTGCCAATTACTGATTGAGCCACCCGCAGCACAGTTCGGGAAGCCCTCGCAATGCGTCAGAAGCCGGATTTGGGGCCAAGACACAGCGGACTGCCGGCTGACGCTCAGTCGTCCTTCGACAACCAATCGTCGAGGAAATGACGGCCGGCGCGATCCTCGACTTCGAGCACCCAGGTATCGCGATCCATATCGATCTCGCGCCGGATCAGCGCGTCGATGTCGGCGTCCGGTGCCGCCGTGCGCACCGGCACCCATTCGCGATCGTTGCGCTCGACGAGACCGGCGGGCGCCGGACCGTAGAGATCAGCGATGCCGTTCAAGTGCGCGATCTTGATGAAGATCACGCCGGCATCGGTGTCACCGCGATGGACAACGACGGCGGCCGCACCCTGTCCCGCGCATCCGCGCAGATACGCTTTCACCCAGATTTCCGATTTGAGGCGCACGCGGCGTCGCTCCGTCGATTCAAGGACCGGTCATGCCGGAGAGCATACTGCGGCGGCGGTGCCAGCGCTCGGCAATCGCGTGTGCGATGTCCGCGGCGGAATAGAGTGGCGGGTAGCTCCATGTGTCGAGCGCGGTGACGACATCGGGCAGCGGGCGCGTGGCGCCGTGCCTGGACAACGCCTCGTGATAGCGCTGGAACTTGGCGCTGCCGCCGGACGGCGCGAAGACATGGATCGGTCGCCCCGTCACAGCCGGCT
>LNFM01007831.1_pt1 | contig 16477 bp, 10 predicted proteins | sample 596031 | NCBI WGS metagenome assembly LNFM01 (sample SAMN04254537, study PRJNA301005) | activated carbon metagenome | isolation source: dual media filters at the Ann Arbor, Michigan drinking water treatment plant | place: USA: Ann Arbor
CGGCCATGCGCGACCCGACCGAATGGCTGGGATCGACGCACACCGGCATGCGTGTGAGCCTTCGTACCACTGGCACCTGTGCAAAATCGACGAAATTGCGATGCGGGTCTCCGAGGTTGGTCTTCATCCCGCGCAAGCCAAACACCACCCGGTGGTTGCCTTCGCTGGCGAGGTACTCCGCGGCATTCAGGGATTCGTCCAGGGTGATGCCGAATCCACGCTTGATCAGCACCGGAAATTCACGTTGCCGCCCGACGATTTTCAGCAGTTCGAAGTTCTGGGTATTGCGGGTGCCGATCTGCAGCATCACCCCGGTGGGATTGCCGGTCTGGTGCAGCGCCTGGTGGATCTCCTCGGCATGCGACTCGTGAGTAACCTCCATCGAGATCACCCGGATGCCATGCTTTCCGGCCAGTTCGAATACGTATGGCAGGCAGGTCTTGCCGTGGCCCTGGAACGCATACGGACTGGTGCGCGGCTTGTATGCCCCCATGCGGGTGCACTGCTGGCCGTGTTCCTTCAGCACCCGCATCATGGTGTCGACATGTTCGCGAGTATCCACCGCGCACAGGCCGGCGAACACATGCAGCGTATCCTGGCCGAACCGCAGTCCCTGGTAATCGAAGTGCGTCGGCCGGGTATCGTCCGGATGGCGGCCGAGCACCCGGTATTCCTCCGAGACCCGGATCACCTTCGCGACACAAGGCAGGTTCTGCACGTCGTCCATCGACAGCGCCTTGGTGTCACCCAGCAGGTACACCTCGGTCACGGCACGCTCGACGCCCTGAATGCGATGCACCCGGGTCTTGATGTTCGGCAGCCGCCCGAGCGCCTCCATCAGTTGCAGGTACTCGGGGCTTTCGGGTTCGGTGGTGTCGTTGAGGATGAGGATCATCGTGAATTTCGTGAATTTCGTGATTAGCGTGAATATCGGAGAATCCGCAATGACTCGTGAATGTCGTGAATGTCGTGAATGTCGTGAATGTCGTGAATGCCGTGAATGTCGTGGCTTAAGGCTCTGGAGTCCTTGCGACATTCACGCTATTCACGACATTCACGGCCTTTACGCCGTTCCCCCCACGGTCAGGCCGTCGATGCGCAGCGTCGGTTGTCCGACGCCGACCGGGACGCTCTGGCCTTCCTTGCCGCAGGTGCCGACGCCGGGATCGAGCTGCATGTCGTTGCCGATCATCGCCACCCGGGTGAGGACGTCCGGACCGTTGCCGATCAGCGTCGCGCCCTTCACCGGATAGGTGATCTTGCCGTCCTCAATCATATAGGCCTCCGAGGCGGAAAACACGAACTTGCCGCTGACGATGTCGACCTGGCCACCGCCGAAGTTCGCCGCGTACAGACCACGCTTTACCGACGCCAGGATTTCGCCCGGGTCCTTGTCGCCGCTGAGCATGGTGGTATTGGTCATCCGTGGCATCGGGATGTGCGCATACGACTCGCGCCGGCCGTTGCCGGTTACCGGCACGCCCATCAGGCGGGCGTTGAGCGTGTCCTGGATATAACCCTTGAGGATCCCGTCCTCGATCAGCACCGTGCGCTGCGTCGGGTTGCCTTCGTCGTCGACATTGAGCGAGCCGCGGCGGCGCGACAACGTGCCATCGTCGACCACGGTAACGCCGGGTGCGGCGACTCTCTGGCCGATGCGCCCGGAGAACGCCGAGCTGCCCTTGCGGTTGAAATCGCCCTCCAGCCCATGCCCGATCGCCTCGTGCAGCAGGATGCCCGGCCAGCCCGGGCCCAGCACCACGGTCATGGTGCCCGCCGGCGCCGGACGCGCAGCAAGATTGGTCACCGCCTGGTGTACCGCCTTGGCCGCAAAGTCCGCCAGCACCGCATCGGTGAAATAAGCATAGTCGAAGCGGCCACCGCCGCCGGCGCTGCCCTGCTCGCGCCTGCCATCCGCCTCGACGATGACCTGCAGCGACAGCCGGGTCAGCGGCCGCACGTCCGCCGCCACCACACCGTCCGAGCGCGCAATCAGCACCACTTCGTATTCGCCGGCAAGCGACGCCATCACCTGCGTCACCCGCGAATCGAGTCCGCGCGCGAGGTGTTCGAGTTTTTCCAGCAGGCTGACCTTGTCGCGATCCGACAAGCTCGCCAGCGGATCCTGTGGCAGGTAAAGCTCGCGACCGCGGGTGCGGCGCGCCACCTGGGTGGTGCTGGAGGCGCCCTGTCGCGCAATGGCACGCGTCGCTCCGGCGGCGGATTCCAGCGCTGGCAAGCTGATGTCATCGGAGTAGGCAAACGCGGTTTTCTCTCCGCTCACCACCCTCACGCCCACTCCCTGGTCGATATTGAAACTGCCCGCCTTGACCATGCCCTCTTCCAGACTCCAGCCCTCGGATCGCGAGTACTGAAAGTAGAGGTCGGCATAGTCTACGTGATGGCTCATGATCTGGCCGAACACCTGCGACAGGCTGCCGGCATCCAGGCCGTAAGGCGCCAGCAGCGTGCGATCTGCGGTCGCAAACAGAAATTCGTGGCTATTGCTCGGGTCGTTGGGCATGGGTGGTGACGAGGGACGAGGAACGAGGGTCGACTCGTTTGGAGTCTCAGCGAAGGTTATGGTTCTTGATGGTAACAGGCAATGTCGTCTCTTCAGGCATTCCGGAAATGGTGCAGAGGTTTCCCTCGCCCCTCACCTTACACCCTGTGAATCGCCCGGTGCATCAAGACCGGCAAGCTCTTGCGCATGCTGGCCTGGTAAGCCGGATTAACCCAGGCGCTGACGATGCCGGATCCGCGCGGCAGACGGTCGAGCACGCTGCCCCAGGGATCGACCACCATCGAATCGCCATGTGTCTCGCGGCCGCTCAGGTGATAGCCGCCCTGCGCCGGTGCCAGTACATAGGCCAGATTCTCGATCGCACGGGCGCGCACCAGCGGCTCCCAATGGGCACGGCCGGTGGTTTCGGTAAACGCCGCCGGCACCACAATGATGTCGACATCCTTCATGGCGCGATACAGTTCCGGGAAGCGCAGGTCGTAGCACACCGACAAGCCGATTCGGCCGAAGGGCGAATCCACGACTTTCACCTGCTTGCCGGGCTCGATCGTGCCTTCCTCGGCAAATTTCTCCTTGCCGAGGTCCAGGTTGAAAAGGTGGATCTTGTCGTAGCGTCCCGCCAGCCGGCCGGAGTCGTCGTAGATCTGGCAGGAGTTGAATATCTTGCCCTCGACCGGGGAGGCCATCGGCACCGAGCAGCCAACCAGCCAGATCTTGAGTTTCTTTGCCGTCTGGGAGAGAAAGCGCTGGATCGGGCCATCGCCCTCCTGCTCCCGGATCTTCACCTTGTCCGTGGGTCGCATACCCATGATGGCAAAGTACTCGGGCAACGCCACCAGTTTCGCACCTTGCGCCGCCGCCATCTCAATCAGGCGTCCCGCCTCGTTCAGGTTGGCGGACACGTTCGGGCCGGATGCCATCTGCACACCGGCAATCCTGAATCCGGGCTGATCCTTGCTGCTGGCATGAGATTCGTCGCGCGCGCTGCGCGGTTTGGCCCGGCCGAAGCCGGAACGGGAAGGCGTTGCCATGGACGTGTTTTCCGTACTGTGAATCTGCAGGTTGGTTGGTCAAAGCGAGGCCGGATTGTAACCTTGCGGCGAAGCGAATTTCCAACAGCGCATCACCGCCTGTTGGCGTTTGCATCCGGCGCCTTGCCCACTCGTGTCACCTCCGGGTCGGCCCAGGTTCCGGTAACCGCGTAATCGAAGGAGGCCATCTGTCCGAACGGATCACTCAGTGCTTTCTGGGCAATGTAGGCCGCCACCCCGATCGCCGGATTTACGATCGCACCCGCCACCGCCACGCTTTCGGTGAGCGAGGGCGAAACCTTGACCGCAAGATTCTGGGTTTCCGCGGCGAGGTTTACCTGGCCGCTCATTCTCACCGTCGCTGCCGAACCTTCCATCCGGAAATCGCTGGTATGGGCGACACCGGATTCGATCTCCAGGTCCGCGCTGATGTTGTCGAAACTGAAACCCTTGCTGAAAATGTCCTTGAAGTCGAGCGTCACCCTGCGCGGCAGGGCCTGAAGGCTGAGAATCCCGAGCAGCTTCGCCACCCCCGGCTCGATCTGCCGGAAGCGGCCATTCTCGGCCTGCAGGCTCAGCCGCCCGGATAACGACGGAAGGTCCAGGCGTGTCGGACTGCCGCGCCAGCTCACCGGCCCCGACAACAGCGCGGTACCGCCACTCACGCCCTCCGGCCAACCGAAGCGCGCGAAAAACCGGCCAATGTCACGAACCTGAAGCCGCACATTCATATCGGTGCGGGAGACGCCAGACATGGTCCAAACGCCGTTCATGTCCAGCGTGCTGTCGGGATTGACGATCTCCAGCCGTTGCAGCTGCCATCCGGAAGCCTGCGGCTCGGCGACCACGACGAGCCGGCCCAGATCCTTGCCTTCAAAAATGAACTTTTCCGCAGCCAGATCCACCGTCGGCAATCGCCCGCTGGAAACCGGTGCCGGTTGCGCGCCGATTGCGGTGGCGACAGGCGGCAGAGCCAGCCGGGTCAGTCGCGCCAACAGGCTGCCGTCGCCACCCGACTCCCAGGAAATTTGCCCCGACACATCGCCGCCGCGCAGTTCGGCCTGCCAGCGCCCGTCGGCCTGTCTTGCCGCCAGGTTGATGTCGCGGAAGCGTCGGCCGCTGGCATCCACCGCAGCCAGCTGCAGGTCGACGCCGGCAAGTGCGAAACCGGGCCGGGCCCGGTCACGACCTTCGGTCGCCACCGCCCAGACTGCGCGCCAGGCTTCCACATCAAGCAGATCAACACTGCCCCGCACCCAGAGTCCGTCCACGGATTGCGCGGCAGTCGCGGTTTGCGCCTTTGCCACCGGGCCCAGTACGATATTTCCGCGGCGTATTCCGCCGCCACCCGCCGGATCGAGCGACAACTGCGCCGATGCGCGATCGCCAAGCTCGATGGCGATTTGCCGCATGCCGTCTTTCTGCCCTTTGAACTCCACGCGCAATGGCAGTTGGTCGCCGGACTGTTTGGTGAGCGGTGCCGGCAGCGACGACCCCAGCCCTGCAAGCGTGGAGTTTATCCGCCACGTAGCGGCCTGGTCGCGCAGTTCGACGCCGCCCTTCCAGTCCACAACGCCTTCCAGAAAACCCAGCACCGGCTGGTTCAGGCCATCGCGCAACTTCGCCACATCCAGATTGCCTTCGAGCTCGAGCGCCAGCGTGCCGCCCTTGGGATCGACGCTGCGGAACTTCAGCGGACCTCCATAGAAGCGCGCGCTGCCATCCGTTATGCTGATCGCGCGCTCGGTGAAACCGATACGCGCGTCGAATCCGTCCAGCCTTGGCAGGCCGCTGGCGAGCGTGACCTGGTTGTCGCGCACCACCAGTGCGCCGGCAACCCGGGCATCGGCCATTTTTCCAAGCGGCAAGGTCAGATCAAGATTCAGACTGGCGCGCCCGGTCGCGGCCAGATTGTCGGTAAATCGTCCGGTCCTGCGGGCGATCGGGCTGCTGGAGACGAAGCGCAGGAAATCCGCGGTCGGCCCCTCGCCGCTGCCGGTGATCCGCAACGGCTGTTCCGGGTCACCGAGGACCGCGATGCCCGCGCGGGTCTCGCCCAACCGTAACCCAAGAACCGAGCCGGACTGCGCCAGGATATCCATGCTGCGTCCGCGGAAGATCACGTCCGCGCTGATGTCCTTCAACGGCGGCCAGTTCTCGGCGTAGTCCAGGGTGACGCCTGCTGCCCGGGTCCTGAACTCGAATATGCCGGTCTTGCCGCTGGTGAATGGGAAATCGCGCAGCGGGCCCTTCAACCGCAGGCGGGCATCGCTGGCTTCTCCCGCCAACAGGGCGCGGCGCAGCCAGGCCTGGGTCACCGGTAGCCGTGCCGGAATGTAGCGCCAGACTTCGCGCGCATCGACACGCACCAGCGATCCGGACAGATCAATGGTGCCCGGCCCTTCAACTTCGCTGCGGTAATTGCCGAACACGCTGCCGGCAAGGTGGGCATTGGTGAAGGTGACGCTCTTCAGCGCCACGTCGGCCTGGCCTTCGCGAAGCGTCCAACCGATCTCGGCCGCCAGATAATCCAGCGGCAGGGCGCCGGAAAACACCCGCGGTATTTCGACGCTGGCGGCCTCGCCAGTGAGGGAGAGCGTTCCGCCGCGCTCGCTGGCTTCGATCTGTCCGCTCATGCCACGGAATCCCGGCCGCGTGCTGTCGGCATGCACGGCCAGCCGTCCGAATCGCGCCGCCAGGCGGTACGGCCGGTTGCGGTCCCATTCGCCTTCCCAGGCCAGATCCGCGGATTCGACCAAGCCTTCGGGGTCCGCGTGCACCAGCCAGTCGCGCAATCCCGGGGCGATCGGCAGGAATTCGGCAAGTTCCACCGCGGGCGCCAGCTCCAGCCGTTCCAGGTGCAAAGTCGAACGTGATGCGGCGCCACGCTCGCGACTGTAAGCCAGGCGCATCGGCGCCAGGCGCAAGCCGTCAGCTGTGGTGAATCCCAGCGCTTCGGCGGAAACTTCCATCAGGTTGCCGCGTTGCTCCCATCCCAGCCGGCCCTGCACTTGCGCTAGCGCGAGTTGCGGCAGTTCGGGCGCGAGCCGGATTTCGACGTTGACGAGCTTCACATCCGCCTTCGCGCTGCGAATCCGGTTATGTTCGAAATCCAGCCAGATGCGCAGCACCCCGAGGCCGCGCGAGATGTCCAGCGGCAACGCGATCCAGGTTTGTGCCTGCGCCAGGTTGGCGTAACTGAACTCGACATAGACCCGGCCACGCAAGTCCGCGGCAGATTGCCCATCACGCCGGATCTCACCGCGCACCGAAAGTTCGGACGCCAACTCGGCGGGCGGGGTAGCGGTCAGACCGAATCGGTTGAAGGCGCCGTCATGATCGATGCGCAGGTTGACCTGTTCGAGCACCAGATCCGGCGCCCCGCGCAGTTGGTCGCGCCAGACGATGCCGGCCTCACGCACCAGCACCTGGCGCTGGGACAGCAGCCACTCCAGAAAACTGCCGTCGCCCCGCTTCCGGCCCAGCACCATGCCGGCCACCCGGATTGCGCCGGCCGGATCGCGCTCCACCTCCAGCCTGGGCCGGTAGATCGCCAGTGAGTCGAAATGCAGGCGTCCCGAGAACAACGGCAACCAGGCGATCACGGTCTCGACACGAGTGAACGACAGGCTGGTCCGCCCCCCAGTATCGTGGACCTGCACGTCGCGCAACTGTAGTTCCGGCCGGTAACCGCGCCAGCTGCCGCTGATCTCCCCGATGGTAATCCGCTGCCCTGCGGCCTCGCTCAGAACCCGGGCAATCGGCTCCCGATAATCATCAATATTTGGCAGCAGCAGGTAACGCAGCGCCACCACCAGCGTGACAAACAGCGCCCCGCCGATCAGTACTGTCCACGTGGCGAGCCGGTAGGCCCAGAGAGAACCGTGCTTGAAGAAAGCGAAACTGTATTTGAGGAGCACGGGCGATGCGTTGTTTCGAGGTCGGCGGCGAGCAGACAGTCTTCGGTTAAGATACGCGGGCGCGGACGAAATGTTTCCCGGAGCGCCCGACCTGCGTCGGGTCAAGTGGCACGGTGATCGGCAAATGTGGCGAGCGGCGCAACGGAGTTCCAGACAGTATTCAGCAACGCCATTCACGCACGGGACGCCGATGCGTTGACACCGATGAGTGGACACCGATGCGTTAACTCTGGTTCCGGACAGTAACGCGGGTCCACGCAAAGGCCGTAACGGCGCCCTTTCCGAACGCAGTGGATTCTAAACCAGGTCAGCATGTCCCATTCTGCACAATCGCCAGGAACGTCATCTCCGGACCCGGAACGCCTTGGCCGAATGTCACGCTATCTGCGCGGATTGCTCTCCGCGCACCCTGAACTGCTTAAGGAAACCGAGTCCCGGTCACCGTTCACCGCCGCTGAAATGCAGGCGCGACTCACTGGCGCTGTCGCCGATGATGATGCCTTGAAGACCGGATTGCGGCGGCTTCGACAATCGGTCATGGCAAGGCTGATCGCTCGCGATCTCGACGGCCGTGCCGATCTTGCCGAGGTCGTCGCCACCGCCACCGCGCTGGCCGAACAGAGCCTGCGCCATGCGGTGGCCTGGCTCAGCGCGCGGCTTCGCGAGGATTTCGGCGACCCGCTCGGTGCCACCTCGGGCCGGGTGCAGGAACTGCACGTGGTCGGCATGGGCAAGCTCGGCGGCGCGGAACTCAACGTCTCTTCAGACATCGATCTGGTCTTCGTCTACCCGGAAAACGGCGAGACCAGCGGGCCGCGCCAGATCTCCAACCACGAATTTTTCACCCGGCTCGGCCGCAGGCTGATTGCCGCAATCGCCGAAGTGACCGCCGACGGCTTCGTATTCCGTGTCGACACCCGGCTGCGTCCATACGGCGACAGCGGCCCACTGGTGGCGAGCTTCGACATGCTCGAGGATTATTTCACCGCCCAGGGCCGCGAATGGGAGCGCTATGCCTGGGTCAAGGGCCGGCTGATCACCGGCGATCGCGGGGCGGAACTGGATGCCACTGTGGTGCCGTTCGTGTTTCGCCGGCATCTCGATTTCAGCGCCATCGCCAGCCTGCGCGGACTGCACGCGCAAATCCGTCAGGAAGTGCAAAGGCGCGAGATCGCCGACAACATCAAGCTCGGCCCGGGCGGCATTCGCGAGATCGAATTTCTGGTGCAGGTGTTCCAGCTGATACGCGGCGGCCGCGAACTGGCGCTGCGAGTCCGCCCCACCCTCCAGGCCCTGGGCTTGTTGGGCGAGCGCCAGCTGCTGCCTGTTGCGGCGGTAACTGAACTGCGTGAAGCCTACGTTTTCCTGCGCAATCTCGAGCACCGGCTGCAATACCTCGACGACCAGCAGACCCAGGCCCTGCCGGACGACCCTGCTGATCGCGACCTGATCGCCGCGGCGATGGGGTATGCCGGATACGATGCCTTCGTGGCGGTGCTGGATGCGCATCGCGCCGTCGTATCGCGGCATTTCGAAGCGATATTCGCCGGCGCCCGCGACAATGGCGAACCCCACCGCCAGAGCGGTCTTTGGTCGGCGGATCTACCCGAAGCGCAGGCCTGTGCCGGGCTGGGCGAACTCGGCTATGCTGATCCGGACGCGGCCCGCAAACGTCTGCTGGAAATCCGCAGCAGCGCGCGCTACCGGCGCATGGCGGCCTCCAGTCAGACCCGGCTCGACCAGTTGATGCCGCGACTGATCGAAACCGCCGCCAGCCAGACCGGCCCCGACGCGACGCTGGAACGCCTGCTCCTGGTAGTGGAAAGCATCGGGCGGCGCGAATCCTACCTGGCCTTGTTACTCGAGTACCCGAACGCGCTGGCGAGCCTGGCGCGGCTCGCCTCAGCCAGCCCCTGGGCGGCGCAATACCTGGCTCAGCACCCGGTTCTTCTGGACGAACTGATCACCCCTCAGGCCGACGCCACGCCCGACTGGGCCGGGCTGCGCAAGGCGCTGCGCGCCAGCCTGGACGAACACGCCGACAACACCGAGCGTCAGATGGACAGCCTGCGGCACTTCAAGCAGGCCCTGACGCTGCGCCTGCTGGCGCTGGACCTGGGCGGGCAGCTGACGCTGGAGGCGCTCTCCGACCACTTGAGCGACCTGGCGGCAATCGTGCTGGAGGAGGTGCTGCGGCTGGCCTGGCAAGGTTTGCGCGTACGCCATCGGGATCAGCCCCGCTTCAGCGTGATCGGTTACGGCAAGCTCGGCGGCAAGGAACTGGGCTATGCCTCCGACCTGGACATTATTTTTCTTTACGACGACAAGGACGACGCCGCTGCGGAAACCTATGCGCGCCTGGCGCAGCGGATCAATACCTGGCTTTCCAGCGCCACCTCCGCCGGCGTGCTCTACGAGACCGATCTGCGGCTGCGGCCCAACGGCGCTGCCGGCCTGCTGGTCAGCACCCTGGAGGCGTTTCGCGACTACCAGCTCAACCAGGCCTGGCTCTGGGAACACCAGGCGCTGACCCGCGCCCGTTTCGTCGCTGGCGACCGCGACATTGGCGAGCGTTTCGAGGCGGTCCGCATCGAAGTGCTGTGCCGACGCCGCGACCCGGAGCTGCTGCGTGGCGAAATTCAGGGCATGCGCGCGAAGATGCGTGAGGCGCACCCGAATGCCAGCGGCCTGTTCGACCTCAAGCATGACCGCGGCGGCATCGTCGACCTGGAATTCATCGTCCAGTACCTGGTGCTCGGCCATGCCCACAGGCATGCCGGGCTCACCGGCAACATCGGCAATCTGGCGTTGTTGAAACTGGCCGCGGGACTGGGATTGATTCCGGTCGATCTAGCCGACCGGGCACACGCCGCCTACCGGGAATTCCGCCGTCTTCAGCACGCGTTGCGGCTGCAGGGCGAGCGCTACGCGCGGGTGGCGCGGCAGGACGTTGCCGCACCTGCCGCTGCCGTGATTACGCTGTGGAATCAAGTGTTCGGAGAACCGCCGGCTCAGCCGGAGTAAATCTTGCCGCTCAGGCGATAGACGGTGGTCGAACCCTTGCCCTTGATCTCGATATCGCGGGGCGCATCGAAGGAATAGCGGTGGCCCAGCCGCCGGAAAGTTGTCTTGTCGACCAGGATGTTGCCGCCGGCAGCCTCGGAAGTCAGGCGACTGGAGAGATTGACCGTATCGCCCCACAGGTCGTAGATGAAGCGGGTGGCGCCGATCACGCCGGCAATCGCCGGACCGGTGGCGATACCGATATGCAGCTGCACGCCGAGACGGCGCAGCTGCGGGTCGGTGTGGGTCAGTTCCAGGATCTCCAGCGCCATGTCCGCGGTGTTGTCCACATAATTCAGCCGGTCTCCGGCCAGACCGCCCACCACCATGTAGGCATCACCGATGGTCTTGATCTTGTCGAGGCCATATTGCTCGGTGAGCTGGTCGAAGCGCGTGAACACCTCATCAAGGAAGGACACCACCTGGTTCGGCGTCAGTTCCTCGGCCAGGCGGGTGAAGTTCACCACGTCGGCGAACATCACCGAAACATCGGCAAAGCCGTCGGCGATGGTGCCCGGCTGGCGCTTGAGCCGGTCGGCCACGTGCGAGGGCAGAATGCTCACCAGCAAGCGCTCCGACTTTTCGCGCTCGACGCGCACCAGTTCGTGCTGTTCCGCCAGCTGCTTCTCGAAGCGGTTGCGCTCCTGGACGAAATGGCGCAGCAGCAGGTAGACCATGGTCGAAATGATGGTGAAGTTCATCACAAAGAACACGGCAATGGTCCGCATCGGGATGCCGTAGTCTTCGCCGGTCGCCAGGAAGAAGTCGAACGCCCCGGACACCACGGTTAGCACCACGAAGGCGAAGAACCAGGGAATCGACTCACGCGGACCGTAGCAGACCATGGCGCCGATCGGCGCCAGCAGCGCCAGCAGCGCCACGCCGGAAGAACTGACAAAACTGCCGATCGACCACTGAATGATGAATGGGAAGAACAGAAACAGCGACAGCTGCGCCACGCGAAAGAAGTCGAAGTTGCGGGTGCGCAGGTAGATGAACAGGATGGTCGCCGACAACACCTGGAAGCCGAGCGGGATGCTGGTCGGCAGCGTCAGGCCCATCCACCAGTAGATCGCCAGCCAGATGATCGCTGCCATGTTCATCAGGCCGCTGGCGAACATCAGCAGGGTCTTGCGAAGGCGGACCTCGTCGCTGTCCGCGGGATCGATTGCCGCCTGGGCAAGCCGCGCGATCAGCCCGGTTCGCGCTGGAGCAACCGCGTCAAGACGGGTTTCAACCATCAGTTCGGGGATTCTTAACAGGGAAAGGTGTTGATCTTGTGGCGGATAACGGATCGGGCCGGGACGGCAAGGTTAAAGCAAGTCGCCGCATTCCGGCAAGGCGAAAAGCGGCCGGGCGCGGCGCGCTCCGATTTTCCCGGTGTCTGCGCTAGAATTGCCACTTTTTCGAGGGAGCAAGCAACATGTCGATGGCCGACCGCGACGGTCTGATCTGGTATGACGGCAAAATGGTGCCCTGGCGCGAGGCCACGACCCACGTGCTGACCCATTCGCTGCACTACGGACTGGCGGTATTCGAAGGATTGCGCGCCTACAAGACCGTGAGCGGCACCGCCATCTTCCGGCTCAAGGAACATACCGAGCGCATGTTCAACTCGGCCCACATCTACATGATGAAGATTCCCTACGACCGGGAAACCCTGATGGAGGCACAGAAGGAGGTGGTGCGGGCCAACAAGCTCGAATCCTGCTACGTCCGCCCGATTGCCTTTTACGGCTCGGAGAAGATGGGGGTTTCGCCCAAGGGCGCCAAAGTTCACGTTGCCATTGCAGCCTGGCCCTGGGGGGCTTACCTCGGCGCCGACGGCCTGGAAAAGGGCATCCGGGTCAAGACCTCTTCCCATGCCCGTCACCACGTCAACGTGTCGATGTGCCGTGCCAAGTATTCCGGCACTTACGCCAACTCCATCCTCGCCAACATGGAAGCCACCGAGCATGGTTACGACGAAGGCCTGCTGCTCGATGTCGACGGATTCGTGGCCGAAGGCGCAGGCGAAAACCTTTTCATGATCAAGAACAACAGGATATACGAACCGGAGTTGAACTCGGCGCTGATCGGCATCACCCGGGATTCAGTGATCCAGCTGGCGGCCGACATTGGCTATACCGTGACCGACAAGCGCCTCACCCGCGACGACCTGTACATCGCCGACGAGGCCTTTTTTACCGGCACCGCCGCGGAAGTCACACCGATCCGGGAGCTTGACGGACGCACCATCGGCAGCGGCAAGCGCGGCCCGATCACCGAGAAACTGCAGTCCATGTTCTTCGACGTGGTCAACGGACGCTCGGAGAAATTCAAGCACTGGCTGCATTACGTCTGACCGGCACCCGGGGCACCATGAATCAGGGCAAGAGCGTCAACAGGGAACGCGAGATCACCGTGACCCCGGCGGAGTTGCCGCTGCATTGCCCGACGCCGGCGCAACTGCTCTGGAATGCCCACCCACGGGTGTTCCTGCCGATCGAAAAAACCGGCGAGGCGCTCTGCCCCTACTGCGGCACGCGGTACGTCCTCAAAGGCGGCGCAGGCAAGCCGCCACACTGAAATCGAATATCGCACCACGAAGACACGAAGACACGAAGAAAATCACCTGGATGGTCTTCGACAAAATCGGCGTATCGAGGGACGTTGGCACGATTCCTCCCTCCCCGGAAAGGAAGTGTTCGATTGGCAAGAAAGTCTATCGCCTGATTCTGTCCCGCTTTTCTTCGTGTTCTTCGTGCCTTCGTGGTGATAATCAGGTTTTCCTGTGATGCCTAGAATCCTGGTGGTGGCGCCGTCCTGGGTTGGCGACGCGCTGATGTCGCAGCCGCTGCTGACTCTGCTGAAACAGCGCGACCCGCAGTTGCAGATCGACGTGCTCGGCCCGGCTTGGGCGCTGCCGATTTTCCGGCGCATGCCCGAAGTCGCGGATACCATCGAAAGTCCCTTCGCCCACGGGGAACTGGCGCTCTCCCGCCGGCGGCGGCTCGGCGGCGAACTTCGCGCCCGCGGCTACCAGCGCGCCTACGTCCTGCCGAATTCATTCAAGTCCGCTCTGGTGCCCTGGTTCGCCGGAGTTCCGGAACGCATCGGCTACGTTGGCGAATTCCGCCACGGCCTGCTCAACGCCGCGCGCAAACTCGACAAGGCCGCGTTGCCGCTGATGGTAGAGCGCTTCGCGCATCTCGCCGACCCGCCGGGCAGCACGCCGGAACGGCCGGTACCACGGCCGCGGCTGCGGGTTGCGGACGCGGAAAGCGCCGCGCTGATCGCCAGGCTCGGTTTGGCCACGGACAAGTCGGTGATTTGTTTCTGTCCAGGCGCGGAATACGGCCCGGCGAAACGCTGGCCGCCAGCGCACTTCGGCGCCCTCGCCGAGCGGCTGGGCGCCGCTGGCAACACAGTCTGGCTGATTGGCTCCGCCAAGGAGCGCGACATCGGCGAAGCGATCCGTGCAGCCGGCGGCGCAGCGGCGATCAACCTGTGCGGCAAAACCTCCCTGGACCAGGCGGTGATGCTGCTGTCGCGCGCCCGGCTGGTGCTCAGCAACGATTCGGGCCTGATGCACGTGGCCGCCGCCCTCGATCGCCCGATGGTCGCGCTCTATGGTTCCAGTTCACCCGGCTTCACGCCGCCTTTGTCGGAGCGCGCCACGGTGGTGAAGCTTGACCTGCCGTGCAGCCCCTGTTTTGCCCGCGACTGCCCGCTCGGACACTTCGACTGTATGATCAAGCTCACGCCAGAACGCGTGGAAAACGAGATACGCGCCGCGGAAATGCGGGAGTACCAGCCGACGTGATTACCGAAGTCTTCTCCACACCGCAGGATGCCGAGCGGGCCTTTTACCAGGCCTTCGAGAAGGCCGACCTTGCCGGCATGATGGCGGTCTGGGTTGAGGAGGACGATATCGTCTGCGTGCACCCCGGCGGGCCACGCCATGCCGGGGTGATCGAAGTGCGCGATTCCTGGCAGCAGATCTTCACCCATGGCCCGCGGCTGCACTTCCGGCTGGCTGGCAGCCGCAGGTATCCGGGGCGCACCCTGTCTATCCATACCGTGTACGAACACGCCACCGTGGCGGGCGACCCGCGGCCTGCCTCCCCGGTACTCGCCACCAACATCTACCTGCTCACCGATCGCGGCTGGCGCATGCTGATGCATCACGCCTCGCCGCTGTCCCCCGAGGCGGCGCCGCAGGAAGCGCCGCCGTCGATCCTGCACTGATGGCGCCTTACCGTGCGCCCTGGTGGCTGCCCGGCGGCCACCTGCAGACCATCTATCCTTACTTCGCATTGCGGCAACGGCCGCCGGCCTATCGCCGCGAACGCTGGGAAACGCCCGACGCCGATTTCATTGATATCGACTGGCTCGATGGTCTGCAGGACGCGCCTCTGGTCGTGCTGTTCCACGGCCTCGAGGGTTGCTCGCGCAGCCATTACGCCAGCGCCATCATGCACGGGGTCGCGCGCCGCGGATGGCGCGGTGCGGTCGCTCATTTTCGCGGCTGCAGCGGCGAACCGAACCGGCTGCCGCGTGCCTACCATTCCGGCGACGCCGACGAAATCGGCTGGATCCTGCGGCGCCTGCGCGAAGCGGCGCCGGACACATCACTATTTGCCGCCGGCGTGTCGCTCGGCGGCAATGCCCTGCTCAAGTGGCTGGCCCGCGAAGGTGTCAGTGCGGGCGCAGTCGCGACGGCGGCTGCCGCCGTGTCCGCGCCGGTCGACCTGACAACCGCCGGGGACCGCCTTGGTCGCGGCCTTAACCAGGTTTATGGCCGGCAGTTTCTCCGAACCCTGCGGGCCAAGAGCCTGGAGAAACTGTCGCGCTTTCCCGGCATCTACGATGGCGACGCCGTTCGCAACGCCAGTACGCTGCGCGCCTTTGACAACCTGGTCACTGCGCCGCTGCACGGGTTTCGCGACACCGACGACTACTGGCGCCGCGCCAGCAGCAAACCGGATCTTGTAAATATCGCAATACCGACGCTGTTGCTGCATGCAGGCAACGATCCATTCCTTCCGGGTTGCTACTTACCCGTTCCGGCACAACTGCCACGCAATCTCGAAGTCGAGATTCCGGAGTGTGGGGGCCATGTGGGTTTCGCCAGCGGTCCCTTTCCCGGCAATCTGAACTGGCTACCGCAGCGACTGATCGACTACTTCCAGCACCATTCGTCTTAAAGGTGACGTGAAGGAAGCTGGTGCGCATACTGCCATGCTTTGGTATCCTCACACTGCTATCTTCGCACTGGTGTCGTCGCTCTGAAACCTCCAGGGCCACCGATGACGCCAGGTAAACCTTCGATTGCCCGATCCACCTGAACCAGCGCAAATCATCATGCCGAATCTGCCCGCACCGGAAATGTTCAAGGCCTATGACATCCGCGGCATCGTCGGCAAGACGCTGACCGCCGCAGCGGTTGAAATAATCGGCCGGGCGATCGGATCCGAAGCGCAGGCTCGCGGCAAGTCCGCAGTATGCATCGGCCGCGACGGCCGCTTGTCCGGACCGGAACTGGCCGAGGCGCTGGCCCGCGGGTTGCATAGTAGCGGTGTGGACGTGATTGACATCGGCCGGGTCACCACGCCGATGCTCTACTTCGCCGCGCACCAGTTCGGCACCGGCAGCGGCGTAATGGTGACCGGCAGCCACAATCCCCCGGACTACAACGGTTTGAAAATGATGCTGGCGGGCGACACCCTGTCCGGCGAGGACATCCAGAAACTGCGCAAGCGGATCGAGAACGGCGATCTGAAGACCGGCTCCGGCAGCATCCGTACCGGGGACATTGCCGGCGCCTACCTCGATCGCATCACCGGCGATATCAAACTCAAGCGCAAAATGCGCATCGCGGTCGATTGCGGCAACGGCATCCCCGGCGCTTTCGCGCCAGAGCTGTCCCGACGACTGGGCGGCGAAGTCGAGGAGTT
>LNFM01007834.1_pt1 | contig 16475 bp, 14 predicted proteins | sample 596031 | NCBI WGS metagenome assembly LNFM01 (sample SAMN04254537, study PRJNA301005) | activated carbon metagenome | isolation source: dual media filters at the Ann Arbor, Michigan drinking water treatment plant | place: USA: Ann Arbor
CGCTTGCAGCAAAGCGCCGAGAGCGGCGGAGGCGATGCCCTTCCCAAGGGAAGAGACCACGCCGCCGGTAATGAACACGTAGCGCGCCATTCCTATTCCATAAACGGGGCCGGATTCTCACGAGCCCCGGCGAAACTTCTTATTGGTCCGGACCGGCCCGTTCACGGCGCACGGGCTGAACCCCAACCGGCGCAATCTCAATCGATTCGGCGGCGGATGGATCATCACCTTCCAGATTGATGCCCGAAACACTGCTGCCCGGGGTCGTTGGGATGACGGGGGCGCGCGTTTGGGTGCTGGCAGGCACCGTCGTTGGCGTTGCGGAACGAGCTGGCGTGCTCACAGGAGCCGCTGGCTGGCGAACCGGCGTGGCCGCCGGCTGAGTGAGCGGCGCCGCCCGCGGGGGCGCAGCGCCTGCAGCGGCGGGCTGAGCTGTGGTGGACGGCGAAACGGATGCCAGTTGCGTCTCCGCGGCTTGCGGCGCGCTGCTCTCAGTCGGGTCCGGCGCGGTCGAGGGCGCCGGCTCTTCCGGCGTGAGCGAAGGCGGCGCGGTCACGGCCGGAGCGCCATTTTGCGGCAGAAGGTCAAAAACCGAGCGGCCAGAGCCCGATGCGGCGCCAGACAGGACTGTTAGACCAAGCGACGTGACGAGGAAGAAGCCGCCGGCAACCGACGTCATCTTGGCGAGCGCGTCAGCCGCACCGCGCCCGCTCATCAGCGATCCACCGCCGCCGCCGCCCATTCCGAGAGCGCCGCCCTCCGAACGCTGCAACAAAACGAGCCCGATCAAGCAGATGCTGACCAGTAAGTGGATGATGAGAACGACCGTTACCATGCGTGTTGCCTATCCGCTCCCGCGCATTCGCTGCCCGCGCCTCACATGGGCGCGCGCGAAAGGGCGCTCAATAGCCGAGCCCGATCTTAAACGCCAGCCCGCCTCTGTGCACCCTCAGGACGCAGCAGGATGGGCGAGAATGATGGCCGAAAAGTCCGCTGCTTTCAGGCTCGCACGGCCGACAAGGGCGCCGTCGACCCCCTCTACCGCAAAGATTTCGGCGGCGTTCTTCGGGGCAACCGCCCCGCCATAAAGCACCCTGATGCCATTCGCCTCAGCGCCGAACCGCTCGCTCAACACGCGCCGGATGAGCGAGTGGACCTCGCCGATCTCGGCCGCGGTCGGCGTCCGGTCCCCGCCAATGCACCAGACCGGCTCGTAGGCCACCACGATAGCCGCGCCCGCCGGCACGCTTTCGCGCACCTGCGCGCCGATCACCTCAGCCACGCGGCCGCCATCACGTTCGGCGCGCGTTTCGCCAACACAGACGATGGGCGTGAGGCCAGCAGCCAGCCCCGCGTCAGCCTTCTGGCGGACAGTCTCATTGCCCTCACCATGCTGTGTGCGGCGCTCCGAATGCCCGACGATCACATAGGCAGCGCCAGCGTCGGCCAGCATCCCGGCGCTCAATTCGCCCGTTCTCGCCGAATCCGCTGAGACGGCGCTGCAATCCTGCGCGCCGATCAGCACGCCCTTCCCTTTCGCTAAGGAAGCCGCAGCCGAAATGAACGCCGCAGGCGGGCAGATGAGCGCGTCGACTTTGGACGCGACCGCGCCGATGGCCGTATCCAAAGCCGCGATTTCGCCCAGATCGGACATGCGTCCGAACATTTTCCAGTTCCCGGCGATCAACGGCTTACGCGCGGCCATGCGTCTCTCCCTTCGGCAGGTTTCTCGGCTGTTCCGGCGATTGCCCCAGCCGGGGGGCGTCTCTATGGTCCGGCGCCTCACGCTTACCGGAACCCGACATGCTCTCACAATTGCGACATTTGACGCGCGGCTGGATCGCCTACGTTCTTCTGTTCCTGCTGACGATCGCCTTCGCCATCTGGGGCATCAACGACATTTTCACCGGCGTAGGTTCGCAGCACCTCGCCAGCGTCGGCGGCCGCAACGTTACGCCCGCGCAGCTCACGCGCGAACTCGATCTCACGCTCCGCGCACAGCAACAGCAAGGTGTGACGATCACGCGTCAGGAAGCGATCGATGAAGGCTTTCATCTGCGCCTGTTGGAGGGCCTCATCGGCCGCCACGCGACTTATGCCTACGCGCAGAAGATTGGCGTCGACGCCAGCAATCGCATGGTCGCCGAACGCATCATGGAAATTCCTGCCGTCAACAACCCGATAACGGGCTCGCTCGATCAGATGGCGTATGCGCAGTTCCTGCAGCAACTGGGCTACAGCCAAGGCGATTTCGAAGAAGATGTCCGCGGCGATCTCACGCGTGCGATGTTGCTGAACGCAATGGTTGCCGGCACGCGTGCGCCATCAAGCTTCGGCGCAATGGCTTACGTGTATGAGTCGGAGTCGCGGGTCGTCAGCATCGCCGAGGCGCCGGCCTCAGCTGTCGGCGCTATCGCAGCGCCAACGGACGAACAGATCCAGCAGTTTTGGCAAGAGCAGCAAGATAACCTGCGCGTCCCAGAATTTCGCGCGCTCACGCTGGTCTATGCGCGGGCGGCGGATTTCGTCAGCCGCGTGGAGATTCCGGAAGAACGCTTGCAGGAAGAGGTGGAAGCGCGCAGCGCCGCCACGACACAACCGGAGCGCCGGACGTTCGCACGTATTACCGCGCAGAATGAACAGCAAGCCAATGACATCGCCGCTCGTCTGACACGCGGAGACGCGCCAAGCGCGATCGGCTCCGCGCTTGGCGTGCCCGCGGTGAACGCGGAAAACCAAATGCGCACCGAAGTGACCGACACCGCCGTTGCGGAGGCTGTGTTCTCGATGCAGCGCGGCCAGACGCGGGTTGTGCGCGGGTCGCTCTCGCCTTTCGTCGTCGTGCGTCTGGACGCCGTCACGGCGGCCGTCGCGCCGGATATGGCGCAAGTGCGCGAACAATCCCGCCAGGCCATCGCCCTCGACGAGGCCTCCGAGTTGTTGAACGCCGCCGTCAGCGCCTTCGAAGACGCGCGCGCCAGCGGCGCCAGCGTCGATGCGGCCGCACGTCAAGTGGGCTTCACTGTCGTTACCGTTCCAGCCGTAGAGGCGCAGGGCCGCGACGTGAACCAACAGCCGATCGCCGCGCTGGAAGGTCACGAAGAGGTCCTTCGCACGGCGTTCCAAACGCCCGAAGGCGAAGCCAGCGACTTCATCCCCGTCGGCGATGCTGACGTGGTTGTCGCAGTCAACAGCGTAACGCCAGAGCGCGTGCGCCCAATCGAAGAAGTGCGCGAGGACTTGGTGCGGGCCTGGACCGCGCGTGAGCGCGCTTCGCGTTTGCGCGAAATGGGCGAGAGCCTGGTTGCTTCTGTCGCTGGCGGCCAAGACTTCAATGCCGCTGCCCGCGCCGCACGCTTCAACGTCATCGTCGGCTCACGCGCCATCGATCGCCGCGGCGCCTCGCAAATTCCCGCCCGCGGTCTTGCCGCGCAAATCTTCGCGGCGAGCGAGGGCGCAGCCGTGACCGACGTTCGCGCAGACGGCGGCGCTGTCTTTGTCGCGGTGGTCCAGGAGATCAACCGTCCCGTCCTCGCCGAGCATCCCCAAGAAATCGAAGCTCTGCGGATGCAGATGAGCGAAAGCGCCGTGACTGGATTTGGTGATGCGCTGCAGGACGAGATCATTGCGCGCGCCAATGTGAGCCGTAACCAGCGGCTCCTGGAAAGCGCCTTCCGGCCCAGCAACGCTGAAGGCGAAGACGGCGCGCAATGACGCAGACGGCGCGCGTGTATTCTCCATCGCCGGAGGATTTCGCGCGCGCCTATGCCAGCGGCGGCGGCGTCGTCTGGACGAGCCGGATCAGCGATCTCGAAACGCCTGTCTCGGCGCTGTTAAAGCTCGGACCAGACAAGCCAGGCACATTCCTGCTCGAAAGCGTGCAAGGCGGCGATTTCCGCGGCCGCTATTCGATCATCGGCTTGAAGCCAGATCTCGTGTGGCGCGTGAAGAATGGCCGCGCGGAAACCAGCCGTGGCGGCTTTGCTGACACAAGTTTCCGACCGCAGCGCGATGCGCCACTGAAGAGCCTGCGCAAGCTGCTCGCGAAATCGGCGCTAGAGCTGCCGCGCCCTTTGCCGCCCATGGCGGCGGGCCTCTTCGGCTATCTGGGCTACGACATGGTGCGCTTCATCGAGCGCCTGCCGGATCACGCGCCCGATCCACTCGGCACGCCCGACGCACTGCTCATGCGTCCGACCGTGATCGCCGTGTTCGATAACGTGACGAGTGAGATCACGCTGGTGACACCCGCGCGCGCGCGATCCAATCAAACCGCCGCGCAAGCTTACGAAGCCGCGATCGCGCGCCTCGATGCCGTTCTGCGCAAACTCGATCGCCCCCTGCCGCGGCAACCCGACGCGGAGCAAACGCCCGAGCCGCCAGAGCCCCGCTCCAACACAACGCCAGACGCGTACCGCGCGCTCGTGGAAAAGTGCAAAGACTACACACGCAGTGGAGACATCTTCCAAGTCGTCCCAAGCCAGCGTTTCAGCGCGCCGTTCAAGCTGCCGCCGTTTGCTCTCTATCGCTCGCTGCGGCGCCTCAACCCCTCGCCTTTCCTCTATTATCTCAATTTTGCCGATTTCAGCCTCGTCGGCTCGAGCCCGGAAATCCTCGTGCGCCTGCGGGGCGACACCGTCACCATCCGGCCTATTGCTGGCACACGCCCGCGCGGCGCGACGCCGGCGGAAGATCATCAGCACGAAGAAGATTTGCTCGCCGATCCGAAGGAACGCGCCGAGCACCTGATGCTTGTCGATCTCGCGCGCAACGATCTCGGCCGTGTCGCCAAACGCGGCGGCGGCGGCAATAGCGCAGGCGCTTCCGCCGGCTCACGCCACGTCCGCGTCACCGAGAGCTTCACCATTGAGCGCTACAGCCACGTCATGCACATCGTCTCGAACGTCGAAGGCGAATTGGCCGAAGGCCTAAACGCGCTCGACGCCCTGATGGCCGGCTTTCCGCACGGCACCGTGACCGGCGCGCCCAAAATCCGCGCCCTGGAAATCATCAACGAAGTCGAGCCGCACAAACGGGGCGTCTATGCCGGCGGCGTCGGCTATTTCGGCGCCGGCGGCGACATGGATACCTGCATCGCGCTGCGCACCGCTGTGGTGAAGGACGGCGCGCTCAATGTGCAGGCAGGCGGCGGCGTTGTGCTCGATAGCGACGCGGAAGCAGAGTTGCAGGAAACGCTTCACAAGTCCCGCGCACTTTTCCGGGCGGCGGCCGAAGCGTGGCGTTACGCCTAAGCGAACCCCGTTTGCAGTTTCCGTTTTTCCGCTAAGGTGCACCCCGCATGACGACCCGGCCTCACCCCATTTCCCGATGGCGCGCGAACGAACGCTAATCGCTTCGTCCACTCGCGCTCGCCCTGGGGCCGCTCAATGATCCTCGTCATCGATAATTACGACAGCTTCGTCTACAACCTCGTTCACTACATCGAAGACCTCGGCGCCAAAACCGAAGTCGTGCGCAATGATGCACTCTCCGTGCGCGATGCGCTGAAGATGAAGCCGCGCGCGATCGTGCTCTCGCCCGGCCCGTGCACGCCGAACGAGGCCGGCATCTGCCTCCAACTTCTCGCCGAAGCGCCAAACGATCTGCCTATCCTCGGCGTCTGCCTCGGCCACCAAGCCATGGGCCAAGCCTTCGGCGGCGATGTCATCCGCGCCAAGGCGATCATGCACGGCAAAGTCTCGCCCGTGACGCATCGCGGCGGCGGCGTCTTCCGCGGCCTGCCCTCGCCCTTCAACGCGACGCGCTATCACTCGCTCGCCGTGAAGCGCGAAACTTTCCCTGCCACGCTCACCATCGACGCCGAAACCGCCGACGGTGAGATCATGGGCCTCTCGCACAAAACGCGCCCCGTGTTCGGCGTGCAATTCCATCCAGAATCGATCGCCTCTGAACACGGCCACGCCATCGTCGGCAACTTCCTCGGCGCAGCGGGCGTCCGATGAGCCTCGCGTCCGCACTCTCCGCTTTGAAAGACGGCGCCGTCATCCAGGCCGCCGACATTGACGGCGCGTTCGACGACATCATGGATGGCGCGGCCGCTCACGAGGACATCAAACAATTTCTCGCGCTCACCATGCCACTGATGAGCCACGCGCCACTGATCGCCGCTGGCGCCCGCGCGTTACGCTCACGCATGGTGCGCATCACTGCGCCCGCAGATGCTATCGACGTCTGCGGCACAGGCGGTGACGGCGCCCACACGCTCAACATCTCAACCGCCGTCGCCTTCGTCGTCGCCGGCTGCGGCGTGCCTGTCGCCAAGCACGGCAACCGCGCCATGAGCTCCAAATCCGGCGCCGCCGACGTGCTCGAAGCGCTCGGCGTCAAGCTCACCAACGATATTCCAACACTCGAACGCGCTTTGCGCGAAGCCAACGTCGCTTTCCTCTTCGCGCAGAATCATCACCCCGCCATGCGCCACGTCGCACTCGCGCGCCGCGAGATCGGCAAGCGCACCATTTTCAATCTGCTCGGACCGCTTTCAAATCCGGCGGGCGTGAAGCGCCAACTCGTCGGGGTCTTCAGCGCCGACTTCCTCGAACCTGTCGCCAACGCACTCCGCGAACTCGGCTGCGAAAAAGCCTGGGCCGTTCACGGCGCCGGCGGGCTGGATGAACTCTCCGCCCAACATCGCGACGCCAACAACGTCGCCATCCTCGACAACGGCGCAGTCACGCGCGTAAGCGCCACCGTCGACGCCGAGATCAACCCTGATATTCGCGGCGGCACGGCCGCCGAGAACGCAGAGGAAATGCGCGCGCTGCTCAACGGCGGCGGCCGCCCAGGACACCGCGCTGCAGTCACGCTCAACGCCGCCGCAGCACTCGTCGTTGCGGGCCGTGCCGGCAACATCCCCGAAGCCCACCCGATCGCCGAGCAATCGCTCTCAAGTGGCGCCGCGAAAGCCGCGCTTGAGAAACTCGTCGCCGTTACCCAGAGCGCACCATGAGCGTCCTAGAACGCATCCTCGCGTATAAGCGCGACGAAGTCGCCGCGCGCAAAGCGGTGAAGCCATGGGGCGTCATCGAGAGCGAAGCCTTCGCTCAAGCGCCGCCACGCGACTTCTTCGCCGCCCTCGACACGGTCGAAGATCGCCCGGCGCTCATCGCGGAAATCAAGAAAGCGAGTCCGTCAAAGGGTCTCATCCGCGCGGACTTCAAACCTGGCGAACTCGCGCTCGCATATGAGCGCGGCGGCGCCGCGTGCCTTTCCGTGCTGACTGACGGCCCGAGCTTTCAAGGGGCGGACGAGTATCTGCAGCAAGCCAAAGCAGCCTGCTCACTCCCAGTGTTGCGCAAGGATTTCATTGTCGATCCCTGGCAAGTCTACGAGGCGCGCGCGCTGGGCGCGGATGCGGTGTTGCTCATCATGGCCGCATTCGAGGCAGGGCAAGACTTGGCAATTTACGAGGCTGCTCGCGCGTGCGGCATGACGGTGCTCGTCGAGGTGCACGATCGCGCCGAACTCATGCGCGCGCTTCAGCTCGACGCAAAACTCATCGGCGTGAACAACCGCTCGCTCGCGACGTTCGAAACAGATCTCGGCATCACGGAAGAGCTGGCCAAGAGCACACCGCCGGATGTGCTCCTTGTCTCTGAGTCCGGCATCTTCACGCACGCCGATATCGCCCGTCTGCAAAACGCCGGCGCGCGCGCCTTCCTCGTCGGCGAGAGTTTAATGCGCCAAGACGACGTTGAAGCAGCCACGCGCTCACTACTTGGCCGTTAACCAAACTGTCCTTGACCTGCTGTCCGGAACGGATATAGAACACGGCATCGTTCACTATTTGGTCTCAGGTCATGCTGACTGCGAAACAAAAAGAACTACTGCTCTACATCCACGAGCGGATCAAAGAGTCAGGCGTTTCGCCCTCCTTCGACGAGATGAAGGAAGCTTTGGACCTGGCGTCCAAGTCCGGCATCCACCGGCTGATCACAGCGCTCGAGGAGCGCGGCTTTCTGCGACGCCTGCCCCACCGGGCCCGCGCGCTCGAAGTGTTGAAGCTGCCCGATAGCATGACCCCTGCTGCGCCGCCCAAGGGCCGCTCCACCTTCCGCCCCAGCGTCGTCGGCGAAGGCCGCAATGGCGGTGGCGGCATCCCAATCCTCGGCCAGATCGCTGCCGGCGTGCCCATCGAAGCACTGCAGACCGAAATCGGCCGCATCCAGCCGCCTGAAGATTTGCTTGGCTCCGGCGAGCACTTCGCGCTGGAGGTCAAAGGCGATTCCATGATCGGCGCCGGAATCCTCGATGGCGACGTCGTGCTGATCAAACGCACCGATACAGCTGAGAGCGGCGATATCGTCGTGGCGCTGGTCGATAACGAGGAAGCGACGCTGAAGCGTCTGCGCAAGCGCGGCAATTCCATCGCGCTCGAAGCCGCCAACCCTGCCTACGAGACCCGCATCTTCGGTCCTGACCGTGTGCGCGTCCAGGGCAAGCTGGTGGCGATGATCCGCCGCTATTCCTGAGCTACACCGCGCGGCGTCCAAGGTCGGTTCACGCCCGAGGTCCGCGCGCGCTCGATGCGAAGCGCATCTGCGTCCGCATAAATGTACCCGCCGCCGCGCGCGGCGAGATCGTGCGCGTCCAGAAGGGCGGCGGTGTTGCACTCACGTGCAAACTCCGCCGGTGCAGCAACACGCGCCAGCACGATCGCGCCGCTCACGCAGGCGTTCGCGAATCCCTGCTCGTCACGCACGAACGCAAAGGTCCGGCCTTGCCAAGGCCACACGCAGCTCACCTCTCCGCAGGATTCCGGGGCGGCGAGACGCTCGATGAGTGGTGGCGACAAGCCAAGAGTCGAACCCAAACGATCACGCGCGTACGTAGATCGCCCGCCCGCTGCAATCAGCGACCAACGCTCGCCGCCACTCTCGGATCGCGCGTAGATGGCGCGCAGGTCTGCGTCGAACGCCATCACCGGCAGCGGCGCGCTCACATAAAGCCAGATACTCGCAGCAAACATCGGCAGGGCGCCCCAACGCAGAGCGCCGCGCCACAAACACGCCCACAGCAGCGCCGCCACACACAGCGCAAACGCTTCATCCGGCGGCCGCGGTACAGCGCGAACCGCTTCCGGCCGCTCGCCAAAGGTCTGCCCGACAGCTGCAACGAGATCGAGCGCGCTCGCCATAATCTGCAGTGGAATCTCGGACCAACCAAATGGCGCAAGCAGCGCCGCAGCAGCAGCGGCAGGCGCAACGAGAAACGACATGATCGGCGCAGTGATCAAATTCGCCGGCAGCGAATAGATGGAAAACCGCTGAAAATGATAGATTGCGAACGGATCCGTCGCGATGCCCGCGACCAGCGAGATCAGCAGCACGCCGCCAATGCCGCGCGTTGTTGCTTGCATGGCGCCGATCATTGGCCCCGGTGTTGGCAACGCCGGCTCGTGCGGCGCACGCTTCAGCATCTCGAATAGCGCCACCAGCGCCATCGTCGCGGCGAACGACATCTGGAAGCCCGGCTCAAGCACCGACTCCGGCAACAGCAGCACAACGATAACCGCCGAGAGCGCCAAGCCGCGCATCGAGATCGCGGGCCGATCAAGCAGGATCGCGCCGAACGCAACACATGCCATCACGAGCGAGCGCAGCGCCGGCACGCTTGAACCAGACAGCACGAAGTATGCAACCAGCGTCACCAGCGCGACGACAGCGGCAATCTTCTTCACCGGAAAGCGCAACGCGATCGGCGAGATGAGCGATAGCGTCCAAACCACCATCGCAAACACGAGCCCGCCGACAACGCCCATATGAATGCCGGACACTGAAAGCAGATGCCCCAAGCCTGAGTCGCGCAAAGCGGCGTTCGTGTCGGCGTCAATCGAGGAGCGATCGCCTGTCACCAGCGCCGCAGCAATCGCACCGCCACGCCCCGGCGCCGAACTCACGATCTCTGCCGCAAGATCCGCGCGTAGTGCTGCGAGATAGAGCCGCTGCCGATCGAGCCAATCGGGCGGCGCATCGAGCGCAATCGGCCTGCATCGGCCAAAAGCAAACCCCGTCGCACCCAAGCGCTCGAAGTAAGCGCGCCGCGCAAAGTCGTAAGCGCCCGGCGCCATCGGCCCAGCCGGTGGTCCGAGCACCGCCCGGCAACGGGCGGCGCGCCCGGCCGTCAGCAATCCGGCCTCACTCACCGACACGCGCACATAGCGCGGCGGCGCATCGACGCCCTCGATGCTCTGAACCAATAGCCGCAGACGCGGTCCATTATCGCTGGCGTCATTGGCGACCACCCAGCCCTCAACGCGCACCGCCTCGTCGGCGCCGACATAAGCCGGCTGCGCCACCGTCAGGTTACGGATCTGCCCCGCCGTGAACCCAAGCGCGGCAGCGGCGACGAGCGCCAGGATCGCAACCACCAGCGTCCGCAGCGCCGAAACAGCGCCACTCAAAGGCCCGCTCGGCCACACTGAAAGCGCGATAGCTCCAGCCAGCGCGATCACCGCCAAGCCGGGCGCAACCCACGAAACCGGCTCCGCCGGCGCCAGCAGCCACGCTGCCGCCCCGGTGATCATCCCGACAGGTAGCCAAAGGAGCCATCGGTCTCGTTGGAGCGCCCAAACTTCGCTCAGGGCGCGGCTAGGAGAAAAGCGCTCCCGCGTGCTACCACGCGCGCGCTTTGACCACCCTGCGTTCTCCCCGATGAGCGTCGTCACACGCTTCGCCCCCTCGCCGACAGGCTACCTCCATATTGGCGGCGCGCGAACCGCGCTGTTCAACTGGCTCTACGCCCGCCGAATGGGCGGCAAATACCTGCTGCGGATCGAAGACACCGACCGCGCCCGCTCTACGCCAGAAGCGATCGACGCGCTCCTCGATGGCCTCGCCTGGCTCGATCTCCAGCACGACGGCGAGATCACCTACCAATTCGAGCGCGCGCCGCGTCACCGCGAAGCCGCCGAAGCGATGATCGCCCGCGGCACGGCGTTCCGCTGCTACATGACGGCTGAAGAGCAAGAGGCCGTGCGCGAGAAATCGCACGCCGAAGGCCGCGCACTCCGTTCGCCCTATCGCGATGGCAAAGCGCCGCCGTCACCGGACGCTTCGTACACAGTGCGCATTAGAGCGCCTGACGATGGCGATGTGCTCAATGCCGATCTCATCCAAGGCGACGTCCGCATCAAAGCGCGCGACATTGATGACCTCGTCCTGCTTCGCGCCGACGGCAATCCCACCTACATGCTCTCGGTCGTGGTCGATGATCGCGACATGGGCGTGACGCATGTGATCCGCGGCGATGACCATTTGACCAATGCGGCCCGCCAGATCGTGATCTATCGGGCGCTCAATTGGACGCCGCCGCAATTTGCCCACGTCTCGCTCATTCACGGCGAAGACGGTAAGAAGCTCTCCAAGCGTCACGGTGCCCAGGCCGTCCATGAGTGGCGCGACATGGGCTATCTGCCGGAAGCCATGAACGCTTACCTCATGCGCCTCGGCTGGAGCCCCGGCCACGATGACATTTTGACGAAAGAGGAAGCGGCGCCCGTCTTCGATCTCGCTCAGATCGGCAAAGCGCCCTCGCGGCTCGACTTCAAGAAACTCGACTCCGTCAACGCGCACTTCATGGCGCTCGCGGACGATCAGCGGCTCGCCAAACTGACCCTCGCACACATCGAACAGCGCGATGGCGTAACGTTAGGCGGCGCGGAGCGTATTGCTTTGGCAAACGCCATTCCGGTGCTGAAAAAGCGGGCAAAGACCATTCCCGACCTCGCCGACCAAGCCCGCTTCGTCCTCATCAAGCGACCACTTGCGCTTGACGAGAAGGCGCAATCCCTGATGAAAGACGAGTTCAAACAACGTCTCCAGCGCTTGCACGCGCACCTCTCAAAAGAGACCGCCTGGGATCATGTTTCGCTTGGCAGCGCGCTTAAGGCTTTCGCTACCGAAGAAGGCGTTGGATTGGGTCAAATCGGCCCGGGCTTGCGGGCGGCGCTCACTGGTGGCGCGCCGGCGCCCGATCTGGGCCAAGCATTGGAACTGTTAGGACGCGACGAAGCGCTGGGGCGCATCGCCGATCAAATCTGAGGACGCGCGATGGATAGCAAACTCACCAAGAAGTCTCCGGCCACGCTGACCGTGAACAACAAGACGCTTGAGCTGCCGGTCTATGGCGGCTCCGTCGGTCCGGACGTTGTCGACATCCGCAAGGTCTTCAGCGACGGCAAGGTCTTCACCTACGATCCGGGCTTCACCTCAACCGCTTCGTGCGAAAGCCAGATCACATACATCGATGGCGATGAAGGCGTGCTGCTCTATCGCGGCTACCCGATCGATCAACTGGCCGAGAAGTCGACGTTTTTGGAAGTCTGCTACCTGCTCGCCAACGGCGAGTTGCCGAACCAGACTGAACTCAAGCGCTTCACCCACGACATCACCTACCACACGATGCTGCATGCGCAGTTCGATCGCTTCTTTGATGGCTTCCGCCGCGACGCGCATCCGATGGCCATCATGGTGGGCGCTGTGGGCGCGCTGGCGGCGTTCTATCACGACTCGACCGACATCAACGATCCGGTCCAACGCGTGATCGCCAGCCACCGCCTGATCGCGAAAATGCCGACAATCGCTGGGCGCGCCTTCAAATACTCAATCGGCCAGCCTTTCATCAGCCCGCGCAACGAGCTGGATTACGCGTCGAACTTCTTGCGGATGTGCTTTGCGGTGCCGGCGGAGGATTACAAGATCAATCCGGTGATGGCGCGCGCGCTCGATGTGTTCTTGATCCTGCACGCCGATCACGAGCAAAACGCCTCGACCTCGACTGTGCGTCTCGCCGGCTCTTCCGGCGCCAACCCATTCGCATGCATCTCGTCGGGCATCGCTTGCCTCTGGGGCCCCGCGCACGGCGGCGCCAATGAAGCAGCACTCAACATGCTTGAGGAGATCGGCACGGTCGACAACATCCCCGCCTTCATCAAGCGCGTGAAGGATCCCAACGACGACGTGCGTCTTATGGGCTTTGGTCACCGGGTTTACAAAAACTACGACCCGCGCGCGACCGCGATGCAGAAGCTCTGCCACCAGGTGCTCAAAGAAGTCGGCGCCGAGAATAATCCGACGCTGCAAGTGGCCCAGGAACTCGAGCGCATCGCGCTGAGCGATGAGTATTTCATCAGCCGCAAGCTCTATCCGAACATCGACTTCTATTCGGGCATCACGCTGCGCGCGATGGGCTTCCCGACGTCGATGTTCACGGTGCTCTTCGCTGTTGCGCGCACCACCGGCTGGATCGCCCAATGGACGGAAATGATGGAGGACCCCAGCCAAAAGATTGGCCGTCCGCGTCAAGTCTATACCGGCGCGCCCAAGCGCGATTACGTGCCCTGCGACAAGCGCTAAGCGCGCAATACGCCTAGCACTGCGTCAGCGGCGATCTCCGCCGCTGACGTGCCGCCGCGCCCCATTAGGGCCAGCGCGTCATCCTGCTTGCGCACTTGATCTTCGCGTACGTCTTCGTCGTCGAGAAGCGGCGCCGCAGCGCGCGCGATATTGTGAGCGGTGAAGCGCGTTTGCAGGAACTCCGGCGCGACCTCGGCGTCGGCGGCGACATTCATCAGCGTCGCGTACTTCGCCTTCAGCACCATGCGCATCAGCGCCCACGTGATCCAGCCGAGTTTGTAGCCGATAACCAGCGGCGTGCCTTGAAGCGCCACTTCGGTCGTCACCGTGCCTGAGGCGGCCAGCGCCACGGTCGCTGCGGCAAACGCATCTTCTTTCTCGCGTTCATCGACAATCCGCGCGGCTGGCGGCGTCTGCGCCACCACAGCCTCACGCACCGGCCCGGCCGCAACCACCAGCAAGCGCACGTCAGCGCGCTCGGCATCCAGCATTTCCGCAGCCCGCCAAAGTGTCGGCCCGATGCGACGAATTTCAGCGGGCCGGCTACCTGGCAAAACAAGGATGACTTTATCCTTCCGCGAAAATCCCTGCCGTGCGCGCAGGGCAGCGCCATCGCCCGGCTTGAAGCGGCCGAGCGCGGGATGGCCGCACACCGTGCATGGCAAGCCGAACGGCTCGTAGAACGGCACCTCAAAGTCGTGGATGCAAATCAGATGATCGACGGCCGCTGCGAGCGTCTTCGCCCGCCCCGGCCGCGTCGCCCAAACTTGCGGACCGATATATTTGACGAGCTTTATCTCCGGCGCAGCCGCGCGGACGCCGAGCGCCACGCGTAGCGTAAAGCCCCAAGAATCGATCAGCACGACAACATCCGGCTTCGCCGCGAGTACGGCCGCGACCGTCGTCGCCACCGCCCGTTTCACGCGGTCGTACGCAAGCAAGCCGTCGATGAAACCCAATACAGCGAGGCCGGAAATGTCAGCGCGGCTCTCGATGCCCTCCTCGGCCATACGCGCGCCGCCGACTCCCATCAGCTCAAGCGAAGCGTCGCGTTCCTTCAAGGCGCGCGCGAGATCGGCGCCCAGAGTGTCTCCGGAGGATTCGGCTGCGACGAGGAAGATGCGTTTGCTCAAGGCGCATCTGCTTCTTCAGGCGTGAAGCCATAAACGAACAGGCCGGCGCGATCCGCCGCCGCGATGATCTCCGCGCGCCGCACTGCGAGCGCGCCATTGGCTTCAACGGCCACACCAGCAAGACCCGCGCGTGCTGCGCCTTCAATCGTACGCACACCGATTGTCGGCAAATCGATGCGGCGTTCCTGGATCGGCTTCGGCCGCTTGACCAGCACGCCGCGCCGCGCTGTTTCGCTGCCACGGATAGTGAGCGGCAGTTCGGCTGCGCGCTTCAGCATCGCGTCCGTGCCCTCTTGCGCTTCGACGGTCAAAACTAGTCCGTCGCAAACGATAACGCCCTGGCCGATATCGAACGAGCCAACGGCCGCCGCCACGCGCGCGGCCTTCTTCACGTCATTGAGTTGCTTTGCCGTCGGCTGCACGTCGCCCCACACGCCTGCAGGCGCCAGCAAGTCGCTCATCGCTTCATCGACGCCGACGACACGAAAGCCCGCCTTCTCGTGCTCACTCAATACGGCGCGCAGCAACGCATCATCGCCTTGCGACATCGCCGCCAGGATCGCCGGCATCATCTGATAGGCGGCTTCATCGAGCTTTAGAGTCGATAGATCAGGCCGTGACACTTGCCCAATGATCGTGATCGCATCGCATCCGGCCGCACGCACCGCTTCAATACGAGCGCCCATGAGCCCCAGCCCAAACGTCTCGCCAGGATGTGCATCAAGCGCCGGATCGGCCATCCCTTCAACACGCGCGATGAAGTATGGCCGTCCACTCGCCGCCAAATGCTCCGCCAGCACGACCGGCAATTCGCCGCCGCCCGCCATCACGCCGAGCTTTGACCAGCCCGCCATGAATTTAGTCTCGCGGCATGCAGAGCGGACGCGCCGCATCCGCGCGGATGAACTCAACGATTTCCATCACGTGGGGATTGCTCGCATAGGCCTCGACGCAATCTTCCACGCGCTCTTGGAACGTGCCTTCTTCCGCAAACAACAGGCGATACGCCGCGCGCAGATCATGAATCTGCTCACGCGTATAACCGCGACGCTTCAGACCAACGACGTTCAAGCCGCCAAGGTGCGCGTGGTTGCCGATGGCCGAACCGAACGGGATCAGATCCGTTGTCATCAGCGCTGACGCGCCAACGAACGAAAAGCGGCCAACGCGCCCATGCTGGTGGACGCCCGAGAGGCCGCCCAGGAACGCGTAGTCGCCAACCTGCACGTGGCCGCCGATCGTGGCGGTCTGCGCCATGATGACGTTGTTGCCGACGATGCAATCGTGCGCGACGTGGCAATTGCCCATGATCAGGCAGTTATCGCCGATCGTCGTCACCGAACGCCCGCGCGCCGTACCACGGTGCAAAGTCGCGTGTTCGCGGATGACGTTGTTGTCGCCAATCACGAGCCGCGTCGGTTCACCCTTGTAGGACAAATCCTGCGGCGTGCCGCCAAGACCTGCGAACGGGAAGACAGTGTTGTCCTTGCCAATCTCGGTGTGGCTTTCAATGAAGACGTGCGCGATCAGCTTGGTGCGATCGCCCAGTTTCACGTTCGGGCCGATCACACAGCCCGGGCCTATTTCGACATCTTCGCCAAACTCGGCGCTCGTATCGACGACGGCCATCGGATGGATTTTTGCACTCACGATGGACGATCCGCTTTCATCGCTGCGAACTCGCAATCGGTGACGAGTTCCCCGCGCACCTCAACACGGCCGCGGAATTTGAAAATGTTACGACGCGCAAACAGCACCTCGACGACCATCTCCATCGTGTCGCCAGGCATCACCGGCTTTTTGAAACGGGCGTTCTCGACCGACATAAACAGGATGAGGTGCTTCGAGATATCGGCTTCGAGCGTCTTGGACATGAGCACCGCACCCGTCTGGGCCAGGGCCTCAATCTGCAACACGCCAGGCATCACCGGCGCACCCGGAAAGTGGCCCGGAAAAAACGGCTCGT
>LNFM01003195.1_pt1 | contig 16473 bp, 10 predicted proteins | sample 596031 | NCBI WGS metagenome assembly LNFM01 (sample SAMN04254537, study PRJNA301005) | activated carbon metagenome | isolation source: dual media filters at the Ann Arbor, Michigan drinking water treatment plant | place: USA: Ann Arbor
GCGAGGTGGTACGCGCCGAGATCGAGGTTGTACGCCGCGTCGTCGAGGCGCTCGACCCGGTGATCCGCGAGCCCGCGCTCGAGGGCGATGCCCGCCGCGGTCTCGGGCATCAGCTGCATGAGCCCGCGCGCGCCCATCGTGCTGCGCGCGTCGGCCTGGCCGCGGGACTCGACCCACGTGACGATCGCGAGCAACGAGGGGTCGACGCCGTGGCGGCGCGCGGCGGCGTCGATCGCCGCGGCGTGGGCGTCGAGGTGTCCCCGCAGCCACGGGACCGCGAGCGTGGGCGCGGCGTCGGTGTCGGTCTCGGTGTCGACCTCGGTCCCGGCGACGACGCCCTCGCGCGGGCGGGCGGCCTCGCCGTCGACCTGACACGCGAACGCGAACAGGGGCGGGACCGTGGCGATCGCCAACGCCACGATCGCCGTGACCAGCGGGGTGCGGACGACGGGGCGCGCAGTGGTGGGGTGGGTGACGAGGTGTTCGATGCGTTGCACGAGTGGGGCTCCGTTGGCGGCGAGGACAGGGGCGTCGAGGACCCGGAGGCCCTCGAGCTCGGCGAGGGCCTGGGCGAACTCCACGGGATCGATGGCGCGGGTGATGGCGAGCTCGTCGCACGCGAGCTCGCGCAGCACGTCGAGCTCGCGCAGCATCCACCGCACCGCGGGGTGGAAGTGGAAGATCGCCGCGATCGCATGGAGCGCGAGGCCGATCCCGTAGTCGTGGCGCACGACGTGGGCGAGCTCGTGGGCGAGGGCGGCCCGCATCGCCGCGGTCGGCACCCCGGCGGCCCACGCCGCGGGCACGAGGATCATCGGCCGCAGCGCGCCGAAGACGACCGGCGCGTCGAGTCGTGCGAGCGCCCCGATCGCGACCGGCCGCGCGACGCCCATCGTGCGCCGCAGCGACGCGAGCGCGCCGTGCCAGGGGGCATCCACCGCGATCGCGCCGCGTCGCCACCGTGCGACGCCGACGAGTCCGCCGACCAGACGCATGGCGTGCCACGCCGCGCCCGTCGTCCATGCGCCGAGCACCCACCACGGCAGCGTCGACGGGCCGGGCCCCGCGGGCGCCGTCGTGGTCGCGATCGCGATCGATCGCGCGTCGGAGGCCAGCGCCGACCACGTCCACAGCAAGGCGACCAGCGTCGACCAGATCGCGGCGTGCATCACCGCGAAGCGGGTGCTCGCCGAGCTCCGCCGCAGGAGCACACGGATCGCGAACCACGCCAGCGCAGCAATCACGGCCCCTTGCCAAAGCGCGTGGAGCAGCGCGAACGCCAGCGACGACAGGGCGACAGGGAGGTTCATCGCTTGCGCCCCCGGGCCCGCGCGAGCTCGTCGACCAGCTCGCGGATGCGGTCGAGCTCCTGCGGGGTCGAGCGTCCGCTCGAGAGCGCGCGCATCACGAGCTCCGCGGCCGAGCCGTCGAACGCGCGATCGATGAGGTCCCCGACCAGCTCGCGCTGGACCGCGTCGCGGCGGACGGCGGCGCGATACACGTGGGTCCGGTCCGTCTCGTCGCGCAGGACCAGCCCCTTGCCGGCCATGATCTGGAGCAGCTTGAGCACCGTCGTGTAGCCGACGTCGCGGTCGGGGCCGAGGGCCTCGAGCACCGCGCGGACCGTGGATGGCCCGCGATCCCACAGGACCCCGAGGATCTCGGTCTCGGCCGGGGTGGGTCGCGGCGTCGCGTCGGACATGGTGCCCCGAATATTACGAAGCTCGTCGTAGATTTCAACGAAGAGTTTCGTAGACGAGCGGCCTGCCCGTGTGCGCGACTGTGCGCGCAACCATGCGCCGAGAACTTCGTCATCCTCAGGAGTCTTGCGACAATCCCCTTCGACGATGATCCGCAGCCGGAGCCAGGGGCGTGCATGCGTGGTCGCGCTGGCGATCGGGGTCTCGACCGGCGCGTGCTTCGCCCCCGCCGCGGCCACCCGCGGTCTGCCGTGCACCGACGACGACGCGTGCGGCTCGCTGGCCTGCAGCTACGGCGTGTGCGGTGGTCCGACGCGCTGCGAGGCCGGCGCGGGCGTCGGCGAGTACTGCTTCACCGTCGACGCGCGCGAGTTCACGGTGACCCCGGGCATCGACGCCCTCGCCGTCGGCACCATCGATCCCGGTCCGTTGCCCGACATCGTCGTGGGCAACGGCGCCGCGCAGACCCTGGCCCTGCTGCGCAACGTCGGCGAAGGCGAGTTCGCCGACGCGGCGATCTCGGCGCCCATGGGCTTCGCCGCGCGCGAGCTCGCGATCGGCCCGGTCGACGGCGCGGGGTGGAGCGACGTCGTGGCCACCACCGAGGGCGCGGTGGCGTTGGTGCCGATCGTCCCCGGCGACGGCGGTTCCGGTGGCTTCGCGGACGCGCTGGTTCTCGCCGACGGCCTCGCCGGCGCCGCGCGCCCGCAGATCGGGCAGTTCGTCGACGACGCCAGCGGCCTCGCCGACGTCGCGGTGCTCGTCGACGATGGGTTCGACGTGGTGCCGCAGCGGGAGCCCTCCATGTTCGGCGATCCCGTCCACACGGCGCTGCAGGCCGCCACCGACCTCCGCACGCTCGGCGTCGACGCGAGTCGGGTGTACGTCGCGTCGGGCAGCGGTGACGCGGTGGTCGGTCACTCGCGCACGGCCACCGGCGCCTTCGCGGCGACGACGACCATCGGCGTCGGCCCGAGCCCCAGCCGCTTCGCGCTCGCGGATCTCGACGGCGACGCCTTCGGCGACGTCCTCACGGCGGGGTCCGATGGCACGCTGTGGCTCACCACCGGACGCGACCCGAGCTTCGCCGACCCGCGCTCGCCGGTGCAGGTCTACGACCTCGGCTGGGGGCCGTCGACGCTCGCGGCGATCGATCTCGACGACGATCCCGAGCCGGAGTTCCTGGTCTCGGGCCAGGCCCCGGGCGGTCGTCGCGACGTGTTCCTGTTCGACAACGACGGCGAGGGCCGGCCGATCTACGGCGGCAGCCTGGGGATCGACGATGCCTCCGCGGTCGTGCTCGCCGATCTCGATCTCGACGGCATCACCGAGATCGTCGTCGCGTCGCAGGACGACGGGACGATCCGGGTCGCGCGACGGGCCGTGGCCCCGCCGCCCGGCGACGACGGCACCTCGGGCGGAACCACCGGCGCACCGGGCGACAGCGGCACCGATGCGAGCAGCGCCGAGGATCCGACGGTCGATCCCACGCTGCCGACGGATCCGACGACGCCGGTCGACACCGGCGGCGAGGACCCATGCGAGGAGGCCGTGCCGATCGGGCCGTACTGCTATGCCGTGGTCCAGGACATCCTGGTCTTCGGCGGCACCGTCACCGAGATGGCCACCGGTCGCATCGACCCCGACGCGCCCGAGGTCCTCGTCGCGGTCACCTCCGACGGGGCGGTGTGGGAGCACCCCGGCGATCTCGGTGGCGTGTTCGCGCCGGTGATGGCGCCGAGCTACTTCGCCGCGGGCAACCCCAACGGCCTCGCGGTGGGCACGATGTCCCTCGGCTCGGGCTTCGACGAGGCCGTCATCGCCGTCACCCACGACGGCGGCGTCTCGGCCTTCTCGCCGGTGACCGACGGCCTCGCGTTCGGGGAGCAGCCGATCGAAGGTGGGGCCTCCGCGCCGTTGATCGGCCCGATGATCTACGACCCGGACACCGGGACGGTCGCCTCGGCGCTCGCGTTCGCGGCGGGCGGGGGGCTGCGGCTCGCGACGGCCTCCGCGCTCCTGGACGGACAGCCGCTGCTGGAGGCGTCGGGCGCCGTGCTCGACGTCGACGGCGTGCCGTTGTCCGAGCAGACCGCCCTGATGGCGGCGGCGGGCGGGCAGCTCGACGTGTACGCGCCCTCCGCCACAGACCTCGCCGCACTGGGCCCGCTGGTCGAGCTCCCGGCCGAGTACGGTGCCGTGTTGCGCGGATCGAGCTACGTCGAGTTCGTCGTCGCCGGCGGCGGGGCCATCTCGCGGATCCTCTTCGACGACAACGATGTGCCGGTGGTCTATCCGGTCGATCAGGTCGAGGTCATCGCCGACTTCGTCGTCGGCGAGTTCGACGGCGCGGACGGCGAGGATCTGGCCGTGCTGGTCGACGAGGGGGGCGTCCGGTTCCTCCGCATCTACGGCTCCAGCGCCGACGGAAGTCTCGCGTTGCTCGCGGTGCTCCCGGTCGAGCATGCGACCGCGATCGCGGTGTATGATTACTGGATGCCGTCGGACCTGCTCATCGCCTACGACGATCCGGACAAGGGTCCGTACCTGTTGCACCTCGGGACGGCGGTGGCCGGGTGAGCGTCTCGATCCGCATCGCCGCGCTTGCGTGCGTCGTCGCGGTGTCGACGTCGAGCGTCGCGTGGGCCGAGGCCCCGGCGTCGGCGGCCGCGGACCCTGGCGCCGATCCGGCCTCCGACCCCGCGCTCGCCGAGGCCCAAGCGTTGTACGCCGACGGCCTCACCGACTACGAGACCTTCGACTACGACCTCGCGATCGAGAAGTGGAAGGAGGCGCTCGGTCGCCTCCGCGAGGCGCGGCCGCAGACCGCCGAGCAGGAATCCAGCGTCGCCGCGGCGCGCAACGCCATCGTCTACAACATCGCGAGCGCCCAGGAGAAGGCCTACGCCCAGGACAAGGACGTCGCGCGGCTGAAGAAGGCCCGCGGCCTGCTCGAGCGCTACGTCGAGGAGTACGTCGCAGCCGGGGGCAACGACGCCGACGAGCTGTCGCGCGCCCGCGCGCGCATCGACGAGCTCGGGGCCCGCATCGACGACGCCGAGCGACAGTCGGCGGCCGCCCGCGATCGACGGACCACGACCACGCCGACGGACACCGGGTCGACGACGCGCAGCCGCGCCGGTCGCGGCCTCACCATCGGCGGTTCGGTCGCGCTGGTCGCCGGCATCGGCCTGGTCGCCGGTGGTGTGACCGCGGGGGTCTTGATGACCAAGGGCGCCGAGGACGAGATCCCGAAGCTCGACGAGCTCGCCGACGAGGACGCGCGCCAGGATCAGCTCGACCGCGGCCGCCGCGGCGACATCATCACGATCGCATGCGCCGTGTCGGGCGGTGCGCTGGCGCTCGCGGGCATCGGCATGATCGCGGCCGGTGCGGTGAAGTCGAAGAAGGCCTCGCGCCGCGCGGCGGTGCCGATGATCGGGCCGGGGTTCGCGGGCCTGCTGCTGCGCACGCGGTTCTGACGATGGCCGCCGAGCACCGCGCGACGTGCAGCTGCGGTCGCCTCGTCGCGACCTGTGCGGGCGACCCCGTCCGCGTCTCGGTGTGCCACTGCCTCGCGTGTCAGCGCCGCACCGGCAGCGTCTTCGCCGTGCAGGCCCGGTGGCCGCGTGAGCGAGTGCGCATCGAGGGCGAGTCGAGGCGCTGGGAGCGTGTCGGCGACGAGGGCGGCGTGGCGACGTTCCACTTCTGCCCGGTGTGCGGCGCGACGGTGTACTGGACGATGGACCGTCAGCCCGACGTCGTCGCGATCGCGGTCGGGGCCCTCGCGGATCCGTCGTTCGTGGCGCCGAGCGTGTCGGTGTACGGCGAGCGCAAGCACGCGTGGGTGACGTTGCCCGACGACGCCGAGCAGTTCGACTGAGTCTCGGCGCCTGCCGTCGTCATGCCCGCGGCGCGCGGGCCCGCATCGATCGCAGCCACCGATCGAAGTCGTCGTCCGTCGTCTGCAGCAGCTCGCCCGAGTCCCGCAGCGTCGCGAGCACCTCGCGGACCTCCTGCTTGCCCCGACGCAGGCGACTGCGCACGGTGCCGTGGGGGATCTCGAGGATCACCGCCAGCTCGGCCGACGTCAGATCTTCCCAGTAGTACAGCTCGAGCAGCACCTGGAGCTCGAGGGGGATGCGTCGCAGCGCCCGCAGCAGGGCGCGCTGCTCGGCGTGCTCGCACAGCAGCGTCGCGGGCCCGGCGTCGAGGGCCGCGAGCCGCTGCTCCTCGAGCTCGTCGGGGCTGCCGGCGCGGGCGAATCGTTCGCGGTGCTTCAGCAGTCGGTGCCGGGCGATCGCGAAGAGGAAGGTGCGGAAGCTGCTGTCGGCGCGGAAGTTGTCGCGGCTGCGCACGCACTCGAGCAGGGTCTCTTGCACGAGGTCGTCCACGTCGGGGCCGACCTTGTTGCAGAAGAAGCGGAACAGCCGATCGAAGTAGCGCTCGAAGAGCTGCTTGCCCGCGGCCACCTCACCGGCGCGCCAGCGGTCGAGCAGCCCGAGATCGTCGTCCTCGCCCACGGGCACACGGTACCCCAGGCCGATCGGTCGACGCGGCCCCAGCGAGGGCGGGCGGTGCGCGGACGATCGTGTCGTCCTGGTCACTTCGCGGGGTTTTGACCCTGTCGCGGCCGCGCTCCACGTGTACAGCCCGCAGGCTCCCACGTAGTATCGCGCGGCGATGGCCGACAACGACAAGCCTGGGTCCCCGAACGCCGGCAAGGTCGCGGAGGCCGGGCGCGGCGCGGCCGAGTCCGCGGCGCGCGACGCCGCCAGCGGAGCCCCGGCCGATGCGGTCGCGGGCAACGCGGCGAGCAGCGCTGCGGGCGTGGCCGAGGCCGCGGCGCCAGCGGACGCGGCCGCCACCGTGCGCGCCGTGACGGCGACCGCGGGCGCGGGGCAGTCGATGGCGCAGGCCGCCCAGTCCGGCGATCCGGCGAGCGCGATCGGTGCGGTCGGCGGCGCCGCGGGCATGGCCGGCGCTGTCGCGGGCGTCGCCGGCAACTCGCCCGCCGCCCAGACGATCGCGCAGGTCGGATCGACCACGGCCCAGGTCGCCGGCGCCGCGCAGACCGTCGCCGGCCTCGCCCAACGGGCCCCTGCGTCGAGTCCGGCGGGCGCGGGTCCCCAGGGCCTGCTCGCGCGCGCGACCGAGGCCGTCCGCGACGCGATGGTCGGCGCGGGGCGCCACCTCGAGGACGTCCACTTCGAGTTCGCGCTGACGCAGGGCCCGGACATCGCGTGGCACGTCCGCCGCTTCACGATCACCTCCGAGCTGTCGCGCATCTACGAGATCCACCTCGAGCTGGTGTGCCACGACACCGCAGCGCCCATCGACGAGATGCTCGGGGCGCCGTGCGAGCTGCTCGTCGAGCGCGGCGATCTGCTGCACTCCTTCTACGGCATCGTCGACGAGATCGACGACGTCGGCCCCGAGCAGGGCCGCCTGCACGCGGCGATCCGGGTGATCCCGGCGTTCGGGCTGCTCGCCGATCAGATCGACACCCGCATCTTCCAGGGCCAGACCGTCATCGAGATCCTCAGCGAGGTGCTGCAGGCCGCGCTCGAGCCCTACGGCCGCGAGCTCGACGCCGAGACGTACATCAAGCGCACGTACCTGAAGCGCGACTACTGCACGCAGTTCCGCGAGTCGACGTTCGCGTTCTGCTGTCGGCTGATGGAGGAGGAGGGCATCGCGTTCCACTTCCTCGCCGACGAGGACGGGCGGCGCGAGCGGCTCGTGCTCGTCGACAACAACAACGACTACCCCGAGGTCGAGCTCGCCGGGTACACCGAGGTGCCGATCATCGAGAGCAGCCCCGAGGAGGCCGACCGCGAGTCGGTCCGCGGCGCCCTGTGGCGCGCGCGTCGGCAGCTCAACAAGGTCAGCGGGCGCGCGTACAACTTCAAGGCCGCCAACGGCTTCGAGGAGGGCGATGCGTCGGTCCAGGAGACCCACAACCACCACGACCAGGAGCTGTACCTCCACGATCTGCGGCGCCAGATCACCGACGACCCCGTCGACGATCCCGCGGCGACGTCGTTCGACGGCACCGCGCTCGATCAGCGCGGCGCCATGGTGGTGCAGGTGCTCGAGGAGCACCGCGCGCAGAGCAAGGTCGCCCACGGCACCGGCAACGTCACCGGCTTCCGCGCCGGGACGCGCTTCACGCTGGCGAGCCACCACCGCGCCGATCTCGAGGGCGCGCAGCTGCTGCTCGTGCGCGTGCAACACAGCGGCGAGGCCAACACCTCGGATGCGGGCGCGACGGCGACGTACGCCAACGAGTTCACCGCGATCCCGATCGCCCACGAGTTCCGGCCGCCGCAGCGGCACCGCCGGGCCAAGGTCTACGGCCCGCAGCTCGGCCGCGTCGTCGGCGAGGCCGGCAGCGACGACGAGATCCACACCGACTCGTACGGCCGCATCAAGGTCCTGTTCCACCACGATCGGCTGGCGTCCGCCGACACCAGCGCGTCGGCGTGGATCCGCGTGATCCAGCCCTGGGCCGGCCCGCGCTGGGGCACGATGTTCATCCCCCGCGTCGGGATGGAGGTCGTCGTGCAGTTCGTCGACGGCAACCCCGACAACCCGGTGGTCACCGGCTCGGTCTACAACTCCGACAACATGCCGCCGTTCGCCCTGCCGGACGAGAAGACCAAGAGCACGATCAAGACCTCGTCCAGCGTGGGCGGCGACGGCTACAACGAGCTGACGTTCGAGGACGCCGCGGGCCAGGAGCAGATCATCGTCCACGCCCAGAAGGACTTCAACAAGACGGTCCTCAACAACCAGTCGCGGTCGGTCGGGGCCAACGATTCGACGAGCGTCGGCGGTGATCAGTCGCTGTCGGTCACGGGCGATCGCACCCACTCGGTCAGCGGCAGCGAGACGATCACGATCACCGGCTCGCAGAAGATCACGATCACCGGCTCGGGCACCGGCGATGGGCAGACGGTCACCGGCGGGCAGCTCGACATCACCGGCAAGTACAAGCTCGACGCCTCGCAGTCGATCTCGGTCCAGGCGCCCGACTTCATCCTGCTCACCGTCGGCAGCACGTTCCTCAAGATCGAGCCCGACAAGATCACGATGCAGGCCAAGGACGGCGCCCGCGTGGTCCTGGCGCCGGCGTCGGCGCTGATGGCCTCGAAGGAGAACTCGCAGGTGGTGCTCACCGCCGACGCGCACATGCAGGCCAACACCGGCGGCGATCTGCTGCTGACCGCCAACGCGCAGCTGTCGGGGGCGGGTGCGCAGGTGCTGCTCAACGGCGAGGCCCTGATGAAGGCCAAGGCCGGCGGCGAGGTCAAGCTCAACGCGGACGCCAAGATGTCCGGGGCCAACGCGACGGTCGACGCGACCACCGCGTCGACGGTGTCGGCGGGCGGCACCGCGACGCTCACGGCCGGCGGCAGCACGGTGAAGACCGCCTCGGGCGCGGTCGACGTCTCGGGCCCGCAGGCCAACATCGCGGGCTCCGGCGCGGTGAACATCACCGGCGGCATTATCAAGCTCAACTAGCGCGGACGGTGCAGCCATGCGTCGACTCGCCGAGTTCCGTGCCCACACCGAGGAGTTCATCTGGCAGCCGGACGACCACGTCCTGCTGGTCAGCGGTGTCGACGGCGACATCCCGTACGTGCTCAAGATCCTCGAGCAGGTCGAGGGCAGCGACGAGGCCTCGCTGTACGCGATGTTCGCCGACGCGTACCTCGACGCCGACACCTACGCGCGCACGGTCGCGGGCCGGTGCGTGCAGCTCTACGCGGTCGCCAGCGACGAGTGTGTGGCGCGGGGCGAGCCCGCGCTCGAGCCGTTCCCGGTGGCGCTCACCGAGGCCGTGATGTCGCCGCGCGAGCGGATCGTGATGGCGATCGAGCACCTCGGCAAGCGCCTGCCCAACGCCGAGGACCACCGCGTGGTGTTCGCGATGCTGCCGATCGAGATCCACGACTGGGCCGACTGGGCGGCGTTCGTCGCCGAGTTCGTCCACCTGCCGCCGCCGGCCCCGGCGCGCGACGAGGCCTGGCCGGCGTACACGCGGGTGTTCCTCCGCGACCAACGCGACCACCCGATCGGCGGCGCGCTGCTGCGTCGCGGCGCCCGTGGCGTGCTCAACATCGACGTCGAGATGTCGACCGACGCGCTCGCGGGCGATCTCGCAGAGGACGCGGTGGATCCGGCGATCCCGGTCGCGCAGCGCATGCAGGCCGTGCTGCAGCTGGCCAACATCGACCTGTCGTACAAGCGCTTCGAGGAGGCGGTGCGGAAGTTCGCGCTGCTGTTCGACTACTACGCGCGGGCCGAGGCGCCGATCATGCAGGCGATGTGCATGCAGGGGGTCGGCGATTGCCTGCGCATGCTCGATCAGCCGCCCGCGGCGCTCGAGCGCTACCAGCAGGGCCTCGCGATCGCCCTGGCCGCGAAGTCGCCGGTGCCCGTCGCCCCGAACCCGACCTTGCCCGGCGAGCCCGAGGCCAAGGTCCTGCACCCCAACGCGCCGCCGGTGCTGCTCAACCTGCTGCTCGCGGCCGCGCCGACGTGCATGGCCCTGGCCGAGTACGACGACGCGCGGAGCTACTACGCCGACGCGACCAAGCTCGCCGCGAAGTGCATGAACCCGTACGCGGCCTGCGACGCGCTGCAGGGTGAGGGCGATGCCCACCGCGCGATGGGCAACGTGAAGGACGCGCTGAAGGCCTGGCGCGACTGCGAGACGATCGCGGAGAAGTACACCTACTACGATCGGTTGGTGAGCGTGCTCGAGCGCATCCACGCCCTGTACAAGGAGGGGCAGCTGCGCGCCGAGGCCGACGAGGCGTGGACCAAGCTGCAGGGCGCCAAGCTGCTGCGCAAGCAGAGGGCGGCCTGATGTCGACGCCGAGCCACGGACCTCCGTCACCCGCCATGGTCGCGCCGCCGACCGGACGCCCCTCGGGCCCGCCGGCGGCGCCCGTCTTCGCGACCACGGGCAACGCCCGCGCGGACTCGGTGCTGCAGACGCTCGACAACACCATCGCGCCGTTCCGCCAGGCGCCGCCGCCCGAGCAGGGCGCCGCGGGCTGGGTCGCGCAGGGCCTGGGCGGCGTGATGGGGGTGATCAACGCGCCGATGATGTTCATCGACGCCGCCGCGTCGCAGGGCGTGTCGGCGCTCCTCGACGCGCTCGGCTTGTCGGGGCTGTTCCCCGCGCTGCCGGTGGCGACGATCGGCCTCAGCCTGCACGTCGGTACGCCGCACACGCACGTGCATCCGCCGAGCCTCGTGCCGCCCGCGCCGCCGATCCCCCTGCCGAGCCTCGGGGTCGCGTTCCTGGCCGGATCGGCGTCGGTGCTCGTGGGCGGCGTGCCGGCGCTGCGGGCCGGCGACATCGGCATCGGCTTCACGTGCGGCTCGATGGCGCCGCCGTTCGAGATCATGACCGGCGCCTCGGGGGTGTACTTCGCCGGGGCCCGCGTCGCGCGGTTCGGCATGGACATCACATTCCACTGCAACCCCGCGTCGCCGATGGGGGGCTTCGCCCTGGGCATGGGGATCGCGGGCGTCGTGGCCGGCGCCGCGGGGGCGCTGGCCCAGGCGTCGGCGGGCAACTCGGGCGCCGCGATTGCGCAGGGGATCCAGGCCGGGCTCGATGCGGCCGCGCTCGCCGTGTCGAAGCTGCGCGGCAAGGATCCCGCGGGCCCGCCCGGCATCGGCATGCTGGTCGGTCCGCCGATGGGCAACGTCGTCGCGGGCGGCCCGCCGATCCCCAACGTCGGTGCGCTGGCGCAGGGCAAGATCTACAGCGCGCTCGGCCGCGCGCTGAAATCCATGCGCGGTGCCATGCGCAAGCGCAGCCCGGCCCCGGACGCCAATGGTCGCAGCTGCGAGGGCGGCGAGCCGGTGCACGTCGTCACCGGCGAGAACTACAACACGCACCGCGATTTCGCGTCGGTCCTGGGCGGCTTCACCTGGCGCCGCTACACCTCGAGCGCGGCCCATGCCCAGCGCGGTGTGCTCGGCTGGGGCTGGCGCCACGTGTTCGAGTCGCGATTGGTGATCCGATTGCATCGGATCACGTTCGAGGGCTACCAGGGCGAATCCATCGTGTTCCCGCGGCTGCGCGGCGCCGAGGACGACGGCGGCGTCACCATGCACGGCTATCGCCTGCGCCGGATCTCGGCCCTGCGATTCGTCGTCTCGCACCCGCGGTTGGGCTCGATGGAGTTCCAGCAGGACGCGCCCGGCAGCGCCATCGCGCGGATGGTCTCGCTGCGCGGCGACGAGACCGTCGCCCAGGTCCGCTACGACGCGCATCGCCGGCCAGCCGAGATCGTCGAGCACGCGGGCGCCGCTTCGGCGGCGTATTCGCTGCACTACGACGACGCCGGTCAGCTCGCCGAGATCCGCGGCTCGCGGTTCGGTGAGCCGCCCGCGCGGCTGGTCCGCTACCACTACGATCTGGCCGGGCACCTGCTGCGCGCCGAGGATTCCGCGGGCGCCTGCGATACCTACGTCTACGACGGCGTCCACCGCATCGTCCACGCCACCGATCGCATCGGCTACGGCTTTCGCTGGGTGTACGACCACGAGGGCCGCTGCATCGAGACCCAGGGCGAGGACGGCCTCTGGTACGCGCGGTTCGAGTACCTGCCCGACAAGCAGACCACGAACATGACCATCCACGACGGATCGGTCTATTCGTACAAGTACGACGAAGACGGGGTGATCACCGCGATCACCGGTCCGTGCGGCGGCGTGAAGACGCGGGTGCGCGCGCCCGACGGTCGGGTGCTCGCCGAGATCGAGGCCGGCGGCCAGCGCGTCGATTTCCTGTACGACGAAACCGGCGCGCACATCGGCCGGCGCACCCGCTTCGGCCACACGTTCCCGCCGAGCCTCGACGCGTCGGGCGTGCCGCGGATGCCCAGCCGACGTCTGCCCCGCGAGACCCGCGGCTACACCTTCGGCGGCGCGTTGCCGGCGTTGGCCGAGCCCGAGCCGGTGGAGGTGCGCCGCGATCGCCTCGGCAACGTGGTCGCGCTACGCGACGCCCTCGGCCACGAGCAGCGCTGGACGTTCGACGCCGCCGGCAACCAGACCTCGCACGTCGATCGCGACGGTCGCGTCCACCGCACCGAGGTCGCGCGTTGGGGGCTGTGCGGCGCGCGGGTCGATCCGCTCGGCAACCGCGTCCGCTACGAGTACAACCCGCACCAGAAGATCACGAAGGTCGTCGATCCCGGCGGCTTCGAATCGCGCTACGTCTACGACAGCCGCGATCGGGTGATCGAGGTGCATCGCCACGGAACGCTGCGCGAGCGCTACGTGTGGGATCTCGGCCACCGCCTGGTCGAGAAGCAGGGCCCCGACGGCGCGCCGCTGCTGCGGCTCACCCCCCACGCCAACGGGCTCACCGGCCGCGTCGATCGCAGCGACGGTGGCTTCGCCGAGTTCGACTACGATCGCAACGGCCGGGTGACCCGCGCCGATTCGGCCGACCACCAAGTGAGCCGCGCGTGGACGGTCTTCGAGGAGCTCGAGCGCGAGGACTGCGACGGCCGCACCATCCGCCACGACATCGGGTGGCGCGGCGAGCTCACCACCACGATCGCCGAGCGGTTCGTCTGCGATCGTCATCGCCACGGCGACACGCTGGTGTTCGTCGATCCCACCGGTCGACGGCGCACGGTCACCCACCGCGCCGACGGTACGGTGCACGTCGATCACGGCAACGGCACGCAGGAGGTCCAGCAGTACGATCCGCGCGGTCGCCTGACGGCGCGGGTGTGCTCGCGGCGGGGCGAGCGGCGTGGCGAGGAGGTGCTGCGCTGGACGACGCGGCACCAGTACAGCCCCGAGGGCGATCTCACCGCGACGGTCGACAACGTGCGCGGCAACCACCGCTACTCGCTCGACGCGGCCCACCGGCTGGTGCGCGTGCAGGGGCCCGACGGCGCGATCGCCCAGTACGAGTACGACGCCGCGCACAACCTCGTCGAGCTGCCCGCGCTCGGCGTGGTCCAGCTCGCCTCGGGCAATCGGCTCGCCGCCGCGGCGACCGAGCGCTTCCACTACGACGATCGCCAGCGGCTCGCCCGCAGGGTGGGCTTCGGCGGCGCCGAGGTGCTGTACCACTACGACGCCGAGGATCAGCTCGTGCGCGTCGACGACGGCCACCCCGAGCCCTGGACGGCGAGCTACGACGGCCTCGGGCGCCGGGTGAGCTTCGGCCGCGGCGAGCGGCGGACGCGGCTGTGGTGGGACGGCGATCGCATCGCTGCCCAGGAGTCGCCCGACGGCGCGTTCCGCATCTACCTCTACGCCGATCGCGAGTCGTGGGTCGCGATCGGGTTCGTCGACTACGACGGCGTCGACGCTGCGCCCGAGTCGGGCCGGTCGTACGCGGTGTTCTGCGATCAGGTCGGCCTGCCGCAGCACATCGAGGACGCCGACGGCGAGGTGGTGTGGTGGTGCGATCACGCGACGCCGTACGGCGAGCTGTTCGTGCACCCCGGCAACCGCCTCGACTACGACCTGCGGTTCCCCGGTCACCTCTACGACCCCGAGCTGCGCCTGCACTACAACCGCTTCCGCGACTACGACCCGCGGCTCGGTCGCTACCTGCAGCCCGATCCGCTCGGCGTGCGCGGCGGCATCAACCTGTATGCGTACCCGGCCAATCCGCTGGTCGCGGTCGACGTCCTCGGGCTGACCAATCACAACAACCCCGAGAACGGCGCGCCGCACCACGAGGACGGCGACGGCAAGCCCAAGGTCGAGAACCCGAACGACTCGCCCGAGACGCCGCCGAAGCTCTCGCGCGAGGAGGCGATCGCCCGCGCCGAGGCGGCGGCGAACGCCGAGCGTGCGCGGGTGAATGCGGCGCTGGTGGACGGCACGCTGCCGGGGTTCAAGGGCCAGAAGGACGGCCCAGCTTGTGTCGCTGCCGTCGTCGATCGAACCACCGGGGCGGTCTTCGTCGGTCACAACGAACCGACTGGCGGCCCGCCCGTGAACCCCGCGGACTTCCACCCGGTGCTGCGCGACCGCATCGCGGCGCAGCAACACCCGGTCGACGGTGGCACAGGACATCCGTCCGAGCCGGCGACGCACGCCGAGGTGATCGCGCTCAACAAGGCGCTGCTCGCCCGCGATCCCGATGGGACTCGGTTGACCCCGAACGACCTCGGCGATTTCGTCCAGCTGCCGATGTGGTCGCGCGAACCGCAGACCAAGCCGCACATGCCCCCGGGCGGTCGGGCGCCGTGCTGTGGCAACTGCGCCCCGATCACCCACGGGACCGACAACCTCTCCGGGCCTCCGGCGCCGGCCTGGGTCTGGCGCGACGGAGCATGGCGTCCGCCGCCCAAGTAGTCTCGACACAGGGAGTCCTCGACGATATGGCACTGACGAAAAGGGCGAGCGCGTGGCTCGCTACGCTCCCGCGGACGCAGTCGGTCCCCACCGCGCGTGTCGAGCAGCTGTTGCGCGACGGCGGTCACACGCCGCATCAAGCATGGCTCACGTTCCACGACAGCTATGCCGGCTACGCGGAGGAGGTCGCGCCCGGCGACTTCGCGTTCTGGGGGCTCTCTCACGCGGCTGATCGCATCCCGCCGCTGGTGTGGGTCGATCCCGATGCCGTCTGTGTCGTGCCCGCGAAGCGTGGGTTCCCCGAGGGCATCGTCTGCGCCGACGCGCACCCCGTCCACGACTACGAGCTGCTCGCGGACGGTCGATTCATGGGCGTCGGCGGGCCCGCTGCGTCGTTCGACCAGAAGATCGAGCGTCACGGCCTGATGATGGAGCTCGCGTCGCGCGGCACCGTTCGGACCTCGCGAGTCGGTCGCGGCCTGGACAAGCAGGAGAACCAGGACCTCATCCACGAGATGCGCGCCAGCTTCGTGCCGGAGGCCTCCGACACGAACGCGGAGTTCTACGTGGAGCCGACGCGGGTGCTCAGGGTGGGCCGCATCATCGACTACCTCGTCCTGTACGAGGTCGATCCGCCCGCGCCGGAGACGACGCCGTGATCCCTGCCGCCGCGATCACCACGCCGAGCCGCCGATCGCTCGAGATGCTCGCGGGGCCGCGTGGTCTGTTCGATCAGGATCACGAGCCGTTCGCGCTGCGGCGCGCGCCGTTCCGGATCGATGCCTCCACGCTCATCCCGCCCGGCGTCGACGAGGCGCGCGCCGTGTTGGCGTCGCTCGCACCGGCGGGCACGAACTGGCTGGCGTCGCAGCTGCTCGATCTCGGTGAGGGGCGCGGCGTGTGGCGCGTGCTCGGGCGCTACACGGTGGCGACGACGTCGCGGCGGCTCGCGGATCCGCCGCTGTTCGATCGCACGACCGAGGTCTGGTTCGCGAGCTACGGCTTGCCGCGTCTGCCCGATGGCCTGCACGCGATCGTCAGCGGCGGGCGCCGCCTGCTCGATCCCCGGCCGTGATCGTCAGCGGCGGCCCCGCTCGAGCAGCGCGGTCAGGCTCGCGCGGTCGCAGGGCTTCACCATGTGGTGATCGAAGCCGGCGTCGAACGAACGCCGCAGATCCTCGGCCTGGCCCCAGCCGGTGAGCGCGACGATGACGGCGTGGTCGGACCACGCGTGGCTGCGGATCTCGCGGCACGCATCGAGCCCGGAAAGCCGCGGCATCCCGATGTCGAGGACGATCGCGTCGGGCTTCACGCGATCGGCGAGCTCGATCGCCTCGACGCCGTCGTGCGCGACGTGGACCTCGTGCCCCATCAGCCCGAGGAGCACCTCGAGGGCCGCGGCCGCGTCCTC
>LNFM01007837.1_pt1 | contig 16470 bp, 14 predicted proteins | sample 596031 | NCBI WGS metagenome assembly LNFM01 (sample SAMN04254537, study PRJNA301005) | activated carbon metagenome | isolation source: dual media filters at the Ann Arbor, Michigan drinking water treatment plant | place: USA: Ann Arbor
TGCAGGCGCCATTCGAGCCCGGCAGCGCGAAGACGAACTTGCCGCGCACGACGCCGGCGCAGGCGCGCGACTGGAGTGTGGAGAGGCCAACGCTTTGATAGCTCAGCATATGCCAAACGACGGCAAAGCCTTCGATCTCTTTCTCGAACAGCGGCTTCAGGGCTTCAGGCGTCACGTCGCGGCCTGTGAGGCCGGTGCCACCCGTGCTGATGACGACATCGATTTGTGGATCAGCGATCCAGTCGTTCACTTGCGCGCGAATGGCGCCGGTATCATCCCGCACTAACGCGCGCGCGGCGACGATGTGGCCGTCGCGGGCGGCGCGCTCGGCGAGCAGGGCGCCAGATGTGTCGGTTTCCTGATCACGCGTATCGGAGACGGTAAGGATAGCGATGCGCACCGGCTTGAATGGCAGCGTCTCGTCGATGCGGCAGATTTGCGGGGTCTCTGTCATTTGCTGTGCTCCGATCGGCGCGCATAATCCGCCGCAGTGGGTTCAATCCAGCGAGAGCCATCCGGACCCGTTTCACGTTTCCAAAAGGGCGCATCCGTTTTGAGGTAGTCCATCATCTCGACCGTGGCAGCGAAGGCTTCGGCGCGGTGGCTGCTTAGTGCGGCGACGAGCACAACCGGATCATTGGCTGGGATGACGCCGATCCGATGTATCACGAGCAGGTCGAGCAGGTTATGGCGCATGGCGACGCTATGAGCGAGACGGGAGACTTCCTTCTCGGTGAAGCCGGGGTAGTGATCCAGTTCGAGTTGGTTCACTGGACCGTTGGGGGATTCTGTCCGACAGTAGCCAACGAAGCTCGCCAGCGCACCAGCTTCACCGTCGCGCTCGCCCGAGAACGCCCGCATTTCCGTCTCCGGAGAAAAAGCATCGGGGGTGACAAGCGTTCGGATCATGTCGCTAGCGCCAAAGCCGCGACGCCAAGGACAACGCCGAGCGTGCGCAAGATACCGCTCTTGTCGAGGCCCTTGAGGCTCCAGGTTGTCCCTATCAGAGCGCCAAGCATCGCGGCGAGCGCGAGCCACGGCAGATAGTTGGGCAACAGTGCGAGTGATGATGCGCGCCCAGCAAGGCCAGCTACGGAATTGACGACAATGAAGCAGGCGGCGATGCCGGTCGCGCGCTTTGCATCGCTCCAGCCCAGAAACACGAGCAATGGCGAGAGATAAACGCCGCCTCCAATGCCGGTTAGTCCGGCCAGTCCGCCCAGTGCGACGCCAGCAGGCAGTGCGACCCGCAACAAAGGCGCGGCGCTTGGCTTGATCGCGTCAATCTGTGGCCAGACGAGATACCGCAGGGCGACCGCCGCAAGTGCGGCGGCGAGAAGCGGACGGTACAAAGCTTCCGGCACATCAATACGTCCCGCGAGAAAAGCGGCGGGGATCGCTGTCACCGCAAAGGGCCAGAATACGCTCCAATCAAAGCGTCCGGCGCGGAGATAGCGATAGGCGCCGAAGCTGGCGACAAGGATATTGAGCACTAAAGCGGCCGGGCGCACCTCTTCGGGCGCTAAACCGGTAAGCGCCATCATCGCGATGTAGGCGGATGCGCCGCCGTGGCCGACTGAAGAATAAAGCGCAGCCGCCACGCCAATGCCAAGGGCCAGGAGGGGGATTGCTTCGTTCATCTCAACCGCCGCTCAACGGCGGCATAAAGGCGATCTCGGAAGCCCCGCGAATGGAGGCGCCTTCATTGAGGCAAATGCATTGGTCTGCAGCAACGCGAATATCTTTCGCTGCAATTGCGGCGCCCAACTCAGGATCGCGTGAAGCGATCCACGCCCGGAGATCCGCCACGCTTTCTATCGCCGCCGGGATTTCGCAATCCATCTCGCCGCAGCCTGCCGCATCGCGCGTGCGGCCGAAGAATAGGATCCGGGTCATCCGCCAGTCACCGACATATGCCGCTCTGTCGCAGGCGTTGAGAGACGCTCAATCTGGAAGTCATGCCCTTTGGGCCTCAATGCGATGCCAGCATCTATTGCGTCGTGGAGTGTCTGGGCGTCTGCGCCCGCGCGCAGTGGTGTTCGCAGATTGACCGATGTCTCGTGACCGAGGCACAAGTATAGCCGGCCAGTGCAAGTGAGCCGAACCCGCGAACAGCCCTCACAAAAATTGTGCGTAAGCGGCGTGATGAAGCCTAAACGCCCTCCGGTTTCCTCGACGCGCACATACCGAGCTGGGCCACCCGTGCGATCCGGCAAGTCGGAAAGACGCCAATAGCTTTGCATGTCCTCGCGGACGCGAGTGAGCGAAAGGAATTGGTTGGTGCGATCTTCGTCCACCTCGCCGAGCGGCATGGTTTCGATCAGAGTAATGTCGTGACCGCGGCCGTGGGCCCATTTGATAAGATCGGGAATCTCGTGGGCGTTGTCGTGCTTTAGCGCCACCGTGTTGATCTTGACTGTAAGGCCGACCGCAACAGCGGCATCAATGCCGGCGAGCACCTTCGGCAAGCAATCGCGCCTCGCAATACGGGCGAAGGTGCCGCGGTCGAGCGAATCCACCGACACGTTGACGCGCCGCACCCCTGCTTCGAAGAGCCCTTGTGCAAACTCCGCAAGCTGCACGCCATTGGTCGTCAGCGTCATTTCATCAAGACCCTTGCCAAGATGACGGCGTACGCTGCGCAGTAGATCAAGAAATCCTTTGCGGACCAGCGGCTCGCCGCCGGTGAACCGCAACCGCCGCACGCCGCGTTCAATGAAGGCCGAGCACAATCGATCCAGCTCTTCGAGGGTCAATAGCTCGGTGCGCGGCAAGAAGCGCATGCGCTCGTTCATGCAATAGGTGCAGCGCAAGTCACAGCGGTCGGTAACCGAAACACGCAGATACGTGATTGCACGGCCGAAAGGATCAATGAGGGGGCTCATGCTCGTCGCTCCAGAGCCAACAGAACGTCAACCGTGTTGGCGTTCGTGAAGGCGCGTGCGTCGTCAAACCAAACGCGCTGTGCCTGTTGTTCCGCCAGAAAGGATCGGACCGACGGATGCACGCCGCTTCTCAGTGCGTTTTCGAGTGGCGACCGAAGCGTAACCCGCCATACCGCGCTGAGGGGATGCTCGCCCTCGGAAGTAGCGGCGAACGCCGCGGGCGCGGGGCCGATCGCATCAAGTAAACGCTCGAACACATTAGTGGGCAGGAGAGGCGCGTCGCACGGAGCCGTTACGAGGAAGTCGAGGTTACAGGCGTGCGCCCACTTCAGACCTTCAAAGACGCCTGCAAGTGGACCCGACGGTAGGCTTGGATCGTCGTTCAAGATTGTAGCGTGCCAGCGTGCAGCGTGTCCCGCGGCGGCAGAACTGGGCCGCGCGCTGATCGCGAAGTCAGCAAATGGAGCAAATCGCTCAGCAACCGCATCCATCATCAACTTCTCGCCAAAGCGTGCCACCGCCTTCTCGGTGCCGAAGCGGCGAGATTGGCCGCCTGCGAGCAAAATCCCGCCCACACGCCCTGTTGCCGGACGTGATTCAGTCATTGCGCTTTCCTGCGCTTGCGGTGCGTGCGCCGGCTACACCGCCCGCGCGATTCCACTCGGATGACCACACCTCCGCATCCGCCTCGGCGATAATGTCGCCACCGCGTGGTGCGTGGTTGTCGATCAGAGGATCTGGCTTGGCTAAGGCCTCTAATGCCGCGACGTTGGATAGAGTGACCACGGCGCCTTGGACGTTCACGCCAACCGCTTGCAACGCAGAGAATGCGCGGGAGAGATTCTCCGGCGTCATGCCTAGCAAAGAGGCAAGGATGCGTTTCTCATGATGGAGCCGCACGACGCCGCCTGAATTGTCCGCCGCGCGCAGAGCGAGAAGATAATTGGCCAAGCGCTCAACACTATTGCGGAGTTTGTGATTCTTGACCGTGCGAACGAGTCCCCGATAGCAACCCGCCAAGTCGCGTGACACGGCCATCGCAAACCTCGGATCGAGCCGCATGGCTGTGCGGATCGCGTCACCGGGGATCATCAGAATCTCACAGCGCTCAAGCGTGCGCGCCGACATAAGAGCGTCCGCGTCCAAGACGACGGCGGCGAGAATGAATGTCGAGACAGGGCGCAAAATTGCCAGAACGGTTTCGCGATCGTTCCAGGTGCCGTGCAGTTCGACCTGGCCGTCTAGCAGCACATAGAGAAAATCTACTGGATCACCCTCAAGCAATAACATCGTGCCAGCGGGAAAGCGTTGCAGGTGAGCGCCGGCTGTGGCGACACGAAAGGTGTCCGGCGCGACATCCGCAAAGAGCGGCAGGCCCTTGACCCGTTCCATGTCACACGCTCGCACGGCGCTCTCCCGGTGGCAGCGAGAGTGTTGTGGCGCAGACCAGTCCTGAGTGAATTGATGCAAATCAATTGATGGGAGATGCGGAGTTAGAAAAACCTCCGCCGCTTGACATACCGCAAGCGACAAGGCGGACAAAAATCAAGTGCGGCGGCATGCGGATGTCGAATACGCAATTTTTCTTGTGATTGCGCCTATCGCTTGATCTTCATCAAACGCTCCGACGCCGACTTGACGCTCTTAGAGGCTTACGAGGCGTCTCATCCTCGTGGTGTTTGGGGCGGTCAGTATGTCTCTACAGACGGGAGCAACGAAGCAACGCGGCGCAGATGCGGCGCTTTGGCTGAGCACAATCGCCTTCACCGCGAGCTTTGCCGTTTGGACCATCTTCTCGATCATCGGTGTTCAGATCCAACAAGACTTGGGCTTGTCGGAAACTCAATTCGGCTTGCTGATTGGCACACCGATATTGACCGGCTCGCTTATCCGCCTTGTGTTGGGCGTGTGGACTGACCAGTTTGGCGGTCGCGTTGTTTATCCTTTCGTGATGTTGGCCGCCGCCGCCGCGACCTTTCTGCTGTCGTACGCGGAGACCTATCCGCAGTTTCTGATCGCCGCGCTTGGCGTTGGCATCGCTGGCGGCACGTTTGCCGTTGGCGTGACCTACGTGTCGAAGTTCTTTGGCGCAGAAAAGCAGGGGACCGCTCTCGGGATTTTCGGTGCGGGCAATGTGGGCGCCGCCGTCACCAAGTTCGTTGCGCCTTTCGTCTTGATCGCCATGGGGTGGCAAGCAGTTGCGCAGATTTGGGCCGTTGGGCTCGTTGCGATGGCGGTGCTGTTCTTCCTATTCACGAAGGACGATCCAGAACTCGTGGCGAGACGCGCCAAGGGGCTGAAGCCGCGGCCGATGCTCGAACAATTCGCGCCGCTCAAGAACATCCAAGTGTGGCGGTTCGCGCTCTACTACTTCTTTGTCTTCGGCGCGTTTGTGGCGCTGGCATTGTGGTTGCCGCGTTATCTCGTGGGCGTCTACGGCCTCGACCTAAAGACGGCCGGCATGGTGGCCGCCGCGTTTTCTGTGCCGGCGTCGCTCTTCCGTGTCTATGGCGGGCACCTCTCTGATCGCGTCGGCGCGCGCCAAGTGATGTATTGGACGTTCCTCGTCAGCGTCGCCGCAGCCTTCATCCTATCCTATCCACCGACATCCTACGTCGTCGATGGGATTAACGGACCAATCGCATTTCGACTTGAGACCGGGCTAATCGCCTTCACGGTGATCCTATTCGTACTCGGCTTCTTCATGAGTCTAGGCAAGGCCGCCGTCTATAAGCACATCCCGGTCTACTATCCGAAAGACGTCGGCGCCGTCGGCGGGCTCGTCGGCATGATTGGCGGTCTTGGCGGATTTGTGATGCCGATCGCCTTCGGCGTACTCAACGATCTGACCGGCATCTGGACCAGCTGCTTCATGCTGTTGTTCGTTGTCGCCGGGGGCGCGTTGCTTTGGATGCATTTCGCGATCCAGCGCATGGAGAGCCGCGCGGCGGAAGCCATCCTCGAGACGCTGCCGCAATTTCCGGAAATGGAACCGATCCACGAACCCGCCAAGCACGGCGAGCGTGGTGCTGGCCTCATCGCCGATTGGCGCCCGGAAGAGCCGGTTTTCTGGAAAGAGACCGGAAAGAAGATTGCCTCACGAAATCTTTGGCTGTCGATCCCGTCCTTATTCCTTTCGTTCGCAGTGTGGATGGTCTGGTCGGTCGTCGTCGCCAAGCTCCCGCTCATCGGCTTCGACTACACCACGGACCAACTCTTCTGGCTCGCGGCATTGCCCGGACTCTCAGGCGCGACGTTGCGCATATTCTATTCGTTCATGGTGCCGATTTTCGGCGGGCGTTTTTGGACGACGTTGACGACCTGGTCGTTGCTGGCGCCAGCACTCGGCATCGGCTTCGCGGTGCAGAGTCCGGAAACGCCATACTGGATCATGCTGGGGTTGGCGCTTCTGTGTGGTTTGGGCGGTGGCAACTTTGCGTCGTCAATGTCGAACATCGGATTCTTTTACCCGCGCGCAGAGAAGGGCAACGCGCTCGCGCTCAATGCCGGTCTCGGCAATCTCGGCGTTAGCGCGATGCAGTTTTTGGTTCCGCTCGCCATCACAGCGGCCGTCTTTGGATCGTTTGGCGGTGAGGGTCAGGCCACAACGACCGGCGATACATTGTTCATGCAGAACGCCGGCTTCATCTGGGTGCCATTCATTGTCGCCTCGGCATTCATCGCTTGGTTTGGGATGAATGACCTATCGACGGCAAGAGCGTCTTTCACCGAACAATCCGTAATCTTCTCGCGCACGCACAACTGGATCATGTGTTGGCTCTACACCGGCACGTTCGGCTCTTTCATTGGCTTCTCTGCCGCGTTCCCGCTGCTCACCAGCACGCAATTCCCAAATGTGAACGTGCTGCAGATCGCTTTCCTTGGCCCACTGGTTGGCGCGTTGTCGCGCTCCTTAACGGGTTGGGTTTCAGATCGGTTTGGTGGCGCGCGCGTGACCCTCGTGGTGTTCGCCGGGATGATGCTTGGCACTCTCGGCGTCATGTACTTCCTCGCCAACAAAGACGCGCCGGGCGCGTTCACTGGCTTCTTCGCTTGTTTCATCCTGCTCTTCTTTGCGAGCGGCGTTGGCAACGCATCAACCTTCCAAATGATACCGGCCATCATGCGAAAAGAGATTGCGCGGCTTTCTCCGAGTGCATCTCCCGCGGAGCAGTTGAAGCAGGCGGAGAAGGAGTCCGCTGCCATAACGGGCTTTACGTCGGCAATCGCTGCCTATGGCGCATTCTTTATTCCTAAGAGCTTCGGCATGTCGCTCGCGGCTTCCGGTAACGCCAACGCGGCGCTGATCGGCTTTCTAGTCTTCTATGTGTCGTGCCTCGCCATCACTTGGTTCGTCTATGCGCGACCCGGCGGTGTGTTGTTCGACGTCGAAAATAAGCGCGCGCCAGCTGTTTCAGCTGTCAAAGCATCTGCAAATTGAGGGGCAATTGACATGAGCCATACACTCGATCGCCTCGCCTTTTTTACGCGTAAGACTGAGCTCTACTCGGAAGGCCACGGCGTCATGAACGACGAGGATCGTTCGTGGGAGGAAGCATACCGGCGCCGCTGGCAGCACGACAAAATCGTTCGCTCAACCCATGGCGTGAACTGCACGGGCTCCTGTTCGTGGAAGATCTACGTCAAGGGCGGCATCGTCACTTGGGAGACGCAGCAGACGGATTATCCGCGTACACGACCGGACTTGCCCAACCATGAGCCGCGCGGTTGCGCACGCGGCGCGAGCTATTCTTGGTATCTCTATTCCGGCAATCGCGTGAAATATCCGCTGGTGCGCGGCCGTTTGATGAAGATGTGGCGCGAGGCGCGCAAGTCCATGTCGCCGGTGCAGGCCTGGGCGTCGATCGTTGAGAATCCAACCAAGCGGAAATCCTACACGTCCATTCGCGGCGGTGGCGGTCTGGTGCGCGCTGCCTGGGAGGAGGTCACTGAGTTGATCGGCGCCGCTAATGCGTACACTGTCAAGACGCACGGCCCAGATCGGGTGTTTGGTTTCTCGCCGATTCCGGCGATGTCCATGATCTCCTACGCGGCCGGGGCTCGCTATCTGCAATTGATCGGCGGCGTCTGCGGCTCATTTTACGATTGGTACTGCGACCTGCCGCCGGCTTCGCCGCAAACCTGGGGCGAGCAGACCGACGTTCCGGAATCCGCGGACTGGTACAATTCCGGGTTCATTCTGGTCTGGGGCTCGAACGTGCCGCAGACGCGCACGCCCGATGCACACTTCTACACTGAGGTACGGTACAAGGGCGCGAAGTCCGTCGTCATCTGTCCGGACTATTCCGAAGCCTCGAAGTTCGCCGATCTTTGGATTTCGGTGAAGCAGGGGACAGACGCCGCCCTCGCTATGGCGATGGGTCACGTGGTGCTGAGCGAGTACCATCGCGATCGGCAAGTACCGTACTTTCAGGATTACGTCCGCCGCTACACCGATATGCCGTTGCTCGTGCGGCTTGTTAAGAAGGATGGCCGCTACGTACCCGATCGTCTGGTGCGCGCGTCTGACTTCGTCGATGGCTTAGGCGAAGACAATAATCCGGACTGGAAGACGATCGGTATCGATGAAGCCACTGGCAACCCGGTTGTGCCGACCGGCTCGATCGGGTTCCGGTGGGGCGAGCAGGGTAAGTGGAATCTGGAAGAGAAAAAGGCGGATGGCGCACCGGTGAAGTTGCGCGTCGGGCTTAAAGGTGCGCACGACGAAGTGGCCGAGGTGCTGTTTCCCTATTTTGCTAACACTGCGTCGAACGGGTTCGCTTCTACCGACCATCCAGACACGCTGATGCGCCGCATTCCGGCAAAACGCATGACGCTGAAGGATGGTGAGGCTCTTGTTGTCTCCGTCTACGATCTGATGCTTGCCAATTATGGCGTCGATCAGGGCTTCGGCGGCGAACACATGCCGTCCAGCTACGACGATCTTGAGCCCTACACGCCGGCTTGGGCGGAAGCCGTCACGACCGTCCCGCGCAATCAGATCATCGCCGTGGCGCGTGGTTTTGCGACCAATGCGGAGAAGACCAATGGCAAGTCGATGGTGATCATCGGCGCGGCGATGAACCATTGGTACCACATGGATATGAACTATCGCGGGGTCATCAACCTCCTCGCGATGTGCGGCTGCATCGGCCAATCGGGCGGCGGCTGGTCGCACTATGTTGGGCAGGAAAAACTGCGGCCGCAGACTGGTTGGGCGCCGCTTGCGTTTGCCACCGATTGGGCGCGCCCGCCGCGTCAGCAGAACTCCACAAGCTTTTTTTACGCGCATTCCGATCAGTGGCGTTACGAAACGCTGGATGTGAAGGAAATCCTCTCGCCCACCGCGCCAGACGGCGATTGGGGTGCGACTTTCATTGACTACAACGCCAAGGCCGAGCGCATGGGCTGGTTACCATCGGCGCCGGCGCTCAAGACCAATCCGCTGGACGTGGCGAAAGCGGCTGAGCGTGAGGGCATCGATCCGCGCGACTATGCTGTGCGCGAACTAAAGGCCAAGCGCCTCGAGATGAGCTGCATGGACCCGGATCACCCAGACAATTGGCCGCGCAACATGTTTGTGTGGCGCTCGAATTTGCTGGGCTCATCCGGCAAAGGCCACGAATATTTTCTGAAGCATCTGCTTGGGACGACAAACGGCGTACTCGGCAAAGATTTGGGCTCTACCGGCCGACGTAAGCCCGTGGATGTGAAGTGGCGCGACGAGGCGCCGGAAGGAAAGCTCGATCTGCTTGTCACCATCGACTTCCGCATGTCGACGACGGCTGTGTATTCTGACGTCATCCTGCCCACAGCAACCTGGTATGAGAAAAACGATCTCAACACCTCCGACATGCACCCGTTCATCCATCCGCTGACCGCGGCGATTGATCCGGTCTGGGAGTGCAAATCGGACTGGGAAATCTTCAAGGCCATCGCAAAATCGTTCTCGCAAGTTTGTCCGGATATCCTGGGTGTCGAGAAAGATGTGGTTCTCACGCCAATCCAACACGATACCGCTGGCGAAATGGCGCAGCCCTTCGACGTAGAGGATTGGTGGAAGGGTGATTGCGAGTTGGTCCCCGGCAAGACCGGGCCGCAGATTACGGTGATCGAGCGCGACTACCCGAACGTCTATCGCCGTTTCACTTCGCTTGGTCCGCTAATGGTAAAAGCCGGCAATGGCGGCAAGGGCCTGGGGTGGAACACCGACCACGAAATCGCGCATTTGAAAGCGCTCAACGGCGAAGTGCAGGGTGGGCCGACGAAGGGCTTAGCGAAGATTGAAACCGACATTGACGCTTGTGAGACCATTCTCATGCTGGCGCCAGAGACGAACGGCGAAGTTGCCGTGAAGGCTTGGCAGTCCTTGGAAAAGCAAACCGGACGTGAGCACGCGCACCTGGCGCTACCGAAGGAAGACGAAAAGATCCGCTTCCGCGATGTGGTGGCGCAGCCGCGCAAGATCATCTCCTCGCCGATCTGGTCCGGCATTGAGAGCGAGAAGGTTTGCTACAATGCGGGCTACACCAACGTACATGAGCTGATCCCGTGGCGTACGCTGACCGGCCGTCAGCAGCTCTACCAAGATCACTTGTGGATGCGGGCGTTTGGCGAGGGGTTGTGCGTCTACAAGCCGCCGATCGATCTCAAGACCACGGGTTTGAGCCACAAGTTCCGATCGAACGGCGAAAAAGAAATCACACTCAACTTCATCACGCCGCACCAGAAGTGGGGCATTCACTCTACTTATTCCGACAATCTACTGATGCTGACGCTCAATCGCGGCGGCCCTGTGGTGTGGCTTTCGGAGAAGGACGCTGGCCGCGCAGGCATCAAGGACAATGATTGGATCGAAGCGTTCAACTCAAACGGGGCGCTCACCGCGCGCGCTGTCGTTTCTCAGCGCATCCGTGAGGGCACGGTCTTCATGTACCACGCACAAGAGAAGATCGTGAACACGCCGGGTTCGGAAATGACCGGGCATCGCGGTGGCATCCACAACTCGGTGACGCGCACCGTGTTGAAGCCAACCCACATGATCGGTGGCTACGCGCAGCTGGCCTATGGGTTCAATTATTACGGAACGGTCGGTTCAAACCGCGATGAGTTCGTCATCGTGCGAAAGATGGACAAGGTGGATTGGCTCGACAAGCCCCTCGCCGAAGTGGGAGCGGGCCAATGAAAGTTCGCGCTCAAATCGGCATGGTGCTCAACCTCGACAAGTGCATCGGTTGCCATACCTGTTCAGTCACCTGCAAAAATGTTTGGACCAGCCGCGAGGGCGTTGAATACGCCTGGTTCAACAACGTCGAGACGAAGCCCGGTGTCGGCTATCCGCGCGAATGGGAAAACCAAAAGCGGTGGAATGGCGGTTGGGAGCGCACCAGAGGCGGGAAAATCCAACCGCGTATGGGCCCGAAGTGGCGCATCCTGGCGAAGATCTTCGCCAACCCTGATTTGCCTGAGATCGACGATTATTACGAACCGTTCGACTTCGATTACGCGCACTTGCAGACCGCGCCGGAGATGCAGGCGTTTCCAACCGCGCGGCCGCGCTCGAAGGTAACTGGCCAGCGCATGGAAAAGATCGAGTGGGGCCCGAACTGGGAGGAGATTCTCGGCGGTGAGTTCTCAAAGCGGTCCAAGGATGTGAACTTCGACAAAGTACAGAAGGACATCTACGGGCAGTTTGAAAACACCTTCATGATGTATCTGCCGCGCCTCTGCGAGCATTGCCTTAACCCGACTTGCGTCGCGGCTTGCCCATCGGGCGCCATCTACAAGCGCGAAGAGGACGGCATTGTTTTGATTGATCAGGACAAATGCCGCGGCTGGCGCATGTGTGTGTCGGCCTGTCCGTACAAGAAAATCTATTACAACTGGTCGAGCGGAAAATCGGAAAAGTGCACGTTTTGCTATCCACGCATTGAGGCGGGAGAGCCGACCGTTTGCTCTGAAACCTGTGTCGGGCGCATCCGCTATTTAGGAGTCATCCTCTATGACGCCGATCGTATCGAGGAGGCGGCCAGCGTCGATGAAAAGGATCTCTACGAAGCGCAGCTTAAGGTCTTTCTGGATCCGAACGACCCGGCAGTGATCGCGCAAGCACGTGCTGACGGGGTGCCGGAAGCGTGGATTGAAGCGGCGCTAAAGAGTCCGGTCTATAAAATGGCGATGGAGTGGAAGGTCGCGTTTCCGCTTCATCCAGAATATCGAACGCTGCCGATGGTCTGGTACGTCCCACCACTGTCGCCGATTCAATCGGCAGCGTCGATGGGCGCGATTGAACACGACGGTGTCATGCCGGATGTGCGCTCGCTGCGGATCCCGGTGAAGTATCTCGCCAACATGCTCACCGCGGGTGAGGAGCCCCCAATCATTGAGGCACTGGAGCGCATGCTGGCGATGCGTTCGTTCATGCGCTCGAAGTCAATTGACGGTGTGATCGATCATGCCGTGGCGGAGCGCGTGGGTTTGGTCGCGACGCAGATCGAGGACATGTACCAGATCATGGCGATCGCGAACTACGAGGATCGCTTTGTGATCCCGACGTCGCATCGTGAGGGCGCCGAGGATGCCCTGGGCCTTCGTGGCGCTTGCGGCTTTAGTTTTGGCAACGAAGCGTCCGGCGGGCGCACCGAACTCGGCTTGTTCGGCAAGACCAAGAGCAGCCGCGCCAAGAATCCGATGGAGATTTAAGCATGGCGCAAACTTACCGCGCACTCTCGGTGCTGTTGAGCTATCCGACCGCGGAGACGGCAGCAGCGGTACCGGCCGCTATTGAGGCCCTGGACCAAGAACGGCTCGCGACGCAGGGTCTCGTTCGCCGCTTGACCTCGTTGGCCTTCGAGCTCTCGCAGCAGGACCTCTATGAGGCGCAAGCGCGCTACGTCGATTTGTTTGATCGCACGCGTTCGTTATCGCTCCAGCTTTACGAGCACGTCCACGGCGAAAGTCGCGACCGCGGCCAGGCAATGGTCGAGCTGCTGAAGCTCTATTCGTCGCGTGGGCTTGAACTGACCGCAAAAGAGCTGCCGGATCATCTCCCGGTATTTCTTGAGTTTCTGTCGATGCTGCCGACCGATGAGGCGGCGGCGCTGCTGGGTGAAGCCGCACATGTTCTGGAAGCATTGCGAGAGCGCTTGAAAAAGCGCCGGTCGCCGTACGCGCGCGTGTTCGACATCTTGGTGGCGCTGGTCGAGACGAAGCGGAACGCCGAAGCGGTCACCGCTTTGCTGCAGGAACCGGACGACGACCCCGATGATCTCGATGCGCTCGATCGCGCTTGGGCGGAAGAGCAGGTGACGTTTGGACCGGATCAAGTTGGCTGCCCCAAAGCTGCCGCGGCAGTCGCGCGCATGGGGGAGACGAGCCAATGAGCGCAGTACAACAGCCCTTGCGTGTTCTTACGATTGCGCTTGGCGCCTTCAGCGCGTGTTGGGCGGCGCCCATGTCCGCCGTGGCGCAGACACAAACTGCGGGCGATTGGATTATTGATGCTCGACTGCGATACGAGAGCGTTTCGCAAGATGGGCTCAATGACGCCGACGCGCTGACGCTTCGCACCCGACTGGGTTACGAAACTCGCGCGTTCAACGGCTTCAAATTTCTCGGTGAGTTGGAGGGCGTGGCGCAGTTGACGGATGACTTCAACGACACGGTAAACGGCAATACAGCCTTTGCCACCGTGCCAGATCCCGAAGCGTTCGAGCTCAATCGGCTGCAAGTCACGTGGGCCGGCGCCCAGGGCCGGCGTGTTGTAGCGGGGCGTCAACGCATCGTCCTCAACAACGCGCGTCTCGTTGGCAATGTGGGCTTTCGCCAAAACGAGCAGACCTTTGACGCACTCCGAATTGAAGCGCGGCCGTTTGAGCACGCCGCCTTGACCTACGTCTACATCAACAATGTGCGTCGGATCTTTGGCGACGACAGCGCGCAAGGTGAGTGGGATAGCGATTCGCACGTATTGCAAGCCGATCTCGATCTGCCGGTCGGACGCCTCAGCGCCTATGGCCTTTTGCTCGACTTTCAGAATGCTCCGGCGCAATCGAGCCAGACCTTCGGGCTGCGGTGGTCGAATGAGTGGCAAGCAGGTTCGTTTCATCCGCGTCTGACGCTGGAGGCAGCGGCGCAGAGCGATTATCGCGGTAACAGCGCCGGCTTTGACCTTGGCTACCAGCACGGCGAACTCGCTCTCCGTCACGACCGCTGGACCGTGACCGTCGGCGGCGAACGCCTTGAAGGCGACGGCATTCGCGGCTTCTCCACGCCGCTGGCGACACTGCACGCCTTTCAAGGCTGGGCTGATGTATTTCTAGCGACGCCGTCTGACGGGGTTCGTGACCTCTACGCCGGCGTCTCGTATTCGACGCGCCCCTGGCCGGCGCAGCAGCCTGTCGTCTTCAACGTAGTTGCGCACGATTTCACTGACGACGGCGGTAGCGCCGACTTTGGCTCCGAACTGAATGCTTCGGTTCGGCTCTCGCTTAACGAACGTGTCTCAATTGAGGCCAAGGCGGCAATGTTCGAGGGCGAGGATCCTCGTTTTGCAGACCGCGCCAAGATTTGGTTCGCGGTCGAATATCGGCTCTGAGGGCGCATTATGGATTGGCTCAATCAGGCACTATTCGGGTTCTACCCATACATCGCACTGGGAGTGCTCGCGCTCGGCTCAGTGCTGCGTTTCGACCGGGAACAGTACACGTGGCGCACGGGTTCATCGCAACTGCTGCGCCGAAAGCAGCTTGTGCTGGGCTCCATACTTTTCCATGTGGGGATCCTCGCGATCTTCGCCGGGCACTTCGTCGGTCTGCTGACACCGATCGCAGTGTGGGACGCGCTGGGCGTGACGCACGGCGCAAAGCAGATGCTTGCGATCGTGGCGGGAGGCGTCGCCGGTGCGATGTGCCTCGCTGGCGGTCTCTTGCTCCTGCATCGGCGCGTTTTCGACGCGCGCATTCGCTCAACATCGAGCTTTGGCGACACGGCAATACTTGCGCTGCTGTTGGCGCAACTCTGCCTCGGGCTCGCTACCATCCCGATTTCGCTAGAGCACCGCGATGGCGGCGAGATGATTAAGTTCATGTATTGGGCGCAAGGCATCTTCACATTCCGCGCCGGCGCTGCTGATTACGTGGCTGACGCGCATTGGATCTTTAAGGCGCACCTCACTTTAGGTCTCACAATTCTTCTCGTCTTTCCGTTCACGCGCCTCGTTCACATGCTGTCGGCGCCAATTTGGTACCTTAATCGTCGCGGGTGGCAGATCGTACGTTCGAAACGCCTGGCGGCAGGGCAGGGCGGGCGATGAAACACACCCTCATTCACACGGCGCAGAATGAACCTCAAGCAGAGGCGTTCTCCGGTTGCAGTCATGGCCCGGTTCCTGCGGCGCGTCGTCCAGCCAACGCCCCGCCAGTGTTCGTGAACGGGATTGCGATACCGGAGACGGCGATTGCGCAAGAGGCGCAGAACCACGACGCAGCCTCTGGCCCGGAGGCTCGCGCCGCCGCCGCTCGCGCATTGGTCATTCGTGAGCTGCTCTTGCTCCGTGCTCGCGCGCTGGCATTGGAGCCGACGCCGGCGCGAGATGCTCAAGGGCGCGAAGAGACCGATGAGGAGGCGCTTGTCCGGCAAGTCCTCGAACTCGAGGTTGCTTCGGTTGAGCCAAGCGACGTTGAGTGCAGACGCGTCTACGAGGGCGCGGCGTCGCAGTTCGCCGCGCCTGAACTCTACGAAGCATCCCACATCCTATTTGCCCCTGAACAGGAAGGGGAGGCGGCCTGGGGCGCCGCTTATGAACGCGCTGCCGCCGCCATCAGAGCCATCGACGCGGGAGAGCCGTTCGCTGAGTGGGCACGCGCATGCTCGGCGTGTCCAACCGCAGAGCAGGGCGGTGCGCTCGGCCAACTCCAACGCGGCGACTTGGCGGATGATCTCGAGCGCGCCTTGATGAGCCTTGAGCCGGGCCAGTTCGGCCCGAACCCAATCCGCACCCGCCATGGCTGGCACGTCATTCGTCTCGATCAGCACAGCGCGGCGAAGGCACTCCCCTTCGAAATAGTCGAGGCTTTCATCAAAAGGTCGTTGCGCACACGCGCGTGGGCGGCTTCGTCGGCTCGCTATGTGGCGGCGCTTGCGGCGTCGGCTCAGATCGAGGGGCTTTCGCTTTCTTTGGGATCAAAGGCATGAGCCGCGCGATGCAGCTGGGAGAGCTTTTGTCACTCGGTCAAACCTCTAGCGCCGAGCTGCAGTCTTGGCTGAGCATCGAAGACGCGCGGCTTGAGCAGGAGCTTGAACGCGAGGCCAATCTCCGTGGCGAGACCTTGGCTCAATTCGTTCGCATCGCGGTCTCTGATTTCATGGCGGAAGCTGATGAAGAGACTTGGGCTGATCTGGTTTCGGCGCTGCGCGACGCCAAGGATCCAGGGGCTGCCTGCGTATCGAAGGTCACGACCTTTCGTCTCCGAATGGAGAGTGCGCTATGATCCCCAGCCTGCGTGACGACGGCGCGCGCCGTCCCACGCCGCACGATCCGATTGAATTTATCTTGGCCGAGCATCTCAACCATCGGCGCATGTGC
>LNFM01007838.1_pt1 | contig 16467 bp, 10 predicted proteins | sample 596031 | NCBI WGS metagenome assembly LNFM01 (sample SAMN04254537, study PRJNA301005) | activated carbon metagenome | isolation source: dual media filters at the Ann Arbor, Michigan drinking water treatment plant | place: USA: Ann Arbor
TGAAAAATCTCAAGGAGAAGGTAAATCTCAAGGAGAAGGTAAATCTCAAGGAGAAGGTAAATCTCAAGGAGAAGGTAAATCTCAAGGAGAAGGTAAATCTCAAGGAGAAGGCAAATCTCAAGGAGAAGGCAAATCCCAAGGCGAAGGTAAATCCCAAGGCGAAGGTAAATCCCAAGGCGAAGGCAAATCCCAAGGCGAAGGCAAATCCCAAGGCGAAGGCAAATCTCGACAAGAAGAGAAGCTCGGCGAGGCGGCTAAGGAAGGCTCACAAAATCCGTCCGGAAGCAACAACAGCGCAGGCAAAGGGGCCGGCGACCGAATCAAATCGGACTCGCTGCTCGAGTCACTTCGACAAAAATTTTTCTCGGATAAAAACGCCCATGACCAAGACGAACGCGATATGCAGCGTTCAGAACGCTCACGCCAAAAGAATGGGCGTGAAAAATCCAGAAAGCAGAGCTCACGTCCGCTCGACGAATGGGACAAAGATATCTCGAAGTGGCGCGAAAAGATGTTTGGAAACCGAGACGACCAGTTTTCAAAAGACCGACTGGAAAAAGAAAAACCGAAGTTTCGCAAAGATGCCGAAGTCGACTCACTTCAAAAAGCGCTGCTGAAAAGCTTGCTCGTACAATCGCTTCGCCACTATGGCTCGTCAGAAAGTCTGCTGTTTGCGCTGAAGGAATTTTTGACGACGGCGCAATCCCTCAAAGGCCGCGGGTCCGACGCTTCAGAAGTCTACTTGAATAAAGTCACTGCCCTCAAAGGCGAGCTCGAAGCCTTATCGATCGAAATCAAGGACCTCGGCCAACTCTCGGCCGATGTTCAAATTGGCCTAAAAACCAGTGAAGGTTCAACGCTTGCTAAACTTCACTTTCTAGAAAAAGTCTTAACGGCCCTTGGTGAAGAAACACCTCTCGGACGCGCCGAGGAACTGACGCTCGACCGGACAAGACGCGCTCTGAAATTAGCTCGCGAAGGTTCCGTCGAACCGACAGACCAGGAGATCACAGAACAGCTGCTGCGCCAGATGCCAGGCCCCCTGGCGCGCGAATACATAAAAGCCAACTACCGCGACGGTGACGGTATCGACTTTAAAAAGGTCGCCGAAGCCGTGAGAAGCTATGGTCTAAAAAATCTAACAATGCTTTCGCAGTTAAAACGCGCGACGCAGTTCCGCTCTTACATGCGCCCGACGCCTGCCATTCGCCATGAGCACGACGGAAGTAAGCTTCCGATTGATGACATAGATCCGGCGTTTGAATCGGCCGACGACATCGCATTTTACCGCAACGTCCATCGCGATGGCCCGATGGAGTTTGATGTTCAGCGCCTGGCCAACGGCGACCTCGTTGAAAAAACGTACCGTGAAGCAATCGACGTGCGAGGCCAGAAAAATCCTAAAGAAAACGAACTCTATATCATGCTTTATGACATGTCGGATTCAATGAGATCCAACGGTCGATATGTGATGCAGGCCATGTTTATGGCTGCGACAGTCGATACGGCTCAGCTGAAAGTGGCCCAAGGAAACCGTGTAGCCTTTATCGGACTTCCCTTCGGCAAAAAACCTTACCCAGAAACACGCATGGCGACACGTCAGCAGACCGCCGACTTCTTCTCGAGTTTGGTTCAATCGCCGCCTCTTGGTACGAGTGGAACCAACATTACTTTAGCAATGCTAAAGGCCTTTGGAATGATCTCGGACGCGCAGCTGGCCGGAACCGATCTTGCGAAGGCCCACATTCTAATATTTTCTGATGGCGCCGACACATTAGACTTCCAAGCACTTCAAAATGCCAAAGCCAAGATCAATGAAAAAACCGAGATCAGTATTCATGCTGTCATGTTTGAAACAGGAAACAGTGATCTACAAAAACTCACGGTTGGCGAGTCGGACGTCGCGACCAGCAATAAGTCGAGCTATCAGTACTTTTCGTACGAGCAGATGAAAAGACTTATGTCGTCCGAAACCAACCAGAACAACCTGATGTCGGCGGCAAAAGCCCGAAAAAGCTCTGAGCATTCAAGCGTCACCGATCACGAAATTCGTGAACTCGTCAGATCCCTCTTACAGCTTCGCACTGAGAGCGAGGCAATGATGGACTCGGTCGGAAGTTTTGAGCTTTCAGAATTCATAAGGACGCTGAAAAAACCTTCGCAAGTCTCCGAATCACAACTTGAAAGATATGTCGCGACACTCGTCGAACAACCGGTCGCGCGCGACGACTCGAAGTACCGACGCGAATCCGCACGAGTCTCGACCGCATTCTTGTTCTTTAGTGAGATCGCAAAAAACAACAAGACGACGCTCGACGAAACTCTCAAGGCCTTAACCCAAGACGAACGCACTAAAATTTCGGCTTGGATCACGAACTAGTGAGATGAAACGAACCGGCTAGGAATAAACGGCTAAAATCGGTAGTAGCTTCGCGCGAAGTACTGCATTTCAGTGTCGCGAAAAGCGACGAACTCATCGCGCGGGCGCGAGACGTTTCGAGATTGCTCGACACCGATGTGAGAGAAAAATCCGGCCGCGTTGATTCCGAGAAATACTTGAGCTGCGACATCTTCGCGGCGAAACACTTCGAGGCGCTCGATCTCTGATTCGTGGGTCCACGTCTGCTCGTGGGCCACAGAACTACCGAAACCAAAGACCCCGCCGCGCATCTGATAGTAAAGATTCGCACTCAAATCATAGCCGTAGTGACGAGTGCCATTGGCGAAACCTCGCGCGTTGGTTTTCGCAGTCAAGCGCTGAAAAAAGTAATCGGGCTTAAACCACAAAAGAAACGTCAGTCGATTTGAGAGTGGATAGTGCGCTTTCAAATCACCACGCAAGCGAGCGATCATGCCTTCACTTTGGCTGGTGTCGCTGGTGGGGAGATACGCGCGAATTTCTGTTTTGTAATCCATGTTGAACGGAAGCCACGGCAGATTATAGCTCGAGTATCCAAAGTAAACGTCCGACCACGTCAGCCGCGACTCAAGCTTCGCACCCCGAAGATCTTCGCCGGCCGAGTCGAGCAAAAACGCAGGACGGAAAAACACTTTTTCCCCGCGGCCCAAGCGGTACTCAAGTGTGAGGTAGTTATAGGTGGTGAGCTGCCCTCTACCGCGATTCACTTCTGATGTATCAACGGTCGCATAATTGAAATACCCAACGCCGATATTTCGGCGAATTTCGCCCCACTTACTTTGAGGCGCCCGTGACGTCGAAATGGAAGTGCCAGATGAAGCGGCATTTTCAGAATTCATCGGTTCAGGGCTACCCGGGGTCCAGTTCAACGAAGGCTTTGCATCCGATGGCAGTGGGGTGTCGATCACGCTTGAAGGCTCAGCAATTTCTTCGGGCTTAAGGCCGCCGAAATCCATGTCGTCGGCCACGGCCGCGAACGGCGAGAAAAATGTGACCGCGATGAAAGCTTGAAGCAGAAGTTTCGACATTTGGTGGCCCCCCACGGGTGGTTTTCTCGCCCACTCCACGCAATGAAACAAGGCAAATTTGCGTGATTTCGGCACCTCTCCTTTAACCCTAAATGAAGCCTGACGCGCTCTCCGACTGATCGGCGTCTCCTATGCCCGTTAACCCTGCGAATCCGCGCATCGGTCACCCGTTGGACACCGCACAAAGGGGGGCTTGCGTTCGCGAGTCAAACTTGAGAAATCCGAGTCATGAAAAAACACTCGAAGAAGTCCCTTGTTGCAATGGCGCTGACCGGTTCGATCTTAATGGCTGGTTTTGTTTCAACCATTTCGATTTTCAGCTCGCTCATCAGCTGCACATCGACGCCCAAAGCCGCCAAGCTCGAAGGACCGCGCGTCTCCATCATGACCTTCAACGTAGAAAATCTCTTCGACACTGTTCATGACGAAGGCACCGAAGACTTTACGAACTTGCCACTGGCAATGAAGTCCGATGCTAAAATTCAAGCCGGCTGCGATCTGAATTCAAGCGACTACAGAAAAAAGGAATGCCTCACCAAGGACTGGAACGAAGAAGTTCTAAAGAAAAAACTCTCGCGCGTTGCACAAGTTATTAAACAGGTCGGCAGCGGCAAAGGCCCCGACATTATGATGCTGGCCGAAATTGAAAACCAGCGCGTCCTTGAACTTTTGCGCGACCAAGAGCTCAAGGACTCCGGCTATGTCACGGCGAAAGTGATCGATAGCTTTGATCCTCGCGGAATCGACCAAGGCGTCTTGTCTCGATTCCCCATGTGGCGCGAACCAAAGATTCACCGCATTCCGCTGAAAGCCTTGGATAAGGACGGTGAGTATTCAGCAAAAAGAACGCGCGGAATTCTTGAAGTCCCGCTGACTCTTCCTGACGGGACAAAAGCGCTGGTCTTTGTCGTTCACTTTGCCTCGCAGTCGAATCCAGCTTACCTGCGCCAGCAGTCGTCGGAATTCTTAAATCAACTTCTTAAGGATGTACCTCCCGACGTCGTCGCGATCGCTGGCGGCGATTTCAACATCACGAAGCTCGAAGACGAGACTTCGGGATTTTTCAAAACGATCCTAAATTCTGAATGGCAGATTGCACATTTGGAAGGCTGCAAGAAATGTGAAGGAACTCACTACTATCATCCGAAAACCGAATGGTCGTTTCTTGACTCAATTTTGGTTCGCAGGGCTTCGGTCGCGGCCACCGGATGGACGCTTGATGCGGCCACGGTCATGGTTCCCAATGAAACGCGATTTCAGATCAGTCGGTACGGAAGTCCCGCTCGATTTGACGAGAATTCCCCTTACGGTGTCAGCGATCACTGGCCCGTGTACGCAGAGATCGTGAAAGCCGCGCCGGCGCTGAAGTAGCACGCGAAGCCACAAAGTGGTTTTGCCGGTACATCTCGGGGGCTTTGCCGGAGGCCCTTGTAAGAGGCTTTACTAGTAGAGAAGTCCTGCGAAAAATTCGGTCATAGTAATCGCTTGATCGCCCGAGCATAGTTTCGCATCCAGTCGCGGACCATCGGCTTTCGCCGTGTCGTCCACTGGCGCTTTCTCGAATGTGACAAGCTCGTCCTTTAGACTCTCAAAATTTCCGACCGCATCGATTGTGTACTTCTTGTCGCCCGACAAAGGCTTCACGGTAAAACGTGTTTTCAAAATCCCCATCGGAAGTTCACAGCTTGAAAGATTCAGCAAAAGATTTGGCGATGTTGCCGAACCGAAGAACTCCTGACGAACGATCCGGCCCCCAGAACGCCCTTCACGTGCACTCTCAACCTTAATGCCCATCCGGTCACTCGACTCGATGCCGGTGTAACTTGAAACCCGACCCGTTGTTTGATCGTAAGTCATAAGACCTGTCATCGTTGATCGAATCGTCCCGATATCAGTGAGAGATTTTAAATCGAGAGAGTAGTGGCTCATCGACTCAAGCGAAACCCGGTAGACGAGTGTCATTTCCTCGGTCGCCAAATACTGGGCCTCAAGAAAACGGTAAGTCTTTACGCGAAGAGTATCCTTCGGATTCTCGTTCGGTTTTAAAACTGTATCGAGACCTTTGGCTTCAACACGGATAACGGAAGGAAATGGTTTTGCGCCGGCAGCGTTCGTTAAAGTTACAAAACTGACACGCTTCCCATAGCGTGTTCCCTCGAACGTCGCTCCCTTTTCTCGGCAGTTTTGAATTTCGGTTTCATATTTGAGAGTGCCTTGAGGCGATGGCGAAACTGTCGTGACTTCACAGGCTGGCGTCAACAGAGGCGAGGTTTCAACTTCGGCGGCTGAAGGCTCTGAAGGTGTGGCCGAATTTTCGGAGGCCTTAATTGCCACTTCAACATCGCGAGCAACATCAGCGAGCTCAATCAGCATCGCGCGTGAATACTCTGAACTGCGGTCCGAAAACGAAGCGTCAGTCGTTCCACCAGAAGCAGTAAAGCTTCCTCCACGCGTGGAGACCTTGATGTCTTTAGGCGTGCAGGCCATAAGACCACCCAGAACAAGAACCGAACAGATCATACGAACCATAGACCGCCCCCCCGCTGCCCATGAGGTACAAAACTCGGCGAGCCGTGTCCAGAGGGACAGCGCCCAATTGTCGCTTCCTGCCTAAGTCTTTTCCGAAATCTGACAAGGTCCCGCCAGATTGATTTTGGCGAGACCTATAGACGCAGGAGGCCTTTAAAAAAAGTTACTTTCTAACGACGGTGAAGAATCGAGCCGTAACCGGTAGGCCGCCCGAGCGAAAATCCATTGACCGATGTTCGGTCCAACCTTTGGGAAGCTTTAACGGGCTCCCAGCGATTCGAGGCAAGACGATGGCGACACACGAGGGCGTCCATTCGCGCTCGAGAAGACTCATTAGCTTCATTTGATTGGCGGCCGTGTCCATGGCTTCGGGACCTTTAAGTCTCTGCCCCCACGGTGGATTTACGAACAGAAGTCGCGGCAAAGTATCGCCAGAATCCACCAGGACCTTCGACGGAACTTTACCGGACGACTTGAGGGGCGCCTCGCCTGGAGACTTTAATAAAAATTCGATCGGCACTTTTGATTTGAGCGCGGCGAGCGCTTTCTTTGCACGCTCCAATTGCTTTGCATCAGAATCAACAATCGTCGCGCGCTTTAAATGCGGCATCGGACTAAATGAGCGACCTTTTTTTTCGAGGGAGCCAAGCGACTCTCGGCCCAGCTCTGCCTCGTCGTCTTTTTCAAAACGAAAGCAAGTGTCGACGGCGAACGTTCGCGGCGGCTCAGTTTCGGACGCCGCTGGCGAGGCGGTTTGCGACTGAGACTCCGTCATCGACACCTTGTCACTTTCGACCGCGTTCGCACCAAGAGCTTCACGCAAAAACACCGCAGTACCCGCCATGGGCTCAACCCATTCCCAGGGATTTTCGAACAAAGCTTTCAGCTCTTTATCATGGCCAATAATTTCAAACGCGCGATCGACGATGGACGCCGCCCACGTTTCACGAAGTGGCGCTGCGCCGACATCGGTGTGCGTTCCGCGCTGATGAAGAAGATCGCCAGAAAGATCGAGACTCACTGTGCAAATATCGTCGTCCACACGAACAAGACACAATACTTCCGATGTGGGCCTTGGAGGCGGAGCTCGAAATGATTTTTTAAAAGCGTCGACAACCGATTCTTCGATACCAGCTTTTATGCGAAGTCTTGAGCCGTGACTTGCCGCTCGAACCGATAAACCGACTTTTGGCTTCAACCATTCTTCCCAAGGGAGATTAGAAACTTTCCGAAATAGCTTTTGAAAATCTCGCGCACCAAATTGATCGACGCGAATCAGAACTCGCGACGCAATTCGAAGCTTCGGTTGTGCGCGGCGAACAACACCAAAAGTGGAATCGAATTGTATTCCACCGGCTGTGACTTCGATTCGCTGGCCGCGCAGGAGGCCACGAACCTCTTTTTCGGCTTGGGCTTCAAGCCCGGGGCCCACCACCAAGAAAAATGTCGCCTCCGTTGAATCCTTGAGAGGGCTTGAAAGCTTAATGATTCTGGGCTGTTTTGAGTTTTCTTCCATTGGCGTATTTTAAATCCTATGAGTCCGTTGGGGTCGGATTGGGCGTTGCATCTTCGGCCCACATCAGTTACTCGCTTCTTATAAACGAAGGAGGTCTTTATGACTACCCGCATTCTTCTCATCGCTACTTTGGCTCTTTTTGCACTTCCCGCAATGATGGCTCCATTGACAACGGCATCGGCCGGCGAGCTCGACAACGAATCTTCAGTGATCAACGAACAAGCCGTTCGCGCCAAGGATCTGCCACAGACCGTGGTTGTTCGAATCGATGAAGCGACAGGTGCTGCGAGCGTTCTTGAGAGCAAAACTGCGCTTTCTGCAGACTCGAAAGGCCTCAACGATCTTCAGACAATGGCCTCAAGCTTTAAACCCGTTAACGCTAGTGGCGCGACGGAACTCGACCGCGATAGCTCGGCATCCTCTTGGCACGCTTGGTACAACTACAGCTACTACTATGCTCCGGTTTACTACTATTATGGCTATAGCTACTCTTACACGAACTACTACTCGTACCGAAGTTACGGCTACAGCTACTACTGGTACCGCTGGTATTAGTCCCAGAGAAACGACCAGATAGATTAAGCCAGAGACCAAGATTTCTTTAAGACACGCGTGAGATCGAAACGAGAGGCAGCTCAGCTCCTCTCGTTTCTCTTTTTTTCGAAACTACGGCCTATTTTTTCATCAGCCCATCCGAGACCTCGTGATTCTTCCTGAACAAGATTAGAGTCCGGTCCATGACAATTTCCCCAAGGACAGTTTCCCCTTCCCTTCGATTTCTTATGTCGTCACTGCCAATACTTTTTCTGGCAATGCTTCTGGCTCGCAGCCCGATCGCAGCTGCAGATTCGCCAAGCGGTACGGCTTCCAGTGGACCCATTCTCGAAACAAGTCTCGACGCCCTCGCGAAAGGCGTTGGTCTTGATACAGTCCAAAGCACTGAACAATCACTTCGCCGACCCGTTAAAATCGCAATCCTCGACAATGGCTTTCGTGGTTACAAAGACTCATTAGGATCGCTGATTCCTCGATCGACAAAAATTCGCGTTGGCCCCGTCGCCGTCGATCCAAAAACAGAGGACGAACATGGTCTAAAGATGGCGGAAATCGTCTCGGGCCTTCTCGACCGAACGGAAACAAACTACGAGCTCCATTTGTTTTATGCGTTTGGATATTCCAACCTGAAGTCCGCCGTTGACCAAGTTATCAGTGAAAAGTTTGATGTCGTTCTCTACAGCCAAGTCTGGGAGTACGGAGGAAATGGCGACGGACGCGGGTTTATCAATTCGCTGATTTCAAAGGCCACCGCAGCAAACATTCTCTGGGTCAACGCGGCCGGAAACTTTGCAAAGACCACTTACCTTGCTCCGGTCGAGCGAATCGCCGACGACTGGGCCTATCTTCCTGGCCCCAATGAATCCGTGCAGCTTCGCTGCTTTAGAAACTCATCGGGAAAGTGCCGTCTCCGATTGGTGCTCTCGTGGAATTCTTTCTCTGATGACGTGAATATCGGGACAGACAAAGATCTTGATCTCGTTCTCACCGATGACACTTTAAAAGTCGTAAAGACGGCGGGCCTAATTCAGAAAAAAAGTGTCACTGGCGAACTGGGCGCGTCTCTCTATCCGCGTGAAATCATCGAAGCCGATGTTGAGCCCGGCGTTTATTTTGCGCGCGTGAAAGTCCGATCAAAGAACTTCACAAAAGCCGACACGCTTCGAATCACAGCCAGCGGCGATTTCCTGGAAATGCTCAATAGAACCGAAGGTGAAACACTGCTCGCTCCGGCCGACTTGCCAAGCGTCATTACCGTTGGCGCTTCGGATTCGGTCAACAGCAGCACCAGCCGAAAATTGGCGAAGCCCGATCTGCGCTCGACGTCACTGATCACAACCGAAAGTGAACTTCAGTTTAAAGGTTCGTCGAATTCTAGCGCTGCTTATGCCGCGCGGATCGCGACGGAAGTCTTTAACCGTGGGCCACTTTCGCGCGAAGCTGTTCTGAGTCTCCTTCAGGGCGGAAAAGCGCCACGCACCGGCGGAAGGGCTCAAGCGCCGAATACAAACCTTGACAAAGTGACTACTGATATTACGTCCCCGCGTGGTTCATGTTTTCCGTATGAAGCTTTACGCTTCAACACTCCTCAAATTATTATGATGATGAAAAGCGGTGGCACCATCGTCGATACGATGTCGGGTTTAAAAATATTCATCGACGAGGATCCCTTTGTCCGTGCCGCTCGGCTGGGTCTTATGGTGAATGATGATGGAACGGGTCGCGAAATTCTACTGGCTGATCTTTCAGGTCTTTTTTCTGCGCCAAAAGCGAGTCGAGCCTTGCTTGGCAGCGGCGGAACGGTTGAAATCGTAAAAACACCGCCCAACGTCAGCTACTGTTCGCTGCGCTGAGAATTGAGCTGCCTGACATGCCTGAAGTTAATTCTGACGAAACGACCGGCACCCGGCCGATGCCGCCGCAAGCTCTTCGTGAGCCCAAAGAGCTAGAGAGCCATGGCGACTTGCGCGTTGATCCTTACTACTGGATGCGCGAGCGAGACACCGAACGCGTCTTAGATCATCTTCGGGCCGAAAGCGATTTTTACGCTTCAGTGACTCGGCCGTCCTTGGAACTTCGCGACAAAGTGTATGAGGAAATCAAAGCTCGCGTGAAAGCCGACGACTCGGCGCCGCCTGTGAAAAACGGTCCGTACTTCTACACAACACGATTTAAAGCAGGATTCGAGTACCCGATCACTTCCAGAGCGAAACTTGAAACGGCCAGTGAAAGTGAACAAGAAGTTATTCTGGACATTAATAAGATTGCCCGCGGTCAGACCTACACATCCGTATCGAACGTGCTGCCATCGCCAGACCACAAATGGATTGTTTACGGTGTCGATCATGTCGGTCGTCGTTTTTATGATCTTTATTTTAAGAATCTGGAAACCGGCGAGATCTCAGGATCAGTGGTTCCAAAGACCACCGGCAATGTCGAATGGGCTGACAACCGCACGATCTTCTACACACTTCAGAATCCTGAAACGCTTCGATCAGAAAGAGTCATGCGCTTTGACTTTGTCTCTGGCGAAACGACTGAAGTTTTTTTTGAGCCTGACGAAATTTTTCGCGTTCATGTTTCAAAAACGCAAAATGACGATTTTATTCTCATAAACACTGCGAGCTTTGACTCTTCAGAAGTTCATTTCGTCCCGGCACAAAACCCTAAGGCGAAATTGTCTGTGTTTTTGCCACGAGAGCTGAAACACGAATACAGTATCGATTTTGGCGAAGGGTCGTTCTACATACTGACAAACTGGAACGCCGAAAACTTTTGCGTCATGAAGACTTCTGGTGGCGCGACTGGTGGTGCTTTTGGGGACGCAGGCTTTGCAAAGGCCGACTGGCTTCCGGTGATCGCCCACCGCTCCGACGTTTATATTTCACAGCTGCTTTTACTAAAAAAACAACTCGTGCTCGGAGTTAGAACTGAAGGGTTAACTCGCATTGAGGTCATCGACCGGGTGAATTTGAAATCGGAAGTGATTTCTTTTCCCGATGCCGCGCACATTGTGAAGCTCTCAAGTAACTTTGAGTACGATACTGATTTCGTAAGGCTCAACTACCAATCCATGGTTCGACCCAATAGCGTTTACAACTATTTCTTCGAAACCAAAGAGCTTCGTCGAATAAAGCTGAGCGAAATTCCCACTTACGACGAATCGAAGTACCAGTCGGAAAGAATTTGGGCCACCGCCAAAGACGGAACACGAATTCCAGTTTCACTGATCTACCGTAAAGACCTGAAGACATCGGGAAAAAACCCAATCCTCGTCTACGGCTACGGGTCCTACGGGTTTAGTGTCGATCCAAGTTTTAGAATCAGTATCGTCTCGCTCCTCGATCGCGGATTTGTCTACGCGATCGCTCACGTTCGCGGTGGAAGTGAACTTGGTCGAAGCTGGTACGAGCAAGGTCGAATGAATCACAAGATGAATACATTCACCGATTTTATCGCAGTCACTGAACATCTCATCGATCAAGGGTATGCTGATCCCAAGAAAGTCTTCGCCTCTGGCGGAAGTGCTGGCGGACTTCTTATGGGTGTCATTTCAAATTTAAGGCCGGATCTTTATAAAGGTATTGTTTCCAGCGTGCCGTTTCTTGACGTGCTGACAACGATGCTGGACGCCGACATTCCGCTGACAACGGCTGAGTACCAGCAGTGGGGAAACCCCGGAAACAAAGAGGCTTATGCCTACATCAAGTCGTATTCGCCCTATGACAATATTGAAGCCAAGGCCTACCCAGCGATGCTGATCGTGACGGGCTACCACGACTCGCAGGTTCAGTACTGGGAGCCCGCAAAATACGTAGCAAAGCTCCGCGATCTGTCGACATCGAAAAATCCCATACTTTTTAAAATAGATATGGAAGCGGGACACTCGGGGGCTTCAGGAAGATTCCAGGCCCTCAAGGATGTAGCCCACGAATGGGCCTTCCTTATTAATCTCGCCAGTGAACCGACCTAGAAGATAAAGCGGAGCTGGGACATCCATCGGTCATTACCGCGGTATCGCGAAACATAGCCGACATTTTCGTTGGGAGAAAGACGACTTCCCAAGACATCACCCATCAGCGAAACTCGCCAATCTTGGGTTTGCCCGTTCATAGAAAAGTCGAGACTCGCATCAGCACTTAAAAGTGAGCCGTTCTCTGCAAGCTCCTCAAGCCAACGTCCACCGAGTGTCAGAGTGCTGCGTCGCCCTTTTCCAATCGCCAAGCGCCCATCGATGGCCACAGCCTCTTTGTACGGAACCCGGGAGCCGAAAATAGGTTTGTCGCTCGCGAAGGGACCGCGCATCGCAAAGCCACCACCGAACGACGATAAATAGCTGACCGAAACTTCCATGTCGGCGCCGGAACCAAGTCCAAACCCACCTGAAATTTTTGGGCTCACCAGGAGAAGTGGATCAAGATCCTGGTAGGTCAAATTCGCTCCGGGACTTTCGTTGATCGGCGAATCAAGCAGTGCCGACACACCTAAGGAAAACTTGCGATCACCCTTGGCATTGGTCCTCGAAAAACCGACATCGGCTGCCGTCAGTTGGTGATAGATAACTTGCGGGGAAATTCGAACAGCTGCGAACTGAAGCGTGTCTGTCAAATTGAGCGAACCTTCAAAAGGTGTCGCAAACTGGTTTCGCGGTTTCAGCGAGTAGCTGGTTTGAGCATAAAAACCATCGTCAAATCGCCCGTAGCGAACGAGTCCGCCGATGGATGCGTGCCGAATCACAGACCCTGTCGACGGCGTCACAAGATCGTACTGTACGTCGGTTGTCTCAGAGAACAAAATCAGTCGATCGGTCGGCTCGACAAACCAGGGACTTGCGGAACGAAACTTTCCGTTTTGAAGCGAGAAACTTCCGCCCTGCTCTGGAATGTAAATGGGCGATACAAAGAGAATCGCTTTTGCCGAACCAGTGCCCGCTTCAAAGAAACCACCCGTTAAACCCTGATCGATCGGCCGAAGCGCGTCGAATCGGTTCAGCGGTTCCCAGAGGCCAAGATCCCAATTTCGATCCAACTGGCTCCACGCCTCGAGGCGACGACCAACAGAAAGTCGTGCGCGCGTATCCCCGCGAGCTTCGGCGTCGAAAAAATCTTCTGTCTGAAGATCAAGAAAGGCCTCGGGCACATAAATGTTTGAGTAGTTCTCAACAGCCGTCGCAAAAGTACCACCGAGTTCCAAAGTTCCGCGGAACACGCGGCCCTCGGACTCGGTTCGAAAGTGCGCGCCAATTTGCGAGTAATCCGGAACTCCTGCCGGTGGGCTCTCACGGTTGAGAAAGCTCTCAAACTTCATATTGAACGAGAGTTCGTCGCTGAGTTTCGTCGGAACTTGATTAGGAAGATGGTTCGGAAACTGGCTCGTCGAAGATCTAGACTTCGCGGTCGCCTTCGACGATTTTGAAGTTGCACCTGCTGGTGCGGCGACTGTCGTGGTTGATGTTTGCGACTGAGCCGAAGACGCCGTGAAACTGACAGCGACCAAAATGATCGCCGGCATGGCCGCCGACAACACGACCGACAAAAGTGTCGAAACGCGGGCGGGCTTTCGGTTCAAATTTGGTAGCAAAACCACCACGCGTGCCCCTCCAGGTGTCGCGGTTCTAATCAGCTAGATAGGGTGCAAGCCCGGGACTCAGCGTGATTTGAAGGAAGGCTATCTGACCGCCCTTTGGTAAGCAAATGGTCGAATTAAGACGAATTTTTAGCCCCGATCAGAGGCTTCAGTGCCGTTTTACGTCACCCCCACTGGGGCTCCGGAGAAAGCTCTTATGAAGAAATTTTAGGGTCCAACCGGCACCCGCGTCGTCACGTCGCTGATCCAGATGGCGTCGGCTCGAATTCCGTAGCGCGGATGGGGCCCCAATTGAGCTGAAAGTTCGTCATCCCGTGCGAAGTCCGAGGATTCAATTTGAGAAACCACGACAACGTTCGAGACGCTTCGCGCCCGAAGTCGGTCAGGTAGGCCGCCACCCCACGATGCATGAAAATCACCCACAACAACCGCCAAGCAATGCCCCGGATGACTTTTTAAAAATGATTCGATTTGCCAGGCCATTGTGTCGTCCCATGCACTCTGCGCCGCAAAATAGCGATCAATGGCCGTCACGGGAACATGTCCGCCCATAATTTCGTCAAATCGTTCGCGGTAGGCGGCCGAACCCAAGCTAAAATTGGGCGGTAAAAGTGCTGCTTGCTCCGAAGAAATTCCGTCGACGCCCAGTTTCGAAATTGCAGACGTGAGAGATCTTGGAGCATTGATGCCAATCAGAGTTCCACCCGTTGTCTGCGGAATCAAGGCTTGGGTTCGGTAGTTTGAAAAGGGATCACTGCCCCACTCGACCGCCTTTAAAAAATCGGCTTCGGCCAATTTCCCATTGAAAAAATCGTCGACCTCCGCTTGATGAACCCAAGACAAAAACTCAAGTCCGACACTGACCGTGCAGCGCCCGGTTTTAGAAAGTGCGTTGAGCGCTTCGATTTGCCGCTCGATATGAATTGGATTTCCGTGAAGCTCACTGAGAATTAAAACACCGCCAGCATCGACACGGCCGACGACGTCTTCAATCGTGAGCGGCCTAGAAATTGAATTTCCAACTGAATTTCCATCAAAGAGGCCCGTTCGCGGAGTCGCTTGTGCCGACGGCACCCAGCAAAAACCGCAAAGGATGATCGAGAGAAACATGAATGGCTTAGCGCTAAAACTTAATTTGGGTTCCATTCGGCTATCATCCGAGCAACCCAGGGGCCTTCGTCAAGCGCAAGGTCATGACCCGCCGTGGGGTGGGTGTGAATTGTCGCCTTATAGAGCTTTGCAATCGATTGGGAGCAAGACGGGTTCACCATTCGGTCGCCGCCTCCTGACAAAACCAGAAGTGGTATCGGCCACCGGTGCGGCGCTTGGAAGCGCGCGGCGGCTGCCAACTGCAAAGCCAAGTTTATTTTTGAAACAGGCCGCGTGTGTTGAATCTCAGTCCACGAAGTTAGAACGGAACTTCGGCGCTCAGGGCGGTTTGAAATCCAGTCGAGAATTTGGCGCTCGCGGTCTTCGGGTTCTCCCGAGCGCAAAATCTGCACAAAGCGGTACCACGAAGTCCATTTCAGGCGTTCGTGAAAGCGAGAGATTCCACGAAAGGAAGAGTTCATTGCGACCGACGAATGAAAATCCGTCGGGTACTTCGAGATCCAGGCTGCCCCCACCATTCCGCCAAGGCTTATTGCCACAAGGCGCCTGTGATCTGCTGGTTTAAGCCCGGCTTCGACTTCCCGGACAAGAATCTCTTTAAATTTTTCTCGGACAAATTCTGCCGTTTCTTCGATCGATAAAAGAGCGGTCATTTCAGAATGTCGGCCACACCCAGGAAGGTCGATCGTCTCGACACGAACCGAGAGCCCTCGCTCCGAATAGGCCGTTTCAAGATCTTGAATGAATGTCCCCCAATGTCGCGATTCGCGAGCCAGTCCGCGAAGCAGTACAAGCTGGTGGATTTCTTTTTTCAGGTTTGCGGTGGAGTCTGCCATCACGGTGCCTATTCTGTGTACCAAAGCTCTGTGGCTCGGCGACGAAGCTGAGCCCGGGTGTTCTCATCAAGGTTGAGCCACGAGTCGGAACTTGTCACGGCTCGGTGAACAAAATCAAAAAGTGTCATGTGGCGACGAAGGATTCGCTTCAAGCGATGTGGCTGAATTGGATTGAAAGCCCCCAGGGAGGAGAACAACTGTCGCGGATTTTTCTTTAGCCACAGCCAACTGCCAAGCTCCAATGTAAATGGAATGTAAACGGGAGCGCTCGATCCTTTTTTGGCTTCCGCCTGCTGCATGTGATTGCCATAGAGCCAATCCCAGAGATCGCCGTGAGTCGTGTAGCTTTTTGCCTGAGGTTCGATTTGATAGAAATGATGAGGATAGCTGCGATCAAAAAGTCTTTTAAAGGCCGAGATTTCTTCTAGGTGCGGAGGTGGCTTCGTGGTTTTTGCCCAAGGGAACCAGACTCGGTCCACGGCGCCAAAACCAGAATGCACGTCAATCGTCACGGCACACTTGGACCGAAACATTTCTCGCTCGACAAGACCGTGCAGGGCGCGAGATTCAATTTCCATATCGGCTGTTTTTGAAACTTTTGGCGAATACCAAGGAAGGCGTGGGCTATACTCTTGTCCACCCAAAAGAAACGCCGGCGGATTTTCAGCGCGGACTGGAGAATTTCGCATGAGATCGACACCGCTACCGTTGGACCTGGTCATTTCAAAAATACCGACGGGATTTACGATCGGCATAAAAACAAGCCGAGACTTTTTTAGACGGTCTTGCAGTGACTCGTCCCACTCCATCGTTTCGCTGATCGACTGCATCCAAGAAATGACGACGTCCGACCCGATGCGCTCAAGCCCATGAACCCCACCGAAAATT
>LNFM01007839.1_pt1 | contig 16465 bp, 16 predicted proteins | sample 596031 | NCBI WGS metagenome assembly LNFM01 (sample SAMN04254537, study PRJNA301005) | activated carbon metagenome | isolation source: dual media filters at the Ann Arbor, Michigan drinking water treatment plant | place: USA: Ann Arbor
GAGCGACGAGGGGCGCGAGATGACAGAGGCGTACGCCTCTCGGGCCTTCGAACGGGTCGCGCGCGCGGACCTCGCACGTGGCTCTGACGGCGGCGCGGGCCTGGGGCTTGATTCGTCCGTGCGATCGCCCGGGTACACGGGGGCTCGTCCGGCATCGACCCACCCCGCACGGAACCCGGGTCTGGTTCACCGTCGACCCAGGCGACGAGGAGGGGACCGACGCAACCGGCGACCGTGCGGGTGGGATCCCTTCCCGGGCGCTGATCGCCGAGGACTTCGTCAGAGGAGTGCCGGCGCCCCGGCGCGCCTGGGCAGCCGGATCGCAAAGCAGGTGGAGCGTTCATCGGTGGAGAGGGTGAGTGTGCCGCCCATCTGCTCGGTCAGTTGTCGGGCGATTGTGAGGCCCAGGCCCAGTCCGTCCTCCCCGGAGGACTGTGCGTTCACGCCCCGGACGAACCGGTCGAAGACTCGCTCGGCGTCAGGGCCGACGAGCGCGCCGCCCTCGTCCATGACCGAGAGCATCGCGGTGTCGCCCGTGGACCGTGTCTCCACGGTGACCGTCGTGCCGGCCGGCGCGTACTTGGCCGCGTTGGTGATCAGGTTGGTGATAACCCGATCCAGCGCCAGCGGATCGGCCTGCACCGGAGCAGCGGTCAGCCGCGCGACGACGGTCAGTTCCCGTTTCTCGAGCATGGACCGAGCTGCGTTGATGCCATGCGCGGCGGCCTCGGCGAGGTCCAGCGGTTCGGCGTGGAGCGTCGTCGCCTCGGCACTCTCCTCGGCGAGCTGTTCGATCTCGCCGATGAGGCGTCCCAGCCGCACGGTGGTTGCATGCAGCGCGGCGATGCTCTCGTCACCGGGCGCGAGGAGCCCGTCCTGGATCGCCTCGAGGCGGCTCTGGATGAGCATCACCGGTGTCCGCAGCTCGTGAGCCAGGTCCTGGGCGAGCTGATGACGGGCGTGGCGCTGTCGTTCCAGGTTCGTCGCGAGCCGCTGCAGCGATTCCCCGACCTGCCGCAGCTCCGGTGGTCCCTCAGCGGGGGCCGGCGGATGCGCCCCGGGGCCGAGGAGGCCCCGTGCGAATCCGGCCATCCGGTTCATCGGGCGGGCGAGCCAGGCGGCGGTGATCACACCGACGGCCACCGCCACGGCCGCGGCGATCAGGGCCGCGATGAGGTGCAGGCGGTCGAGCTGGGATGCGAAGCGGTCGTCGGCAGGTGAGCGGACCGCCGACGGAAACGCGAACGCCTCGAGCCGAGCGACAACCTCGCCGCCCGGGCGGCGGACCGCTCCTTCGAACACGGGCGAGAGCTTGCGCCCCGTTTCCGCCTTGGTGGTGTCCAGCAGCCTCCGGCCGTCGACCCCGGTGAGCCGGTAGTCGTAGCCGGAGACCGCCAGGTCATGGGCGAGCAGGTCGAGGCTCCTGGGCGTCCAGCGGTTCCCCGCCTGCAGATAGGTGTCCTGGGTCGCGGTGAGGGCGGCGCGACCGGCGTCGGTTGCCCGCTGCTGCAGGTACGTGTCGAGTGTTTGGTGGAGTCCGTGGGAGGTCAGGATCGACGTGACGGCGGCGGTGATTGCCACGACCGCGACGAACGCGAGGACCAGCCGGGCCCGCAGTGACGGATGGCGGATGCTCACGCGTCCTCGAACCGGTACCCGGCGCCGTACACGGTGCGAAGGAGCCCGGACGCTCCGCCGATGCTCGATTCCCGCTCGACGGCTCGGGCGCATTGGCCCAGACCCTCAGCACGGACGGCCCGGTCCGGGTCACCTACGACGAGCTGCCGGAGGACTGCCTGATGCGCCGGGCCGCGATCGGCGCCGGATTCGTCCGGTCGGTGGCCGCCCCGGTGCGGACCGCCGGGCGGACGTGGGGCGCCGTGCTCGCATCCACCCGTCATCCCAGCGGCCTGCCCGCCGGATCCGAACTCCAACTCGGCGCGTTCACCGAGCTGCTGGCCGTGGCGATCAGCAACGCCGAGGCTCACGCCACCCTGGTCAGCCAGGCCACCACCGACCCGCTCACCGGCCTGGCGAACCGTCGGGTGTTCTCCCAGCGGCTCTCCGATGAACTGTCCCGGGCGTCGCGCAGCGGTGTCCCCCTGAGCCTGGTGGTCCTGGACATCGACCGGTTCAAGCGCGTCAACGACCACCACGGCCACCAGACCGGCGACAGCGTCCTGCAGAAGGTCGCCGAGGTGCTCGCCGCCGCCGCCCGCCAATACGACCTGGTGGCCAGAATTGGCGGTGAGGAATTCGCCTGGGTACTCCCGGACACCGCCCATGACGAGGCCCACAGCGCCGCCGAGCGGATGCGCGAGACCCTGGGAACGACCTCGATCCCCCCGGTCGGGATCGTCACATGCTCGGCGGGGATCGCGACCTCAACCCTGGACTCCACACCCGACAGGTTGCTGCACGCCGCCGACAGCGCCCTTTATGTCGCGAAATCGACCGGACGTAACCGGGTGTGCACCGCCGTCGGAGGTCAGGGTCACTAACGACCCACCCGGCGACGCGACTCGAGTACGCGTCTGCCTTCGAGGCCCTGGAAGTTCTGGATGGTCCCGCATTGGCGAAATGCGAACCCAATGCGCTGTTGCCGCCGAGGAGGGGCCGCGATCTAGAATCTGTCGAGCATTTGTCTTGAGCCGCCGCCGCCGCGTCGCGCGTCCGGACTGGCTCCGACCGCGCAGCAAGGGTGTGTATGTCGTCGCTCGTTCCTGAGGAGCGCCTCGCTGACGTGCGGCTGATCGCCCGCGCGGCGATCATGGAGATCGCCCACGCTTTGGCGGACCGGGAGCGGCGACTGGGTGACCAAGGCGAGCTGCTCACGCGCCTCGAGCTTGCGCACCGTGTGTGGATACGCTCGACGCCTGAGGATGACTACGACCCCGCGTCCTGGGAGTCGTTCTTTCACCACCCTGAGACGCCGACGCTCCAGGACGTCGACGCCCTGCTGGAGTCGATGGCCCAGAGCCCTCAACTTTGGGGGACAGGAATCGACCTCGTCACCGCGATCGAGCGAGTCCGCCCCCTACTGAACACTGCGAGGCCCGACACCATGCCGCCGAGGTGATCTGCCCACACCCGGGACCTACCGCATCTTGGGATCGACGTACATGTCATCGATCTCCCAGGACCCCCCGTTGGCGGTCAAGCGCACGCGCATGTCGCCGGCCCCGACAAGGTCACCGGAGCTGGTGAGTTCGCCCGTGGTCGTCACAGCCCCGATCGTCGCGCCCAGGGTGGCCAGGTAGACCCCGGTGCGCAGCCGCGGGGTGAGTATCCAGCTGGTGGACGACGCCGGCAGGTCCGCGACCTTGACGGTTGTCACCGGCCCTCCGTTGTCGTAGAGCACCTCGACGGTCAGTCGTGACCCGCTCGCACCGTCTGTCGAACGAGCGAAGAACCGCATGAACGGGTAGTCGGTCGTCACGCAGACCGGCGGGCTCGTGACGCTGGACTTGGCCGGCAGCGCGAGGGCTGCGGCGTCCGTCCCGGTACCAAGGTTGTCGACCCGGTCCGTGACGATCTTCGCCTTCTTCGACGCCTGCCACCCCTCGAGGGTTCCCTCAAAGTCCCCACCGGGGATCAGGGTGTATGACGCGGAGTCGCCCCATGCCGCAAACGGCGTGGTGAATGACTGGCCATCGCAGATCCCGCTGACCTCGGCCGCGGATCCGATGGAGACCGGCACGGTGAGGGCCGCGACGGCGGCGAGGGCGGTGAACGCACGGGCTCGTATGGGCAACGTGTCTCCAGACGTGCTCGGGGTGGACACCCCATCTATCGACCGCCCGACTAAACCAGCCGCCTCCGGCGAGGATTCTCTAGCCGCACCCCAACGAGCAGGTGCGTGACAAGACGCGTCCGGCGTGTCCGCCGGCCAGATCCGGGAGGCGCCCGCCCAAGCCGGTGCGAGCACTCGTGTAACGCTCGGGAGCGAACCGGACATTGATGGAGCGGAAGCCCGCGCGGGTTGCGACTTCCACCACGACCGGGGCGGCGTGTTCTGCGGGGGACACGTCGTCCCGGCGCTGGGCCTCCAGGACCCAGGAGTCGTCCTCGACCCCGGGATCCCGAGGCCGAGGACGCAACTGCCCGGAGGCAACGCCAGCGGGTGGGCCCCTGGCCGACCCCACTGCTCAAGCTGGCAACGTTTTCAGGCCCTTCCGGTTTCAGCGTGGCGAGCGGCTTCGGATGAAGGGTGGTAGCGGCCGTGTCGGGGGTCGTCTCACCCCGCCGGCGTGCAGCAGGATTCGCAGCCGGTAGTTGGCGAAGCTGCGGAAGCCGTGGCCGGCGCGCTTGACCTTCTTGACGAGCAGGTTGAGTCCCTCGGTGGGGCCGTTGGAGGCGCCGGTGGTGTGGCGGGCCAGGATCTCGGTGCGCCAGCGGGCGAGGGTCCTGCCCAGGGTGCGCACCTCAGGGACCGGGTCCTGGGTGCAGCCGGTGATCGTCTTGTCGATGAGGACCTCCGCGTCCTGGGCGCTGGCGGCGAGGTAGACATCGCGCACCGATTCTTTGGCCAGCCATGCCCCGAGCACCTCATCCTCAGGATCCCCCAGACGGATGCCGAGCAGCATCCGGTCCAAGCCGCGCTCGTCGAGGCGCTCAGCGCCGGTGACCATCAGCTTTCTGATGCGGTAGAGCGGGTCGGCCTTGCGGCCACGGTGGCCTGTGGTCTGGTTCTGAACGCGTCGGCGCACCTGGTCCAGGCAGCGGTTGGCCAGGCGGGTCACATGGAACGGGTCGGCGACCCGGATCGCGTGCCCGAGGCGCCCATCCAGGCCGGCGCGGTAGGACTCGGCCAGGTCGGTGGCCACCACCCGGACCTCAGCCAGCCACGATGCGGGCTGGCGATCCAGCCAGGGACCCAGGTCCTGTGCGCTGTTTCCCGGGATGACATCGATCACGATCCGCCGCTTGAGGTCCACCAGGCCAGTCGCAAACAGCGTCGCGTGGTCGCGGGTCGCGGTGAGCCAGGTGGTCTCATCGATCCCGAGCTGACGGACTGTGCCGACCCTGCCCGGGTCCTCCACCAGGGGCTGGCCATGCTCGGCCACCGCGGCCATCACCGTGTCCCAGCAGACCCCCAGCTCGCGGGCCATCTGTGCGACCGGGCGGGCGTTCAAGCCGACCTGCAGACAGCACTCAAGGCCGGCGCGGTCGGTGAGCAGACAGCGGGCGGAGAACTCCGGAGAGGCCTCGCTCCAGGTCACCATCGCGCACGTCGGCTCCTCACACCGAAACCGCCGCTTGCGCCAACGAAGCCGCGCCGGCCGGCCGAAGCACGCCAGATCGCGGTAGTCGACCACCGCCCGCCCGTGGGCGCGGGCCACCACCCCACACCCCGGGCAGCCGACGATCTCAGCCACCAGCTCGATCTCGACGATCACTTCCCCCGGGTCCTCCTGGACCCCGAGGACACGGAATCCGGGCAGGCCCAGCAGCGCCTCGGCGGCGCCGGTAGCGTCGGACATGTCAGGGGCCTCCACAGTCGCTTGCAGCCTTGGTCAGCCGCAACGATGCCGGGGGCTCCTGACGCCCCCTCAGCCCCTACTCGCTACCCGCCCCGCCACGCTCGGATCGGAAGAGCCCGTTTTCATCCGATCCGGAGTCAGGCGCGCCTGGTCACTCGTTCATGAGGGACCCGGGATGGGCGCCTGTGAGAAGTGGTTCCGGCCGACCTCCCGCACGGCCGGAACCACTCTGCTCGCGGTACTCCCGCGTCTCCCACGAGGCGCGAGGTCCCGGGGCGTCATCGACGCCCCGGCATCGCGACTTGACGGTCTGGGCGCGCCAAGGGGCCGCCATGCGTGGCTCCTTCTCGGCCCCGCCGGGAGGGAGACACTTCGTGGCCCGGGGGTCGTCTCATGTGTATTGATCTGGCTCCGCAATCCAAGCTACGTTCTCGGCACGGCTCCGGCGGGGCCTCGCGGCGGGAGGCCGACGATGACGGACCGGGCCGCAGGTGTGGCGCTCACGTTCTTGGAAGAGGTCGTCAACAACGGCCGGCTGGAGCTGGTCGACGGGCTGTTCACCGCAGATCACGTCGTCCACGATCCGCTGTTCGACGACCTCCCCGACGGCCCGCGCTGCATGGCCCTGCGGAGTGAGCGCTACCGGGACGCGTTCCCGGACCTGCGTCTGCGGGTGGACGAGGTGGCCGTGACCGGGCCGGTGGTCGTCGCGCGAGGCGTCGCCGGCGGGACCCACCGCGGGCCGCTGCTGGAACACGAACCGACCGGTCAGGCGGTCATGGCGCTGGTCTTCTATTGGTTCCGTTTCGAAGGAGGCCTGATCGCCGAGACCTGGATGACCTCAAGTGCTCAGCGCAGCATCCGCCAGCTCGGATTGCTGCCCGTGCCCGGTCACCAAGTCCGGATCCACGGCGGGGCCTGAACCGGACCAAGAATGAGATCCGGCGTGGGGAGTTCCCGCGCCGGCGGTGGCACCGCCCCCTCACGGCGAGCGTGGTGGGAGACCGAGCGTCTGCAGACCGCCCGATCCTATCCGGCGCACTCTGCGGCACTGGGGAGCTCATCCGCTAGCCGAGAACCGCACTCTCGCGATCGCTGGGACCAGCAACCCACGACCGTTCGTGTGGACCAAGGGCGCGGACCAGATCCCTCATTCGCATCACGCTTGCTCAGGCAACCGAATCAGTGGCTCAGGCCCTGGACGCCCAGCCCCTATGACCCCTAGCTGGCCAGTGATACCTTCACAGCTGTGAAGGACACCAAGTGTTCTCCTGCGCCGCTTTCGACCGACGGCTGCACGCCACAGGCGAATGCGGGCACGCTACAGCGGGCACGCGGAGCCCTTGATGAGGCCGGGGCCCTAGACCTTGCCGAGACGTTCCGGTTGCTCTCGGATCCCGGTCGTCTGCGGCTCATCGCGGCCCTCTTGGAGGTCGAGGAGCTGTGTGTATGCGACCTGTCGGAGGTGACCGGACTGTCAGCCACGGCCTGCTCGCACAACCTGCGGTTGCTGCGCGGTCAGCGGTTGGTGAGGTACCGGCGGCGGGGGCGGAACGTCTTCTACACACTGGACGACGACCACATCCGGGTGCTGCTGGCGGTGGCCCGCGAGCATGCGGCCGAACGCTGAGCGGCGATCACGCGCACGTATCCTCGGTTTCGGCGGCCGCCCGGCACGTGCGGCCCTTGGTCATGGCGTTGGTGGTGACCGCGGCCTTCATGGTGGTCGAGGTTGTGGTGGGGTTCGCGGTCGGGTCGCTGGCCCTTGTTTCCGACGCCGGTCACATGCTCACCGATGTCGCGGGCCTGGCGATGGCGCTGGCGGCGATCCAGGTCGCGCGTTCTCATCGGTCCTCGTCGGCGACGTACGGCATGTACCGGCTCGAGGTGCTGGCGGCGCTGGCGAACACGCTGCTGCTGTTCGGGATCGCGGCGTACGTGCTGGTGGAGGCGTGGTCACGGTTTGGGGACCCGCCCGATGTTCCGGGAACCTGGCTGCTGCTGGTCGCCGCGATCGGTCTGGCCGTAAACGCGGTGTCGTTCATGCTGCTGCGCGCCGGTGCCAAGGAGAGCATGAACCTGCGCGGTGCGTTCCTTGAGGTGATGTCGGACATGCTCGGCTCGGTCGGGGTGATCGCCGCAGGGCTGGTCCTGCTGGTCACCGGCTGGCCGTACGCTGACCCGATCGTGGGCGTCGGGATCGGCCTGTTCATCCTGCCACGGGCCTACCGACTGGGTCGGGAGGCGCTGCGGGTGCTGCTGCAGGTCGCCCCGGCAGACCTGGATGTGGATGCGGTGCGCCGGGCCCTGGACGACGTCGACGGGGTTCGTGGCGTCCACGACCTGCACGTTTGGACCCTCACCTCGGGGCTGCGGGTCGCGACCGGACATCTGGAGCTCGCCGACGGCGCCGGCTCGGAGGACGTGCTCGAGCGGGCCACGCGGGTGCTCCGAGAGGTCGTGGGCCTGGAGCATGTGACCCTGCAGGTCGAGGCCCCGGGCTTCTGCGCGGATGAAGGGAATCCGGTCTAGTGGGCACCGAGGCGACCCTGGAGCTCGCGCTGCGAGGCCCGGATGGCTGCGGTGCCTGTGCGGATCGACTACGTGACGGCATCGCCGGGCACCGCGGAGTGCTCGGGGTTGAGACCGGGGCCCGCGCCGACAGCGTGGCGGTCCGCATCGACGCAGAGCGGTGCTCGGCGACGTGCCTGGACCAAGCCCTCCTGCAACTGCGGCAGAGCCTGGAGGACACCTACTCCCATGAGGTGGTCGGTGTCGAGGGCTTGGACTGCGCGGACTGCGCCCGGACGATCGAGCGGGCGGTGTCCCGTGTCCCCGGTGTGAGTGAGGTGTCGGTGGGATTCCCGTCCGGTTCGATGCGAGTGGAATACCTGCCGGCACAGGTCCAGCCTCACCGCATCCACGCGCAGGTTCGACGCCTGGGATACCGGATCCCCGACCCGGCGGACCGCGGGTCCGGACGCCACCCGCTCTCCCGCATCCAGGTGACGGTCGTGGCATCGGTGCTCACGGTGCTGGCGGCCATCATTGATGTCATCGGCGGGCGTGGCGCCGTGGCGCTGTACGTGGCGGCGGTGCTCGCGGCCGGTGTGCCGATCGCCCGTACAGGTGTCCAGGCGCTGGTCGCGACCCGCCGCCCGGAGATCAAGCTGTTGATGACCATCGCGGTGATCGGCGCCGCCGCGATCGGGGCGTGGCTGGAGGCCGCCCTGGTGGTGGTGCTCTTCTCGATCGGCGAGATTCTCGAGGGCCGGGCTACCGAACGGGCCCGTCGCGAGCTCGCGAGCCTGGTGGATCTCACCCCGGTCACCGCCCGGGTGCGCGTGCGCCGCGGCGAGGGACCGTTCGCGGTGTTCACCGAGGCAGAGGTGCCGGTCTCCGAGCTGGCGGTCGGGGACGTCGTGGCCGTCCGGCCAGGCGAGCGACTCCCTGTGGACGGGGTCGTGCTGGATGGCGAGGGAGCGGTGGACCAGGCGGCCATCACCGGGGAGTCCGTGCCCGTTGATGTGTCACCGGGCGCCGCGGTGTTCGCCGGGACCCTCAACCGGCAGGGAATGCTGCTCATCGAGGCAACCCGAGCACCCGGTGACACCACCCTCGATCGCATCGCGGCGCTGGTGTCCCAGGCCCAGGCCCGCAGGTCACCGTCGGAGCGATGGGTCGATGCTTTTGCGCGTCGCTACACACCCGCGGTGATCGGCCTCGCAGTAGCGGTCGCGGTGCTGTCCCCTCCGCTGCTCGGCACCGGGTGGGGCACCGCGTTCTACGACGCCCTCGCCCTGCTGATCCTCGCCTGCCCGTGTGCCCTGGTGCTCTCCACGCCCGTGACCATCGCCTCCGCGCTGGCGCGAGCATCGGCCGCAGGCGTGCTCATCAAGGGCGGGGCCCACCTAGAGGCGGCCGCCGCCGTTCGCGTCGTCGCGCTGGACAAGACTGGAACCATCACCAGCGGCCGGCCGGCGGTGACCTCCATCCACCCGGCGTCGACAATCCCGGAAGCCCAGGTGCTGGCGCTGGCGGCAGCCGTGGAGGACTGTTCGGAGCATCCCCTTGCGGCGGCCATCACCGATGCCGCACGCGAGCGGGGCATCGCGGTGCAGTCGGCGGACGCATTCCAGGCGCTCACCGGAATGGGCGCGTGCGGCATCGTGGACGGCGTTCCGGTCACCGTCGGAGACCCGCGGCTTGTCGGAATGCTCCCCGCGGAGCTCGCTGCGGCGACGGACCGGCTGCGCGCCGGGGGGCAGACCGTGGTCGCGGTTGCCGCCGGCGGCCGGATCGCGGGGGTGATCGCCATTGCCGACACCGTGCGACCGGACGCCGCCGATGCGGTGGCCGCCCTGCACGCCATGGACGTGCGTACCGTCATCCTCACCGGTGACAACCCGGTGACGGCCGCCGCGGTCGCGGCCCGGGTGGGTGTCGGCACGGTCCACGCGGGCCTGCTTCCCGCACACAAGGCGACCTACGTGGAATCCCTGACGGCACCGGCGATGGTCGGGGACGGCGTCAACGATGCCCCTGCGCTCGCCGCCGCGTCGGTCGGTGTCGCGATGGGCACGGCCGGCAGCGACACCGCCGTCGAGGTCGCCGATGTCGCGGTGATGGGGGACGAGCTCATGAAGATCCCAGGCCTGATCGGGCTCGCCCGATGGGCTCGGGCGGTCGTTCGGCAGAACATCCGGGTGTCGCTGTTCACCAAGGCCGCGGCGGCATCCCTTCTGGCCGGCGGCGCCCTGCCACTCTGGGGCGCGGTGATCGCCGACGTCGGCGCGAGCCTGATCGTCGTGGGCAACGGACTGCGGCTGGTGCGTGGCCGCCCCGTCACCGGGGCGGCACGGCGCACCGTGGTGCTGATGCCGGCGGCGCGCCCGGCCCCGGAGCCCGGCACCGGGCAGAGCCACGATCACGGCGATGCCTGCGGGGGCTGCACTCCGGGGTGATCCCTACCTCACGGCCGAGCCGGCGGGTTCCGCCACCACCTGCCGCAGGGTGGCGTCCAGTCCCCCGGCGTTGTCCGGGCCTCCGGTGGTCAGCTGGCCGCGGATCACCGCGGCGACCCGGCCGGCACGGTCGATGATGAACGTCTCAGGAACACCGGTCGCGCCGTAGCGGGCCATGATGTCCCCGTCCCCATCCCGCACCGACGGGAAGGTCATCCCGTAGGTCCGCTGGAAGGCGGTCGCCCGGTCTCTCAGGTCTCGGACGTTGACACCCAGGACCACCACGCCCCGGGGGCGGTGGCGGCGCCAGAGTGACTCCAGGATGGGGGCCTCGTCCCGGCATGAATCACACCAGGACGCCCAGATGTTCAGCACCACCACTCTGCCGCGCAGATCCCCCAGTCGTAGCTGCGCTCCCACTGGGGGCAGGCCGGGCGCCCCGGTTATCACTTCCAGCGCGAACTGCGGCGCTGGCGTCCGCTCTCCCGCGGCGATGGCCCGGTCGATGCGTGTATCGACGCCCCGGCTGGTCAAGCCGATGACCAGCACCACCGCCAGAAGGCCGACACCCGCGACCGCCGCGATCGCCGTCATCAGGGTGGGCAGGCCACCGCGCCCCCGATGCTCCGAACCATCGGATCCGTGGCTGTTCACAGATACTGGATGGGGTCGGTGGCGGCGCCATTGACGCGCACCTCGAAGTGCACATGCGGGCCGGTGGACCGGCCGGTGCTGCCGGCCAGAGCCAGCACGGTGCCGCGGTCCACGCGTTGGCCCGCGGTGACGCTGATGGTGCTGTTGTGGGCGTAGGCGGTGGCGATCCCCCCACCGTGGTCCACGACCACCAGGTTTCCGTACCCGCCTCCCCAGCCCGCCGAGAGGACCACCCCAGGGGCGGCTGCCATTACGGGGGTGCCGGTGGGGACGGCGATGTCCAGGCCCTCGTGCATGCGCCCCCACCGCGGGCCGAACCCCGAGGTCAGCACCCCGTTGACCGGATACGTCATGCCCCGGTCGGAAATGGTTGGATCGACCTCGGCGCCGCCCGCTGCCTGGGCCTTCCGAATGCTCGCGGCCAGTCGATCAGAACGGCGACGCAGGTCCCGAGTCTCGGTTTCAATATCCCGGCGCACGCCCACGGCACGGGCGAGCAGGGTGTCGCGCCCACGCCGTTCGCGTTCCAGCTCGTTGCGTCGTGCCGTGAGTTCCTCCGTGATCACTTGCATGCGGTCGGCGGCGGCCTGCGCGCGACGTTCCTCGCGCTGCACGCCGTCGCGGAGCATCCGGACGCGATCCCGTCGGACGCGGGCCCGGTCGGTCAACACGCGGGTGCTGCTCACCAGCTCGGCGTCACGCTCCCCGATGCGCTGGACCAGTTCGGCGGCGTCGAGGGCGTCGGTGATGCTGCCCGCACCCAGGACCGCCAGCAGAGGGTCAGGGGCACCGCGGACGTAGATCTCCCGGAGTCGCGTTGCAAGGTCACCCTGGCGCTGTGCCAGCCGGGTCTCGGCGCGGTTGAACGCTTCACGGGCCTCGCGCAAAGAGCTGTTGAGCGCCCACAGACGACGCTCGAGCACCGCGGCGTCGGCTTGCAAGCCCACGAGTCGGGCGTTGAGGGGCTCAAGCCTGCGCGTGACCTGCCGAATGCGGTCCGAGTACGCCCGAACCTGTGCGGTGAGGACCCGCTCGCGGCCGCGTGCCGCGTTGAGCCGCCCCTGGGCGTCCTGCAGTCGCCTTTCGATACCGCGCTTGCGTTCGCTGTCGGTCTGCTGCGCGGCTGCCCCGCCGACGACAAGCGCGGCGGCACCGAGTCCCGCCAGCGCCATCCGCGCCGCACGGGGTCCGAGGGTCATGCGGGCCTCCTGGAGGCGGAAGCGGCGCGCAGGCGCCCGCATGCGAGCGCCACCTCGGCGGCCCGGGTCCCCAGGAGTCCAGGTGCTCGGTGGGCGTACCGCCAAGCGTCCTCTTCGAGCTGCGTGATGCCGTCGGGTTCTCCGCTGCCGGCGACCTGCCGGAGCCGCCGTTCGAGATCCAGAATCTCGGGGCCTTCCGGCTGGTCGGGCAGCGCACGGCGCAGCTGGCGGGTCAGGATCGCGAGGAGCACCCCCAGCACCGGCAGTTTGATTCCGACCAGGATGACCAACAGCGCGTAGCCCCCGGCGTTCGGTGAGCCGGCGCGCTGCATCACCGTACCGGTATACGCAACCAGCAGCACCAGGCCGACCGCGACAGCGCCTCCCGCGCCAACCCGCGCGCCGCGCACGGTGCCGTCGTGTCGGTAGAACGGTTGCAGCAGCAGGGGGACCGCCCCGCCCTCGACGGTCATCCGACGGACCCAGGGGCGCCGGGATCGTCGTCGTCGGGATCGAGGGTGACCGGGCGCGTGGCCCACAGGAACCCGGCGGCGGCGCACGCAACGAGGCCGATGAGGATCCCGATGATCCCGATCCAGGTCGCGGCTCCGCTCTCGGTGCGTACGGCCGTGGCCACTCCGGGGCGGGACCCGGCCGCAGCGGTCGCTTCCCCGGGGGTTTGGATGAGGACGGATGCCGCGGGCCCGGGCTCGGTGTTTCCGGTCTCCTGGGTGATCTCACCAGGCCGTTCGGGAGGTCCGGTCCACGGTTTGGTCTTCGCGTCGGCGTATGTCTGGTAGGAGCGGAACACGGCCGTTCCGGTGCCGAACGGTGTGGCCAGCACCGTGAAGTCCCGGTACTCGCCGACCGGCACGACGCCACCGCTGTACACGACCCCGACGACCTGACCGTCGGGTGCGAGGCGCTCCTTCTGGCGCCAGCCGGCAGGAGGTGGGCCCAACGCGTACACGGTGAATTTGGGCGGGAAATCGACGCGCACTCGAACGGTGGGGACCTCGCGCTCGTTCGGCACACGAAAGGTGAGCTGCAGCGCCTGCTCCTGCACCGCGCGCTGGGGCAGGACGTCGATGTGCCCCGCCGCTGGGGCCGCCGCGGCGCAGAGGACTGCAAACGGGACCAAGCCTGTAATCGGCCGCATCAGCGCACCCGGAACCCGTAGGCACCGCTGATCAGGTGGCCGTCGGCCCCGGCGACCGTCCACCGAACGCGGTGAAGCCCGGAGGCACCGCGTCGCACTCGCACGCGAACCCGGCGGGCGTCGCGACGGTCGCGGGCGACTGTGACCACCAGGTTCACGCTTCGGCGGTCCAGGACCGTCATCTTCCTGGGACGGATCGGCTCGCTAAAGGTTAGGACGATGACCGGGGGTGTCCGGCCGACTGTGGCGCCGGGGGCCGGGCTTGAGGAGCGCAGCCCGGTATGGCCGGCGGCGATGCCGGCGCTGCCGAGGACGACCAGGCCTGCCGCTGCCGCGGCGGTGAAGCGGGCGTTCATGGGGTGCCTCCGAATGGTCGGGCGCCGCGACGAAGGGGCCGCGGCGCGAGATCAGCCGAAGACCGGTGGGGGGCCGCGAGAGATCGGGCGGCCCAACGCGGACTTGGCGGGCGTCCGAGTCGTGTCCCGGAGTCGGACCCAGGCGGTGCCGGCGCCCCCGCGGAGTCCGCCACTGAGGCGGCGACCCACGCGACGGGCGAGGATCACCAGCGCGTCAATGACCCGCTCGCCAAGCCAGCACAGCACCGCCAGGGACGCCCCTGCCACCACGTGCGCCATCAGGCTTGCGCGCAGGCTGGCGGCGTCATGGGCGTCGATGCCCATGCCGAACGCCCATGGGGCGACGGCCATGCCGAAGTGCAACGCCACCTGCAGCAGAAGGCTCAAGGCCCCCAGCCGCAGCAGCCCGCTGCGCCGCCAGGGAACGCCACGCATCGGGATGCGGCACGCAAGCGACACCAGGGCGACGGCGACCATCAGCGTCATCGGGCCGGGTTGACCACCACCGAGACCGGCGTGGGCACCCAGAATCGCCGTGATCGCCGAGGCCACCAACATCCCGCGGCGCATCGCCCCAGCCTGGTCGGCGTACGAACTCACGGTCCGGAGAGTAGCCAACGGCCGCTGGCGAAGCGACTCAGCGGGGCGGGGCGGGGTCGACCGCTCGAAGTTCCCGGTACGGGTTCACCGCCGCACCGCCTCCCGGGTGGATTTCGAAGTGCACGTGCGTCGGGCCGCCCCGAGCGTCGCCGGAGTTGCCGACACTGCCCAGCAGCTGCCCGGCGGTAACACGCTCACCTGCATCCAGGCTGGCGACGATCGCCTCCATGTGGGCGTAGTAGTAAGCGTTACCCTCGGCGTCGCGCAGCCAAACCCGGATGCCACCCAAACCGCTCTCGACGCGCGACAGCTGCTCGATCGTCGCATCGGTGACCGCCAGCAGCGGGGTTCGGCGGGGAGCCATGATGTCGGTGCCCTCGTGGCCGCCCTGGCTGCGCGGCGCACCCCAGCTGTCGAAATACGAGTAGCCGGTCAGCACGGGGAACGCCCGCAGGTAGCGTGCAAACGGTACGGTCGCCGTGGCGGGGGCCGCCGCCGCCGTGACCGTTTGAATGCCCAACCGGCGCAGCAGCGTCCGGCCGGCGATTCCGGTCGGACGCAGGCCCAGTCGTCTCTGCAGGCGGGTTACCGCGGCCCGCGTTCCGGGCCCGAAGGTTCCGTCGATGCGGACGCGCAGCCCCCGGCGGCGCAGCTCACGCTGCAGGTCGCGCACGATGTGCCCGCGCGCCCCAAGCTTCAACGGTACGAATTCCGGCGGGTGAACGGGATGACCGTTCGCAGGGGCGATGGCGGGGGGAGCCTGCACCTGCGTTGCTCCGGTGGTCGTCGCGGCTGGGATCTCCACTGCGCCCGCGGCGGCAGCCGTGAAGGCCAGTGCCACAGCGGTGAAGATCGCAAGATGCGTCCGGTTCATTCGTCGGCGTCGCAGTGGGCAACCTCCCCGTCGGTTGGCTGGTACGCGCGGCCCGCCGGGCCTGTTGGCGCGCCGGGAGCCTACCCGCACCGGTCGGGTTCACGTCAAGGACGCATCACGCTAACCTCGCCGACGTGCCGTGCGTCGCATCGTTCTCGAGGAGGCACCGCCGGTTCGGCTGGCTCGCGCTGCTGACCATCCTGGTCGCGGTGCTCGCCGTGCCGACGTCGGCCAGCGCCCATGCGGTTGCCGAGACGATCTCCCCGCCTCCCGAGACGCTGGTCGACGAGGCACCGCAGAAGATCTCCCTGCTGTACAGCGAACCCATCCGCGTCCTGACCACCGAGGACGTCCAGGTCGTCGACAAGAACGGCGAGAGCGTGCTCGGCGGTAACGCCCAGGTCAGTGCAACCGATGCGCGACTCCTGGAGATCCCGCTCAAACGTGGGTTGCCCGACGGCACCTACACGGTGCGCATTAAGTTCGTGAGTGCCGACGCCCACATCATCGGCAGCCACTACGTGTTCGGAGTCGGGCCCGGGCCGTTGGGAACACCGAACCTCGTCGGCGCCCCCTCCGAGGGTCCGTCCAGAACCGGCGTGTGGGCGGTGGCGTCCCGCTTTGCCGAGCTCACCTTTCTGGGCGGGCTGTTCGGCCTCATCGCGTTTCGGGTGCTGGTGTGGGCGCCGGTTTGGAAGCGCCGGCCGGGCGTGGCTGACGCAGATCAAGCCATCCTTCGATGGGGCCAGGAGACGTTCTGGGCGGGCACGGGGCTCCTGGCGGTCGGCGCAATGCTGGCCGAACTCTTCATGGTGATCGTCTATACCGCCCAGGTCGTCGGAACGACCGTGGTCACCGCGGTCACCGATGGCGAGGGCCTACGGACCACGATCGGCACAACACGACTCGGGGATCTCGTGCAGATCCGCACCGGGCTCCTGTTCTGCGTGTTCGTGATCACCGCCGTCCTGCTCGTGCGGGAGGGGCGCCCGGACGACGCCAACCTCGCGCGGGCGGGGTTCTCCCGCGGGCCGGGCCTACTGCTCGGCGCACTTGTGGCGGGGGTGATCTTCGCGATCTCCGCCCAGGGACACGCAAGCGTCGCACCCGTCCCTCGTTTCCAGATCACGGCCGACGCCATACATCTGATGGCGGTGTCCACCTGGGTCACCGGCC
>LNFM01007840.1_pt1 | contig 16462 bp, 12 predicted proteins | sample 596031 | NCBI WGS metagenome assembly LNFM01 (sample SAMN04254537, study PRJNA301005) | activated carbon metagenome | isolation source: dual media filters at the Ann Arbor, Michigan drinking water treatment plant | place: USA: Ann Arbor
TCCTGCAAAGTCAAGGGTGCATTATCATCCGTACCTGAAAGCAACTCAAAGTCCGTAAGTTTTGGTCGGCTGGCATCCCTGCGATAGCGATCAATAATTTTATTACGTGCTACACTATACAACCAGGATGTAACTCTATCCAGCGACTCAATGGTTTGGAAGCCTGAAATAAATTGGTAAAACACATCCTGAAGGATATCCTCCGCCTCCTCCACCGTAGACACACGACTGCGGATAAATCCGAGCAGTTTGTCTTTTTCCTTCAGGAAGGTGTTTTGCTTTATCTCTTGCATGGCCAGATCCATATTACCATCGAAGCATTATGCCTCCATAGACGGTAAGAGCTAACGGATTATTTTAACAAAGGTGAAAATAGTTTAATAATTGAACCGAAAAGGACCTAAGGCGCAAAGATTGGTGAACAATGATTCGTAATTCAGCAATCCCAATTCGTAATTCCTACAGGTTTCCCTTCTTCATCTCTGCCACCGCATAGTCGGTAGCGCGCGCGGTAAGTGCCATGTACGTAATAGAAGGATTCTGGTTAGCCGAAGATGTCATACACGCACCATCGGTAACAAACACATTCTTCACCGAATGCAACTGATTCCATTTATTCAACACAGAAGTTTTTGGATCTTTGCCCATGCGTGCTGTTCCCATTTCATGAATACACAAACCCGGATAGGCTTTATCATCATCAAACGTTGAAATGTTTTTCATCCCGGCACTTTCCAACATTTCGGCCGCGCTATTCATCATATCCTTTCGCATGGCATATTCATTTTCTTTAAATTCACAATCAATATCGAGCAACGGCAACCCCCACTTGTCTTTTTTCTCTTTGCTTAAAGAAACTTTATTATCATAGTCTGGGAGTTGCTCACCCCATGCACCCAACCACATGCCCCAGTCCCCAAGACTGGCCGCCTCTTCTTTTAATGCAGCTCCGATTTTATCCGAACCATTGAATCGCCCACGGGATGCCCCACCCTGATAACCAAAGCCACGGACGTAATCGTTACGTTTTGTCTTTTCATCAATATTTCTGAAACGCGGAACATAAATACCATTGGCTCTGCGACCTGAAAAATAGCTGTCTTTAAAACCATCATGCGATCCAACAGCACCAACATGGTAATGATGATCCATCAGGTTATGACCCAACTGACCACTTTCATTTCCCATTCCGTTGGGGAAAACCTCTGAGATTGAGTTGAGTAATATAAACGTAGAACCCAAGGTAGAGGCATTCAGAAAAATAATTTTCGCATAATATTCTTCCGACTGCATGGTATTCGCATCGATCACACGTACACCGGTAGCGCGTTTCCTCTCCTTATCGTATATCACTTCTGCTACTACGGAATCCGGACGAATCGTAAGATTGCCGGTAGCTTTTGCTGCTGGCAAGGTTGCACTATTACTGCTGAAATATCCTGAGAACGGACAACCCCGATCGCAGGCATTGCGAAATTGACAAGGGCCGCGTTGATTTAATCCTCGCGTAAGATTGGCAACACGCCCGATAATCATTCTTCGATCAGTAAATGTTTTGCTGATACTGGTTGCCAGATGTTCTTCGAGACAGTTCATTTCCATCGGTGGCAGAAATTCACCATCGGGCAACTGCGGTAAGCCCTCGACAGAGCCGCTTACTCCTACAAACTTTTCTACATAACTATACCACGGAGCGATATCTTTGTAGCGAATGGGCCAATCCACACCATGACCATCTTTGGCGTTGGCTTCAAAATCAAGGTCACTCCATCGGTAACATTGCCTACCCCATGTAAGACTTCGTCCGCCTACATGATAGCCACGAATCCAATCATAGGGTTTTACCTGATTGTAAGGATGCTCTATATCATTTACAAAGAAGTGGCTGTTATGCTCATTACAAAAGCCACGCACCTGAATGTGTTGTTCTTTGCGCATCTTTTCACTCACCACATTGCGGTGGGCAAGTTCCCACGGGGCCAGGGTAGCGGTAGTATAATCTTTGATGTGCTCTACCATGGGGCCGCGCTCAAGCACAAGTGTCTTCAAACCTTTTTCACAAAGTTCTTTGGCAGCCCAGCCACCGCTGATGCCTGAGCCTACTACAATAGCATCAAAGGTGTTTTCTGCTTGTGCTTTTACATTGAGGTTGCTCATGGGTTTTGAATTTGATTGAAGTTCAAATTACTAATTAATCTGAGAAATGTTTAAGGAAATTATCTGTGCAAGATTTATATAGCTTCAGCATTCACATTTATTTCTCTACATTTAAAACCTGCATGCATTTCTCTGTTAAGTACAAAAACTCAATCCTTGCTTTTCGAAAATCCGGTCACGGAGAAAAGGTATTATTACTATTCCATGGCTTTGGGCAGAATAAACAAATCTTTAACGAGCTCGCTCATGCGGTAGATGATCAGTATACGCTTTACGCTATTGATCTCTTCTTTCATGGCAATAGTCAGTGGAGCGAAGGTGAAGTGGCCCTTGAAAAAAAGGAATGGTTAGAAATTATGATTCAATTTTTAGCTGAGAATAAAATCGACCGGTTCAGCCTATTAGGATTTAGCTTGGGAGGCAAGTTTGCGCTGGCAACCCTGGAGCTTTTCCCAATCCGAATCGACCAACTCTTTCTACTGGCGCCCGATGGCATCAAAACTAATTTTTGGTATAGTCTGGCCACCTATCCCCTACTTTTACGCAGGTTTTTTAAAAGCATGATTTTGAAACCGGGACGACTGCATGGACTTACTTCCGTCTTCCACACACTGCATTTAGTTGATAATGGTTTACTCCGTTTTGCCCAGTCGCAGATGGACACACAGGAAAAACGTGAACGGGTGTATTATTCGTGGGTAGTGTTCCGGCATTTGAAATTTGAAATGAAAAACATCGCCTTAATGCTGGAGAAACATGCCATCCAATTAACATTGATTGTTGGTAAACATGATAAAATCATTACCCCTGAAACTATGCACGAGCTACTTCGATATGTAAAAAATCACCAACTTATAGTATTAGACACCGGACATAATGGGGTAATTGACGGAAGCATTTCGGTGCTGAGAAAGTTAGCAACTGACACCTAAAAAGTGTCTGACCACAGGTAGTTAAAGTCAACGAAAATTTTTATTACTTTTATATCACTAAAACTTTACAGCTATGTCAAAAGGAATGGATCGCAAAAAAGATGAGAAGAAAAAGCCCACCAAAACCCTGAAGGAAAAGCGGGCTGAGAAAAAAGCAAAGAAAGCAAACGGATAATTCCGATGCTATCAGCAAATCAGGCGTCTGACCGATCAAACATGGTCAGACGCCTTTTTTTATCATTAACCAAAAGATGCTATGGGAATCAGAAAAGTAGCTAGTCTCGTTGTCTTTATTTTCTGCGCAGAAACACTTTATTCACAAGATCTCAGTGCATTCGAAAAAAGAACTTACACATCTGCTACAGGCCAGGTTTTACCATACCGGATTCTGTATCCAAAGAACTATAACAAAGAGAAAAAATATCCGGTGATCCTTTTCCTGCACGGTGCCGGTGAGCGTGGTGACGATAATGAAAAACAGTTGACACATGGTGCTAAACTTTTTCTTACCGAAGAAAACCGAACAAACTATCAAGCGATTGTCGTCTTTCCGCAATGTGCAGCCGAAAGCTACTGGAGCAGTGTAATTATTGATCGCAACAAATCACCCTATGCGTTTGATTTTGACTATACACGCGCTGAAACAGAGCCGTTAAAAAATGCTATCGCGTTGGTAAAAAAGATTGCTGGCGAAGAAGGTGGCGACAAAAAGAGAATATACATCACCGGTTTATCCATGGGTGGTATGGGAACCTTTGAAGCGGTGTATCGCTATCCAACATTATTTGCGGCTGCAACACCCATCTGTGGCGGAGGTGATGTAGCCCATTATGATAAACGGGTAAGAAAAATCCCCTTCTCCATTTATCATGGCGATAGCGATGTTGTTGTTGGTGTAAACGAATCACGGCAAATGGTGGAGAAACTCAAATCACTGAAAGTAAATGTTACTTATAAAGAGTATCCTGGAGTCAATCACAATAGCTGGGACAATGCCTTTGCCGAACCCGACTACCTGAGTTGGATGTTTTCACATAGAAAATAGATCCTGAATTAGTGTTTAAGATTTCCTGGTTCCCAGATTAGCCGCACAAACATACTGAAGCGTTGGTTATCCCGATTAATGGGAACCCCACCTAAAATTCCAATTAAGAAATTGGGTGCGATACCCACTCGCATTTGTGGACGGATAACCATATCCCACCTATCCTCACGAATTGTTTTATTTAATTCTACACCAATAAAATTTCTCGTTCCGGAAATCATGTAATGTAAACTTGTATTGATGTCATATTCAGTATGCCACTTTTTACTTTCAAAATCACGTTCGATTCGCGGACCCGTATAAACGAGTGAATGATAATTATTTGACCATCGTTTTGCGATCACAAAAAATGGATTGTAAACATTGCCTTTGAACAAAGGATTCCCAAATTCCTTAAAGTCCGAAAACTCCAACTCATTAATATAACCCAAGGCCATCGATGTCTTAAGTTTTTCAGAAACGAAGAATGACCATTGTCCGGCCAACTTCAGACTTTCCATTCTGCTAGATGGAATTGAATCGCTTAGGGTACCTTTGTAATGAGCTACGATTGTAAACGGAATTTCCACCTCAAGTCCTAACCGGTTAACCGGAGCCCATTCATACTCAACCAATGCCTGATAGGTATCAAACCGTAGATTATCGGTGAGCCCCAACCCAAAATTCCACTCCCGCTCGCCTTTGCGTGCACCCAGGTCGCGGATCAAATCAATATAAAGCGGTTCGGCATGTAATACCTTATCACTAGTCGTTCGGTCTTGAATTTCGAGAATGTAAAGACTATCCAACTCGCGGTTAATAGCTTTTAAGGAATCAAGTTCTTGGGCCCACCCACTTATCGTAAAGAAGGAAGCACTCAGTGTAATCCAGAATTTTTGCATAGAGATTTTGGTGAGTTCTGATTAAATACTCATGAGTTTGTTACAGAAAAGACATCGAGCAGGTTAACCGCTAAACCAAGAACTAAGGACGGCCAGTGCAGCTAACGATAGAATGGTGATCAGAAAAATGATATTGATTTTATATCTCCGCGACATAAGTTAGAAAGTGTTAGTGAAAAAATAATCCTACAGGAATAAAGGACTATGCACGCTGTGGCGGAGGTGTGAGAATGGTGGCATCAGTGAAATAATAAAAGACGCTATAGCCAGAATAAAAAGACATTGAAACAATAATAGGGTTGGTTGGTAAAACCAATGAAGGCGGGACGAGATAATTTAAGGTATTTGTTCCTTTTGTAGTTGGTTCCGGATCTGCTTCAGATTGTTCTTCAAAATAATTATCGATACAAACTATTTCTTCAACTATCAGTTCGGCAAAGCTCTCAATTTCATTAATGGCGAGATCCTCCTTAAGTTCAGCAATTCGTTGATCCCGAAAGTCGATACTACTGTTTAGTAAATTAAGTGCCAGCGCAAATATCAAACCTTTGCCGATCAGACTTTGCCGTAGAAGCTTGATAATATTTTCTGATGCGCTCACAAATCCAAAGGTAGAAATTTCAATTATAAAGGCAGAGGCGCTACTCGCCAATTGGCTTCTTAAAAAATTACAATCCCATTAAAAACTACCCTTCGTTTACCGATGGAATCCCTGAAAAGGTTTCTATTTTTGTACTTACACACGCCACTATGATCGTTTTCTTTCGGGCCTCAGGATCCACCCTTTACGCGGTTGGAAGCGCTCAACCTATTGATAGTCAAACCTATGAAAAGCTAATCTGGCTTTTTGGCGGTGCCCAAGCACTGAATGAGAAATCGGTTACCGGTTATTTTCTGGGGCCTCGCAAGGAAATGATAACCCCCTGGAGCACCAATGCTGTAGAAATTACCCAAACCATGGGGATCAAAGGCATTGAGCGCATTGAAGAATTTGTGGAAGTAAATAATGAATCCGTTCACCACGACCGCATGCTACAACGGTTGTACAAAGGACTTGATCAGGAGTTATTTACAATTCATCATATACCCGAACCCATCGTTGAAATTGAAGATATCAAAGCCTACAACGAAAAAGAAGGTCTGGCTTTAAGTCAGGAAGAAATTGATTACCTAAATGATGTTAGTTGGAAACTGGGGCGCAAACTTACCGACAGCGAAGTGTTTGGATTCTCGCAGGTAAACAGTGAGCATTGTCGTCATAAAATCTTTAACGGCACCTTTATTATTGATGGCAAGGAAAAAGAGTCTACGCTCTTTCAATTGATAAAGAAAACCTCAAAAGAAAATCCCAATTACTTAGTCTCTGCTTACAAAGACAACGTAGCCTTCATCAAGGGGCCAAGAGTGGAACAGTTTGCACCAGCCACTCAGGATAAACCAGACTATTTTAAGATAGAAGATTTTGAGTCGGTGATCTCGCTAAAGGCGGAGACTCATAATTTCCCTACAACAGTGGAGCCCTTCAATGGAGCGGCTACCGGTGGCGGTGGCGAAATCCGCGATCGACTGGCCGGAGGAAAGGGTTCGCTACCCTTATCGGGAACAGCCGTATACATCACTTCCTATCCCCGATTAGAGAATGGCAGACCTTGGGAGAAAAAATTTGCTGAACGTGCCTGGTTGTATCATACTCCGGCTGAGATTCTCATTAAAGCCTCAGATGGTGCCAGTGACTTTGGAAATAAATTCGGTCAACCACTTATAGGTGGTAGTGTGCTCACCTTTGAACATTTCGAGAACAACAAAAAATTTGGTTTCGATAAAGTAATCATGTTAGCCGGGGGTGTAGGGTACGGAAAAGAAAAGGACAGCAAGAAAGAACATCTTCAAGCCGGGGATAAAATCATTTTGTTAGGAGGTGATAATTACCGGATTGGAATGGGTGGTGCGGCTGTCTCTTCAGTAGTAACAGGCGAATTTGGAAATGCACTTGAACTGAATGCAGTACAACGTTCCAATCCTGAGATGCAGAAGCGTGTAATGAATGCTATTAGGGCCCTGGTTGAATCTTCAGAGAACCCTATCGTTTCTATCCATGATCATGGTGCCGGTGGACATTTGAATTGCTTCAGTGAATTGCTGGAAGAAACCGGAGGCACGATTGAGATTGATAAACTTCCTATCGGAGATCCTACCCTATCCGATAAAGAAATCATCAGCAATGAATCGCAGGAACGCATGGGTGTAGCCATGCACGCAAAAGATGTTGACACGTTGAAGCGTGCAGCAGATCGCGAACGTGCACCCATGTATGTGGTGGGCACAGCAACGGGAGATCAGCAATTCAAGTTTGTTGATAATACCAAAAACACGAAGCCTGTTGAACTGGAACTCAGCCACTTGTTTGGCTCTTCTCCAAAAACCATTCTTAAGGATAAAACTTCTACAGAGAAGTATGAAGATGTTAAATACGATATCTCAAAACTCACCGAATATCTTGATCAGGTATTACAACTAGAAGCAGTTGCCTGTAAAGATTGGTTGACCAACAAAGTCGATCGATCCGTTACCGGACGTGTTGCCACACAACAAACCTGTGGCCCGATTCAACTTCCGTTGAACAACGTGTCGGTGATGGCGTTGGACTTCAATAGTAATAAAGGAATTGCAACCGGTATTGGTCATGCACCCGGTGCTGCGTTAGTAGATCCCGCAGCGGGAAGCAAACTGGCCATTGCCGAAGCGTTGCTTAATATTATCTGGGCTCCACTTACGTATGGATTGAAAGGAGTATCGTTAAGTGCTAACTGGATGTGGCCTGCTAAAAATGTAGGTGAAAACGCTCGGTTGTATGCAGCTGTTGAAGCTGTCAGCGATTTTGCTTGCAAACTTGGAATCAATATACCAACGGGAAAAGATTCGCTGTCGATGACCCAAAAGTATCCGGGTGGTGAAGTTGTTTACTCTCCTGGCACTGTGATTATTTCTGCCGTAGGTGAGGTAAGTGATATTCGTCAAACAGTATCACCAGCACTTGAGCCTGTTATCGGTTCAAAACTGATTTACATAGATTTCTCTAACGATTCATTCAAACTGGGTGGGAGCAGCTTCGCGCAGATTGTAAATCAACTGGGTATTGAAACCCCATCTGTTACTGATGAAGCCTATTTTGTAAGAGCGTTTGAAGCGGTTCAACAACTGATAAAACTGGATCTTATTCTTGCAGGTCATGACATTTCTGCTGGGGGATTAATTACAACATTGCTCGAGATGTGTTTTCCTACACCGGCTGTGGGCATGTACCTCAACATTAATAAAGTAGGTAGCGATGTAATTAAAGTTCTCTTTGCTGAGAATCCGGGAATTGTATTACAGGTTGAAAATGTTGCATCCGTTGAAAAGATTTTAACGGCTAATGGAGTTAAATCTACAGTACTCGGTGAAATAACAAACTCAAGAGTATTATCAATTGACAATTTTCAATTGGCAATTGATGAGTTAAGAGCCAGGTGGTTTCACACATCCTATCTCCTTGATAAAATTCAACGTCCGAAAGGTCATGCCGCAAAGCGAAAAGAAAATCTTTTCAAACAAGTATTGGAGTATAAGTTCCCTAAAAGGTTTGAGGGAAAGTTTTCAACGTATGGGATTGATCCGAAACGCAGAAAACCCACTGGAATAAAGGCTGCCATCATTCGTGAGAAAGGTGTGAATGGCGATCGTGAGATGGCCTACTCATTATACCTCGCTGGCTTCGATGTGAAAGATGTTCATATGACCGATCTTATGACGGGACGCGAAGATCTCACAGAAGTAAACCTGATTGTCTTTGTGGGTGGCTTCTCCAATTCTGATGTGTTGGGTTCAGCTAAAGGTTGGGCTGGTGCTTTCCTCTATAATCCAAAAGCCAAAGCAGCACTAGACAATTTTTATAAACGTGACGACACTTTGAGTCTCGGAGTTTGTAATGGTTGCCAGTTGATGATGGAACTGGGGCTGGTATATCGCGATCAGGAAATGAGTGTGCATCCTAAAATGCATCACAATGGATCGGGCAAGTTTGAATCTATCTTTGTTAACATCTCGATCCCTAAAAATAATTCGATACTGCTTGAAAGTTATGAAGGCGCTCAACTGGGTGTTTGGGTTGCGCATGGCGAGGGAAAATTTGATTTAAAGAATCATAAAGAATACAAGATCGCGGCCACTTACACCCAATCGGAATACCCGGGCAACCCGAACGATTCTGATTTTTCAGTGGCTGCTCTTTGTTCAAATGACGGAAGACATCTGGCGATCATGCCACACATTGAACGTACCTTGTTCCCCTGGAACTGGGGCTACTATCCACGGCTCCGCAAGGGCGATGAAGTCGGTCCCTGGATCGAAGCGTTTGTAAATGCGCGCGAGTGGGTGAAAGCAAGGGTTTCCAACCCCTGAGTCGAGGGTTTCCAACCTTCTAAAAGGCTGAATCAATAGAAGCGTAACTTAACTTCCTAGATCAAGAAGATTGAACCACAGCTTGGGAAAAAAAATACCCAAAAGTCAGCCCCCTTCCTGCTCCAGATCTCTTCCATTCCATTATTTACTATGGCATGATATTGTAGCCATGGGTTTCACACTGAAACCAAATTAAAACTTATGAAAAAGAATTTATCCCTTTTAATGTTGGCTTTTGCCTTTTTCTTCATGCAAAGCTGTGGACCCAAATCAGAAGACAATGCTGATGCGAATGCCTCTGAACAATCCCAAACTGAAGAAGAGCGAATTAATAGACGCAATAGAATGGAAACTGAAAGAGTTGCAAAACTTGAAGAACGCAGACTTGCCGCTATTGAAAAAGCTAAAACCGAACCTACCTATACAGATGCTTCCGGGAAAGTAATCTATAACAAAGCCGAAGTTGATCCAACTTTTGTGGGTGGTGACAATGCCATGATGGAATACCTTCGTGCTAATCTTACATATCCTGATCAAGCACAAAGGGATGGCGTGGAAGGAACTATCTTTGTTGATTTTATCATTGACCAAAAAGGCAACGTGCGTGACATAGTTGCCACGGATGTGGTGGGTGAGAATATTGACCAGGCACTGAAAGATGAAGCGATTCGTGTAGTAACTGGCATGCCCACCTGGGTGCCCGGTACACAACGCGGAGTGGCTGTGGATGCCCGTTACAGTGTGCCTATAACATTTCAATTAAATTAAGTAGGCAAGGCTAATCAAAAGAGTTTCCAACGAAAAATTGGAAACTCTTTTTATTTTTATCGCACTTCAAGCACCACTACAGAATGTGCCGGCAAAGTAACTTTTAGGATGTTGTTGGAAATCGTGGCCTGTTTAAAAGCAACTGGCTTTACTTTGTCCGATTCAAAAGAATTGTAGTCTTGTAATTTGGCGCTTGTTAAAATCCGTCCATTCACCGAAGTAAACTTTCCACCACGCATGTCAATTGAAATTTCCTGGGCACTTTTTGAATCGATATTCACCAGGGAAACATGAACACGACCAGCGTTATCTTTTGAAGCCGATGCCGAGATAGCCGGAAGTTTTTCTGGACCAAGCACATAATTATTGGTTGTAATCTGAAGTGGAAGAAGTGTTGCATCCTGATGCACGTTATACATTTCCATAACATGATAGGTAGGTGTTAAAATCATTTTTTCTTCTTGTGTTAGTACCACCGCTTGAAGAACATTTACTGTTTGCGCCAGGTTGGCCATGCGCACGCGGTCACTGTGATTGTGAAAGATATTTAATGTAACACCCGCCAGGATAGCATCCCGTATCGTATTCTGCTGATATAAAAATCCAGGGTTGGTGCCCGTTTCTACATCATACCAGCCTCCCCATTCATCTACCACCAACGCAACTTTTTTGGCAGGATCGTATTTATCCATAATGGTTGAGTGTTTGATGATAAGCTCATCCATGAACAATGCGCGTTGCATCGTTTGAAAATATTGTTGCTCCGAAAAATCAGTCGCAGAACCTTTTTTATTCCAATCGATAACTGAGTAGTGATGCAATGCCACACCTTCTAACATGCTATGTGGGATATCCCGCATTAATACTTCCGTCCAGTTATAATCCGAGGAGTTTGCTCCGGAGGCAATGCGAAAAAGTTTACTGCTATTGTTCCAATTCGTCATAAACGTTGCATACTGCCGATAGATGTTTGCATAATATTCGGGCTTCATGTTGCCACCACAGCCCCACGCTTCATTACCCACTCCCCAATACTTTACATTCCATGGCTTATCGCGACCATTTTCTTTTCTCCAATTTGACATCGGGCTAACCCCTTCAAAATTTACGTACTGAACCCACTCGGTCAGCTCCTGCACCGTGCCACTGCCCACATTGCCTGCGAGGTAGGGCTCAGCTCCGATAAGCTCGCACATATTCAGAAAGTCATGCGTTCCGAAACTATTGTCTTCTGTTACGCCACCCCACCAGGTATTAACCAGCGTTGGTCGTTTCGCTTTGGGGCCTACGCCATCCTTCCAATGATAGGTATCCGCAAAACATCCACCGGGCCAACGAAGATTTGGAACCTTAAGTTTTTTAAGTGCCTCCACCACATCCTTGCGTACCCCAGCCGTATGGGGAATTTTTGTATTACTCTCGCCTACATAAAACCCACCATAAATGCATCGACCCAAATGCTCAGAAAAATGTCCGTAGATATGTTTATTGATGATCGTCTTTCCCTGATCAGTGTTGAGCACGCCTGTATTTTGTGCTTGCGCAAGTGAAAAAGGTAAAAGAAGAAACGCAATCCTCAGAGAAAGCACATTGAGCACACTGAATAAATCTTTCATAGCAATCAATTTATCGTTAAATAATTCTACGCGGAGTTTCGGGCTGCATTGATGATTCCAAACATGCAACGAATGATTAACCTGCGATAGCGCAGCTCATAAGATTTATTAGCCTCATCTAAATTTCGCAAATTCATTAAAGCAAATTGCTGAATGGCAATCAGCGGCAATACGATGCGTTCTCGCAACCGCACGGAGTCCCTGATGCCAGGATTATTTTCCATCAATCCACTTAAACCTGATACTTCCAATGTTTGAAGTCGGGAGAGTTCAAACTCCCTAAACATTTTTTTCCAGAATTCACCGAACTCCGGATCATGACCTAAATAGGTGGTGGCTTGATAATAAGTCTTGGTAAGCGACATCATACTATTGCCTAGCAGCGTGCGAAAGAAAAGTGAGTCCTGATAAAAGGACTTTAATTTTTCAACACCTATTCTTTCACCCACAATTTTAAGTGCCGAACCCACTCCGTAGAATCCAGGAATATTTTGCTTCATCATGGCCCACGATCCTACAAACGGGATTGCGCGCAAATCTTCAAACTTCAAGGCCTCTGTGGCGCTTCGCTTCACGGGTCGAGAACCAATATTGGTATCACCAAAGAAAGACAGCGGTGTTACTTTCTCCAGGTAGGGTACAAACTGGGGATGATGTTTTAAACTCAGGTACGATTGATAACCGGCTTCTGCCAATTCATCCAACACCTTCTTTTGTTCCTCTGAAAGCTGATGCTCTTCACGTTGAAACACGGCTCCTTCCAACCCAGCCGAGAGAAGTTGTTCGAGGTTGTATTTGCAAGAAGCAATTTTTCCAAAGTTGGAACTGATGGTTTGTCCCTGCACCGTAATCTGTACTTCTTCATTTTCAATTGTGTCCCCGAGCGAGGCATAGAAATCGTGCGTGTTGCCACCGCCACGCGCTGGTGGCCCACCGCGGCCATCAAAAAAGATTGCCTTCAATCCATGCTTGCGCGAAATAGTAGTGAGGTTTTCTTTTGCCCGAAAGATAGACCAGTTGGCCCGCAGATAGCCTCCATCTTTGGTTCCATCCGAAAAGCCCAACATAATATTCTGATGTGAATTTCGTGTCGCCAGGTGTTTGCGATAGGCTTCCACTGAATAAAGTTGATCCATGATTTCAGGTGCCCGACTCAGGTCATCGATAGTCTCAAACAATGGCACTACATCCAACTCCATACCTTCGGAAGTACCGATTAACAATTTTGCCAACGCGAATATTTCTATTACATGTAATGCACTTTGGCAATTGCTGATTACATAGCGGTGACTTCCTGATTTCCCATTACTCTTTTGTATCTCACCGATTACTTGAATGCTGGAGAGCGTTTCTTTAACAAACGGATCTTCAAAATGTAATTCATCAAGTTTTATTTTTAGTGTCAGCAGATAGTCTATCTGGTCTTTAGGAGATCGCTTTTCAAACTCAGACCATGAAATGCTTTTGCCAACCTTCGCCCCGGCCTCCAAAATCTGCGACCACACATAATCGTGCCTGCGACTATCTTGTCGAACATCCAGGCTTGCAAAGTGAAAACCGAATAATTTTACTTTCAGAATAAAGGCATCCAATAAGTTCAGAAACAATCCATCGTGTTCATCAATTAATTTTTTACGGGCCAGCATTAAATCGGCTACCAGTTCCCCGGATTGGGCATACCCTCTTTCTGTGCCATAGGCCCAGTTGTAAATCTTTTTTTCTATGTCAATGATAACCTTATCAACTCCATGAAAAGTTAATCTTCTTCGCAGGATGCGGATATCCCGGTAATAACATTTTAATATACTCTCTTGCAACCGGGCAGCTACTTTGCGGGTGATCTCGCTGTTCACAAAAGGATTGCCATCGCGATCCCCGCCTGGCCAAAAACCAATTACAACGAGGCGATCATTTTTCCATTCGGCTAAGGGAATATCTAAACCGGTGCACAAGGATTGAATGATTTCTGTAATCGCCTGATAAAAAACATTCTCCAGATACCAGCACAAACTTAAAGCTTCATCATAAGGCGTTGGCTTGTCCTGATTGATAAACCCTGTTTTGCCAAGTTGTTGTAGCAGTAAATTAATCTGAGAAAGGTCGTGATCGCGAATAGATTTTTCGAGATCGGTTAAAATACCCAACACATGGCCCGGATAAAACTGGGTGGGATGGGCCGTAAGTACTGTTCGTAAACTAAAGCTTTCAAGACGTTGGGCAAGTTCCTTCTCTTTACGATCAAACTTTGCCCGTAACAGCAGCGAAGCAATGGTTCCTTTACCCGAAGTATCGTTGATTTGTTCGAACGCGGAATCTTCTATAGAATCAAAAAGCGCAACCTGCCGCTCTACATATTGAATGAATTTAAACAACAAATCAAATTGCTCTTCTTTTGAAGCCTGCGGAATAAAATCACTAAAAAAATGTTGGAGTATTTCCGTTGCTGGCTGGCCTTTCTCAAAACCCTGCTCGCAATATTGCTGGAGCAGAGGCAAAAAGGTACCAGTTCGTAAAATATCCTGAAAAGGAAGATTTAAAAAGAGGCTATTATAAATATGGTAACGGGCACCTACTGTTTGTTCGTATTTCGAAATCATTAGCCGTCAAATTGAAATGAATTTTAACTTGAAAATAGTTGTAAAGAGGCTATTGTTTCAATTTTATACAATAAACCTTTTGATTTTGATCAACAAAAAATTCAAGACCGCAGAAAAGGATTGAACTGCTTGTTTCCGGAATCAAAAACCGATACCTTTTGTAGCTATTAAACCGCTACTTATGAAGAATCTTTACGTGCCCATTTTGGTTGCAATTCTATCTTCTTCCTGCCTCGGTTATAAAGAACTACCTGTTGAATACGATTACAGCTACCGGGGAAATTTTAAAAAATACAGATCCTTCGACATCATGCATCCTGTGGGCATGGATGACACCACCATGGTAAATGAGATTGTAGAGAAATCAATCGTTTCCAGAATGAAGTTTCTGGGCTACAAGCAAACCGACACCCGTCCTCATTTGATTATTGGCTTTAAAATGTACGATGATAGCCTTCGGTTTAATGGCTATGATCAACCCGATATAGAGGAATGGGTAAAAAGTCAACGCGAAGATATGGAGTATGAACAACGGAAGCTGGATCTTAAAACCGGAACCTTGCTGATTCAATTTTTTGACAGGCGCCAGAACCGCTCCATCTGGCAGGGTTATGCAACTACCCTATACGGAGATATTAGCTTCAACAATGAACGTCATTTGAGAAATGCCGTTATCTCCATACTTGATAAATATCGGTTTATGGCTGAAGGTTTTACAGAGGGCACAACCAGCATAGAGGAAAATGAGCTTGAATAAGCCAAAAAACCTTTGAAGAGGTGTTAAAAACACCGAAAATCCAATTTTCACTTTTCGAAATTAATTCTACCTTTGCAGTCCCAAATTTGGGTTGGAACACTGTCCTATGGTGTAATGGTAACACTGCAGATTTTGATTCTGCCTTTCTAGGTTCGAATCCTAGTAGGACAACACAAAAATTCTGGAAGAAAGCCGGGATTAATTTTTGAAGCACAGTACTCATGGCAGTAAAAATCTTCTCCGGCAGGGCTACTACCTACCTCTCAGAAAAAATCGCTAACGCGTATGGCGAGCCATTGGGTACAGTTAATTACCAGCAATTCAGTGATGGTGAGATGTCTCCTTTTATAGGAGAATCGGTGCGGGGTCATGATGTTTTCATCGTGCAATCCACCTTTGCCCCGGCTGATAACTTCATGGAGTTGTTGCTGATGATTGATGCTGCAAAGCGGGCCAGTGCCTTGAATGTCAATGTGATCATCCCCTATTTTGGGTATGCCCGTCAGGATAGAAAAGATAAACCCAGAGTAGCTATTGCAGCCAAACTGATTGCCAACTTACTCTCGGCCGCAGGCGCAAATCGGATTATGACCTGCGATTTGCACGCAGATCAAATTCAGGGCTTCTTCGATATCCCGGTTGATCACCTGGACGGGAACTACATTTTTGTGCCCTACCTGAAGTCATTAAACCTCGAGAACATCATCTTTGCTACGCCTGATGTAGGCGGCATTAAAAGAGCCCGCAGTTTTGCCAAGTTTTTTAATGCTGATTTGGCTGTTTGTGATAAATACCGGAAAGAAGCCAACAAAATAGAATCAATGCGATTGATTGGCGAAGTAGAAGGTAAGGATGTGATCTTGATAGATGACCTGGTTGACACAGCCGGAACTATATGCAAAGCCGCTGCCCTACTCAAAGAAAAAGGCGCTAGCACGGTACGTGCAATTTGTACACATCCCGTTCTTTCGGGCAATGCGTATGAAAACATTCAAAATTCAGTGTTGGAAGAACTGGTGGTTTCCGATACCATTCCGCTCAAACAGCAGACTCCAAAAATTAAAGTATTAACCGTATCGGATTTGTTTGCCAAAGCCATCCGTAAGATTCACGATCATGAATCTATCAGTTCATTATTTATTCGTTTGTAATTTCTTAAGTATAATTTAAACCAAAAAACAAGTATGAAAACCATCGAGATTATAGGGTATCGAAGAGCAAATCTCGGCAAGAATGACGCTCAGAAAATCCGTGAAGAAGGCAATGTGC